>ERZ772920.1637-NODE-1637-length-11108-cov-2.272505_pt1 | contig 11108 bp, 13 predicted proteins | sample MGYA00511469_ERZ772920 | MGnify/ENA primary metagenome ERZ772920 (study PRJEB29015, sample SAMEA2738069) | human oral metagenome | biome: human oral; feature: human-associated habitat; material: saliva | place: China | collected 2216 ... | reverse complement strand
AATTCAGCACTAGAAAAGATAATTAATCAACGAAAGGACGTTGAAAAAGCAATAATTAAAAAGCTTGTGAAGAGAAATAGTAAATACAAAATCTATAGTCTTTTTAGAAATGAAAGGACTAATGAAATTCAAAGTTATTCTTGCTATCAAGCAGATAACAGGACAAGTATATACATTGACAGAAATGAAAGGTATAACTATAATCATTTGTCAAAACAAATTCATAAATTTTATGATGAAAGAGCAAGAATAGAAGAAGAAATTGAAAAGCTCATTAAACTTGATAAAAGCGTTTTAGTTCATGAATTATTTAAAGGGTTCAAATTATTTCAAATTAAAGAAAACAAACATTTGATAGTTGAGTATTGTAATAAAATGCGTTGTAAGGTGCCAAGTCGAGAAGATTTAAACAAAATCTTCAAGCTTATAAGAAAATGGCAAATTGCAAGTGAAAATTACCATTATAGAATTAGTAAGCAAGATAAGAGAAAACTTAAGAAAATACATTCAAGAACAAATATGTTGAATAATAATTTTAGAAAATTATAAATTTTCTAAAGCAAAGTGAATCCAAAGTAGAAATACTATAATGTGAAATCAGCGGAGATAAGTTTAATGCTATTTGTTTTAATCTCTGCTAGTTGATAGATGAATTTCTAACTTAACATCAACTACACGATTATAGAAAGATGCTCTATTTTGGAGGATGCTGGATGTTTTATAGAGGAATAGCCTCGATGATTAGAACATTATTTAAACAGAGTTACTTGGCTTTGTAGAAGTAGCATTTGACAGGATAGCCGTAGATGGCATGAAAAGATAGCTCATTTGTTAAGTTGAGATATGATTACACATCATATTGAAATTATAAGTATTGAGGTGGTTTTGATTTGAGAGCTTTATTTTTAAATTAAAAAAATAAAATTAGAAATTAGATTATCATTTCTAATGTTGAAAAGAGAATACATTACATCATTTGTTTAAATAGAAACAAATGATGTAACTGCTATTTTTAGCTGATTTAATATCAAATATACATGAATTCATAAAGAGCATTAAATAAGAGAATCAAGGGAGAAATAATTATGGATAAAAAGTTAAAATATGTGATTTTTCGTTCAGATGATCAACATAAAGTTAAATCAGACGTACAACAATTTATAAAAGACAAAGAAGTTGAGAAGATACTTTGGACTTATAGTGAAATAGAAGAATTATACAAAGCAATTGTATACTACCTTATATCTTATGCATCTACTGAAGATGAAAAATAAATTAAAAAATCGTTATTATATGTGTACATATACATGATGTGTACACGTATTAAATGATATCAATGAGTGTTTTGTAATTTGCCTGACACCCACTCGTTAATAAAAAATAAAGGAGGAAAAATTTAATATGAAAAAGAAAACAATTCGTCAGGCGATTATGAAGGAGTACGAGGACTTTATTTGTTTATTACACAATGTCCCATCCCAAGTAGTCGCTTTATTTTGTGTAAGTGTAGTATTAATGAATATACTTGCAAACAAGTCAATTGACACAGGCATTGAGTGGCTTGCACTTGATGGAGGATTAGCAGTATCATGGTTAAGCTTTTTATGCATGGACATAATAGCAAAAAGATTTGGACCAAAAGCATCATTTAAAATCTCACTCTTCGCAGTGTTATGTAACTTAATAGCTTGTGGGATTTTAATATTTGTATCATATCTTCCAGGTGTATGGTCTGCACATTTCACATATGAAGTTAATGAGGTAAATCTTGCTTTAAATGCAACATTTAAAGGTACATGGTATGTGTTATTTGGGTCAATGCTTGCATTTGTAGTATCAGCTGGAGTAAATAGTTTAGTTCATAAGATACTTGGCGAAAAACTAAATGACAATTCATTTAAAACTTTCGCAATAAGATCATATGTATCAACAATGTTCGGACAATTTGTTGATAACTTAGTATTCGCTCTTGTAGTGAGTCATGTATTTTTCGGCTGGACATTAATACAATGTATTACATGTTCAATCACAGGAGCAGTTGCAGAATTATTATGTGAGATATTCTTCAGCCCATGGGGTTACAAGGTTGCAAAATCATGGGAACTAAATAATGTTGGACATGGATATGTAAAGAGGGTAAACAATGAAAAGTAAAGGAAATGTATTAATTACAGGTACAAGTTCTGGAATAGGCTTAGCAAGTGCGGTCAAATTCATTGATGAAGGTTACACAGTATATGGAATAGATGTAGTAGAAGATAATATAAAGCATGAAAATTATCACCATATACAAAAAGATGTAAGATCAAAAAGTCTACCAGACCTACTAGACATAGAATATGTTATTAATAATGCAGGACAACAAACAGATAATTTCTCAATTAATGATGATATAGATGTAAACTTGATAGGATTAATGAATGTAACAGAGAAATATGTTATAGGAAATGAAAACATCAAAGGCGTACTGAATCAGGCATCAGTATCGGCCCATAATGGTGCAGAATTTCCATCATACACCGCTTCAAAAGGCGGAGTATTAGCATACACAAAATGGCTAGGTAAACACTTGGCTGATAAAAAATACAAACATAAACCAACTGTAGTTTCACTATCACTCGGCGGAGTACTAACAGATCTTAATTTATCATTAATAGAAGATGAATATAAATGGAATAAAGTAATGAAAGAAACACCTTTAAAGAAATGGATGACAATACATGAAGCTGCCCAATGGGTATATTTCTTAACAGTAATAAATAAATCATGTACTTGTCATGATATAATAGTAGACAACGGAGAGATGTTCAACCATACATTCGTATGGTAGAGAAGAATAAAGGAGGAGAAATATATGCTATCAATATTAATTTTAATACAAACAATATGTGTATTCATGATAATGAGAAAAATGTACGAAAATAAATAATGGAAAGTGAACAATAAAGGGAGGAAAATGTATGCAAACAATATTTTTCATAATAGCAACAATATACTTCTATAAGAAATTAAGAAAGATGAGTAAAGATAAATAATGGAAATATTAGTAATATTAATATTATTCATTAGAGTAATACATGAAATTAAACATGACAACAAAAGGAGTCAAAAATAATATGAAAGAAAATCAAATAATTTTCACATCCCGTTTACATCTACTAGAAAGACTTGCAAAAGATAGAACAGTAAACGCAGTATATGTATTAAACATATTAGATATGCTTGAACCAAATGCAACATATTATCGCAAATCATTAATTGACCTTACAATAGAATATGTTAAAAATTTACAAAAATTAGATGGAGAGGAAATAGTAGAATGAGTAGAACAGATAAAGAATTAAACGGAGTTACTTTACTAGGTAATCAAAACACACAATATAAATCAACATATGCACCAGAGATACTTGAAAAATTTGAAAATAAACATAAGGACAATGACTATGTAGTAACGTTAGATGGATATGAAATGACGGCAACTTGTCCTAAGACGGGCCAACCGGATTTCGCGAAAATTGTAATAAATTATATACCAAATAACTATTTAGTAGAAAGTAAATCATTAAAATTATATATATTTTCATTTAGAAACCATGGTGACTTTCATGAAGATTGTATCAATATTATTGGAAAAGACCTTGTTAAATTAATGGGTCCAAAGTACCTAGAGGTCAGGGGGATATATTCCCCAAGGGGCGGCTGGAGCATTTTTCCCTACTATCAATACGCCACTGAAGAATATAAAGATGTAGCAAAACAACGTAAAATTGATATTTTAAGAGATGCATCAAACAGAACAGTAAAGTATGATATGTAATTCATAGGACAAGTAGTATGAAAGCAATAGTATTATCATCAGGAGGAATAGACTCAACCACTTGCCTAGGTATAGCTATAAATGAATTAGGAAGTGATAATGTAACAGCATTGTCTGTCTATTATGGACAAAAGCATACTAAAGAATTAGAGTGTGCGAGAAAGGTTTCAGAATATTATGGAGTTAATCAAAAAGTAATAGATTTAACACAAATATTTAAAGACGCAAAAAGCTGTTCATTATTAAGTGATTCAGGCTTAGATATACCTAAAGGTGAATACAGTAAACAAATAAAAGACAATGGAAGACTATCAACATATGTACCTTTCAGAAATGGATTAATATTAGCTTCAGCAGCTGCAATAGCTCAGTCAATATACCCAGATGATGATGTAAGAATATATCTTGGAGCTCATGCAGATGATGCAGCGGGTGACGCATATCCAGATTGCAGGCCAGATTTCACTGAACATATTGGTAAGGCAATAAGCATAGGAACATATAACAAAGTAAAATGTTACTATCCATTAATAAATATGAACAAAAGTGATGTAGTAAAAATAGGATTAGAGCTTAATGTCCCATATCATTTAACATGGAGTTGTTATGAGGGAGAAGATGCTCCATGTCTTAAATGCGGAACATGTATTGATAGAATGAGAGCATTTGAAAATAATGGAATAACAGACCCGATATTAAAGGAGAATAAATAGATGGAAAAATATACAGTATCAAAAAGAATGGGTTCAACGTAAACAAAAAGAAGTAATGCGAGATACGCAAGTAAAACTTGCTTAGGCGTATGGGCTTTCTATAATTATATAGTAGTTGTAGAATTTAAAGCTACTAAATTAAATAAGTCAGGAATGGTAGTTGACTTTGCACACGTTAAGCAACAAATTCATGCATGGTTAGATCATAGCTATCTAAATAATATTTTACCAAATAATCCGACAGCTGAGAATATGGCAAAATGGATAGCTATTGAATGTGATAAATTATGTCATGAAGAAGCATATTGCTCAAAAGTATCAGTACAAGAGAGTGAGGGCAATATAGCTACTTATGAAAAAGATAGTAAACTAGGATAGTGATATAAATGGAATTAAAAGAATACAAACAAACACGAGATAGTCTTGATGATACATTAAAAGTAAATGAAATATTTGTATCAATTGAGGGTGAAGGATTAAACTCAGGACTACCAACAATATTTGTAAGATTATTCGGATGTAATCTATCATGTAGTTACTGTGATACACAATATGCGTGTGTAGGTAATGAATATAGAAAATATAGCATAGATGATATCGCAAAGTATTGTGAGTTAATTAGAAAGTTTAGATCTGTAACTAATATAACACTTACAGGCGGGGAACCTCTACTCAATCCAAATGCAATAACATTAATTAAGAAACTTGATGAATTAGGATTCTTAATCAATATAGAAACAAATGGAAGTATTGGACTTGAAGCTATTAGAGATCTAAGAAAAGATAAAATTTTAAAATTAACTCAAATTATGATGGACTGGAAAATGCCAAGTTCTGGACAATATGATAAGATGAAATTATCCAATCTTGAATTATTGACAGAAAAGGACGCAATAAAATTCGTAGTAGGTACACAGCAAGATCTAAATGAATTAAAAGCACTAATCATTAACAAATACAGATACCTAAAAAACAAACCACACATTTATGTAAGTGCAGTATTTAATAAAATAACACATGCAGATATAGTAGAATACATTTTAGCAAATGAACTAATAGAATGTAGAGTACAATTACAGATACACAAATACATTTGGCCTGCAGATAAAAAAGGAGTATAATATGATAACACATAAAGATTTAAAATATGTTGACCCAGAACTATTAACTGAAGTATACAAAACAGATAATAGACAGGAGGTAATAGAAAAATCAATAAGGAACATTATAGCTTGCCTTGGAGATGACCCAAACAGAGAGGGACTAATAGGTACACCAAATAGAGTATACAGAATGTACAATGAAGTATTCGAAGGTATGAGATATACTAATAAAGAAATTGGAAATATGTTTAATACATGTTTTGAGGATGTAGAAACAGGTGACCTTGTAAGCGTATGTAACATCCCTATATTTAGTTATTGCGAGCACCATTTAGCATTAATGTACAATCTAAAAATACATGTAGGCTACATCCCTAACGGTAAAGTAATCGGATTATCAAAGATCGCAAGAATAGCTGATATGGTAGGAAAAAGATTACAGCTACAAGAAAGAATCGGAACTGATATCGCAGAAATATTACAATATGTATTAGATACAGAGGATGTAATAGTAGTTATAGAAGGAGAACATTCATGTATGACTGCAAGAGGTGTATGTAAACCTGGTACAGTAACAAGAACAGCTGCAATCAGAGGAAAATTCAATGAAGACACAGACCTTAGAAAAGAGTTTTATAGCTTAATTAAATAGCTTAACAAATGACGATTGCATTATATAAATAGTGCAATCGTTATATATGTTACATAAAAATAAAGGAGAATGATGAATATGTATAGAAGGCGATTTATGAAGATAGCACACCAATTAACAGTAATGAATGCTGTTAATGGGTATCAAAGTGGTGGACCATTTGGGGCAGTTGTTGTAAAGAATGATAAGATAGTTGGAGTTGGATATAATCATGTTATTGAACATCATGACCCAACAGCTCATGCAGAAATACAAGCAATAAGAGATGCATGTGCAAACTTAAAGACACACGACTTATCGGGATGTGAATTATATACATCTTGCTACCCTTGCCCAATGTGCTTATGTGCCACAATATGGGCAAACATAAAAATAATATATTATGGTAACACACAAGAGGATGCAGATAAAATAGGCTTCCGTGATAAAGAGATGTATGATATGTTTAAAGACATGAAAAACAATAAAATGATAGATCTTTCACAACATGATCATAATATAACAATTGAATCATTTAATGATTTCGCCCACCACCTTGAAGCTGTATTATACTAAAATAGAGATATAGAAGCATATTAGTTTAAAGGCAGCATACTTGCCATAGCACAACTTCACATATAGGAAAGGAACCTTACATACTACTACGATTAAGAGTATAATGTTAAGGTTCTTTTTTTGTTTTCATACTAATTAAAAAGATCGTTATAATATATAAGAAAGGGGATAATGTATGATAATATCTAAATCAAAAGCTACAAATAAGAATTTTCCAGAAATAGTAGCAATAGGATTAATAGATAATACTAAAAATGCAATTACATGTGCAAAGAAAGATGAAATATTAAGAAATCTAATACGTGTAAAATCCTCAAATATCTGGGCATATATGATAGATGTAAAAGACTATAAATCAAAAGTAGGTAACATATATACTCAATTTAAAGGCAAACGAGGTCAGCCTGATGACATATATGTATACTATGATGTACCAGTAATAATATATAGAAAATGGATAGGAGCAAGATCAAAAGGTGCATTCTTCTGGAAATACATCCGTAATAATTATAAATATAGCAAACTAACAGGTGATAAGAAAACAAAGCTTCGCAATGGTGTATAAGTTCATAACTAATACATAGATAGCATCACCTTCCTTTTTATAAACTACGAGAATTATTAGTATGTAATCTTCGAATATATTAGTAATATCTCGTAGTTTTTATTTATGTATACATATAATCATACTTCTTTATATATTAAAATTAAATCTCGCCTAAAATGCTCCAAAAAATAGTATCAACATTATGTGATACTAATCTATAAATAGTTAAATGTATGTGAATATAAATCTACTCAAAATCTAAATCTAAATTCTCTTTAATCTTATTATATAGCATACTCTCAGCTATTGGTAACTTATTTCTTAATTCATCAATATCTAATCCATACTTATCTGAAAACTCTATAAGCATATTATCTGTGATCTTACATTCAAGCTCAATCATTTGATTCATAAGAAACTCCTCAACACTATTATACTTATCTGTCTTACTCTCATATATAGATTTTCTATATGCAGGTGCTTCAATATATAATAAATGATCTTCAACATCTGCTATGTATAATGACCCAAACATCGCTTTTAATGAATTAAGTTTATCAATCGGTAAATCAAGTCTTGGATCTGACAAATCTTCATATGTAACCTTACCCCAATGCTTACCTAACTGTTCTCCAACTTCCATACACAATGTACGTCTAATAGAATACTTAACCTCATTAAGTTCTCTTTCAATCATCTCACCGATACGTGGCTTAAAGAACACACTAAAAGATAAATCTGTTCTATATCTCTCAGCCCACTTATACCACCACCAGCACTCACAGAAATGTAACAAAGCACTCTGGAATTTATCTTCATATGTAACGGATGAATTATTAATAAAAGTATGTGAGGCAACATACCCGAAAAAAGCATAATTCAACTCAATTATCTGGTCTCTAATATCAGTCCTTGCTTTTCGTCCTTCCTCATCCTGCGGTAACATATCATATAACGCAAGTGTTTTCTCTTTAATACTCGCATTAGATTTCAGTTTCTTCTCATATTCTTTATCCACACCATTTATACCTCCGAAAAATAATTAAATTGATCATGTACATATATTATAATATATTTAACGAAATAAATCAATAGTGTTTTAGAGAATTTTATAAAAATTCATGTAAAAATAATATGAAATATCATAAAAATTTATCTAAAAATAGAAAAATTTTAAGTCATCAATCATCTCAAATATGTTAAATTTTAGAAAAATTGATACAAATTAAGATACATTACATATATAACAATATTATCAAATTCAGAACATTTTAAATATGAATCTTTCTAAAAACAATAAGATTGATATATCAAATTTGTAAAAATGAGTAATATTGACATCAATATCCCTAAAAATAGAAAAATTGAAACAAATTTTCAATATCAATAAAATTCAAAGTCATCTTTATGTATCAATCTTACCAAAAACGAGAAGATTGATATCAATGTTAGTAAAAACAGTAATATTGATACTACATTAGTAATATAGATTTTTAAAGTGATAAATTATCAATCTTTTCAAAAACAGAAAGATTGATGACATCAATTTACTCATTTTTAGAAAGATTGACCACATATATAATATATATAATATCATTATCTTACAGATAATGATAAATTTAATTAAAATTTAATTAAGATTTAATATTTAATTTAGCTTTTCCTTCTTTAAATAAATAAAGTTTAAAAATCTAATTATCTGTTTCTCTGTTTCGCATTTCTGATCTCTGAGATCTCATTTCTCTAAAATCTCACAGAGAGCAACTCTCAGATCTGAGATCTGCTTTTGGACGCTACCTGGAAGTGATTTTACCTGAGTAAAAGATGCAAAGATAAAATTATGCGGCCACTTTGGTTCCATAAAGTCGTAGAGTGAAATAAGGGATAAAATAGAAATAAAAAAATCTAATTTCGTTATATATGATATCGTTATATATGATATCTAAAAAAATAAAATTGAAATCGTTATATAAACATATAGAGAAACAGATGGAGGTAGTGTGATGGATATATATGGTGCAGAGAAATCAATAAATAAGTTAAAACAATATGTCCAAGATGTCTACGAATGTCGTCCTGGTATGTATAAAAAGTCAAAGAATAGGTTAAGAGATATCGCAGGTACATGTAGTGAGATAGTTGATCTAATATCTGTAATTGTAGAAGATGCTTCATTGTCATCAGATATCAATGGTTATGATGATTATGATGAATTTTTAGATAGTTCAGATTGTACTAATAATGAAGATGTTAACATTATGTTAATGGAAATAGGTCATAAACTAGATTATATTCAGAGTTTTCTACATAAAGATAATAAAGAGAATAATAAATGTGATGCAGACGACAATGTAAATACAGTAGAGTGTGAGGATAAGGGAATAGGATATAGTACACCTCAATCACTTTCAGGATTTGTGTCAACATATACTCCTAATACATCAAGTAGCAAAGATAAACTATCATCATCACAATGTAAAAATATAATTCATAAATATGCAAAAACAATAGATAATGCACGATTAGCTTGTAATAATATATATGCGAAAGAGTGTTGCCAATTAATCAATGATTGGTTTGAAGGTAGATTTTTAGAACAAAATAAAGATTTTAGATATAATCCAAAACATATTGGCAAATGGATACAGGCAATAGTAATAGGATATGGTAAAGCATTGCATGATGGTGAACAAGCTGTAAAATATTACACAAGTCATATTTATAAATGGATAGACAAAATACATGATAACAATATACCATTTGTATTACCTTATGACATATATCAGTTAACAAAAGGAATTCCAAAGAAATATGTTGTTAATGATACTTTAATACTTTGGGATATGTTATTAAATGCAGGCTATGATGATATATGTGCTAGAGGCGATGATGAAATTTATATATCAGATTATGCATTATTAGAAGCATTCCAAAAAGTTAATCTAAATATTGGAAATAATACATTTTATTATATAAATGAGCCTGACAAATTAAGTCAATTTTGGTGGGGAAGAAAGGAGGAAGTAGATTATGTATCATATCAAAGTTAGTCAGATTGTAGATAAGTTAAAATATCCGCCAATGATAAAAGGGATATTATCTCAACTACATGCAAATCTGCTTACAAATGAGTTTAAACATTACACAGGTACAAATCAATGTAAAGAAGCAATAAGACGAAAATTAAACACATTATCTTACATTGTCCTTCTACAAGATGCATTCCCAAATGACTGGACACCAGATAATCCAGGAGAACATTTACCATTGATTGATGAAGATACATTTAAGAAAACATTATGTGATCTATATATTCATTATTCAGATTTATTCTGGGATATACCTATTACAGAGGAGTTAGATTCATCACTAATTGAAGAAGATGTTAATAAGAATATATCTAAGCCTATAGAGCAGTCTAATAAAATAACAACAAATATTATTATAAATGATAAACCAAGTTACATACCTCCAAGTGTAGCAGATTATGGTAAAAAAGCAAAACTAACAGATAAATGTGATTTATATTTACAGCCTCCAAAGGTACCGAAACTTGATATAACTAAAATATATGCACAAAAGTATCTAGAAGGTTCGTTATACACAATATATACATCTCTTCCTATCATACCAACAAAACAAAATGAAATTTCTTGCACAACAGAAATTAGTAAAATGACAGATAGAGATCTATTAAACTTATATCCAACTCATATCATAC
>ERZ772920.1634-NODE-1634-length-11111-cov-4.493940_pt1 | contig 11111 bp, 18 predicted proteins | sample MGYA00511469_ERZ772920 | MGnify/ENA primary metagenome ERZ772920 (study PRJEB29015, sample SAMEA2738069) | human oral metagenome | biome: human oral; feature: human-associated habitat; material: saliva | place: China | collected 2216 ... | reverse complement strand
ATTATTATTCCTCAGCAAGAAATCGATCATATTATGGCGATGGAAAAGCAAATTGATTTTCAACGCGCCACGTGGGAGAGAAAACAGAAGAATCAACCCTACCCTTATTGGCTGGAATTAAGGCTTCCATTCTTTGATAGCGATAAATTGCCAATACCTCAACTTAGAGCTTTATTCTCCTACCGACCTGCACGCAGAGAAAATTTAATGCCATCGATGAGTTTTATCGCTTTCTATAAAAACAGACGATTATTCGCTGTAGATCAGGGCGAAAGGCTCGTTCATGTAAATAGAATAACCAAAGTAAATCCAATCGCAGAAAGCCGTATTTGTGGCGCTCATTATCACATTCTGCATGGCAAAGAGAATCAGGAAACGGGCTATTTACTAGATGAAAAATATCAAAAATCAAGTGATTTTATTGAATTAATGTGGTATTTTTTAGCAAAATTTAATACTGTCGCAGTGGGGAATATTCCCCATCCAATATTATCAAACAACGGACAAATGGAGCTATTATGATATGCAGAACAGTCTTATCCAATCTAGGCTATGAATGTCATTCTATTGCCGATGATTTGATTTTAATCAACACTCCTTTCACCCTTGAAGATGGTAGCGTCATTCAGGCATACATTGAACAAGTTGGAGAAGATCATTTTACTGTAACCGACGACGCGCAAACCTTGTGGGAAATGAACGGGCGTGGAATCAACCTCACTAATAACCGCATAGACCATATAAAAAGCACGCTCAAACGTTACGGATTAAATCTGAACAACCGCGCGGAAATCAACACGACAACAAGCGGTGAAATGCTTGCGCATAATTTGCAACGTGTGATTCAGGCAGCGATTGTTACAGATATGCTTGCTATGGATTGGTACAATATTCCATCGGATAAATTCGAAATGACTGTGAAATCTGATTTCCGCCACTATCGATTCCACCAAAACCTCGGATTTGATGTTAAAAAATCAGGGTTGAGCGGTCATCAAATCACAATCCCTATTGTATTAAGTGGCGGAGAACGACATACCAAGCAAATCTTCACAACCAGCGTAAAAGCAAAAGGCAGTTGGAGTAGCGCTTATGGTGTTCTTGGTAAAATAATGGATCTAACCAATCCGACAGAACAAACAAATGATGAATCTTATGTGGTAATTGATAACAAAGCGATAGGCGATCAGTTAAATAAACTTGTTCTACTCTTTAACCAATCACCGGCAAAAATTCTACCCTACAATGAAAAAGATATTTGGCTTAATCAAATCGCCGCCTAACAATTAAACCGCCCTCGTGGCGGTTTTTTATTAGGTTTCATTAACTAATTCCAGAAAGTCATTTTCTGATAGTATTCTTATATTATGGCCTTTAGAAATTAACTCTTGCGCCTTTATTTCCTTATTACTTAATTCCTTTCCGGCTAATCGGCTCTTATCTTGAATTCCTTTGATAAGTAATGTTACTTTCTTAGAAACACCATCCACCACATCACAACCAACAGAAGCGGCTTTTTTAGCTGCATCCTGTCTTGGTATAGACAATTCACCTGTAAAAACTACCACTTCGCCATATAAAGGCCCATTTGGATCACCTTGGCGTTTTATTTTGGGTAAAATATGCCCATTTTCGTCACACTCTACGTGAATAGGTTTTACCACTCTATCCAACCAGTAATCTAGCGGTTTTCCACTTTCGAGCAAAGCTTTATTCAATATTTCACCAGCAACAATAGCATCATCTAGTGCATTATGATGGTTTTCTTGTTTGATTTTTAAATGTTTTGAGACTTTTGCCAATCCATAGCCCTTTTCTGCAAATTTATCACTCCAGCATCGTCTCACTACACGCATAATATCTAACCATTGATTCGGCAGATTAGGAAATATCTTTTTCATTGCCGCTTTATCAAAAGCTCCATAGGAACAAATAATATTAGTACTAAAGAATTCTTTAATAATTGGAACAATATCGCTAAGAATAGGTGCATCTCTCACATCTCTTGCTGTGATACCGTGAATTGAAACATTTATAGGATCGAAATAATCTCTAGGGTTAACCAACGTTTCCCATTTTGTGACAACTTCCCCATTCTCAAAAAATACTATCCCAACCTGGCAAATTGAAAGTAAATCAGGGTTTGCAGTTTCAATATCTATAACAATGAATTTATTCATAATTCCACCAACAACAAACACATACATTTGCTAACACTAGATAAATAAAGTGCGGTCATTCTACTTAAAAAAATTAACGTATTCCGTGATCAGCATCTCAAATCACAACATCCATCGATTAAAAAATAAGCAATCAAACACCTGCTAACAAAATATTTTTCCTTAAAAATCAGACAAATACTAAATAACACTAAGTTTTTAACTAAATTTTACTAAATAAACCATTTACTAAATATTTAGTTTTTGCTAAATTAACCACAACAAAGCAAAACACTTTGAAACGTTCTTTAAAAACTTGGTCTCGTGCGGGATATAAATTATCGGCTGTTTAAGTCGAGTAACCCCAGAGCAGAAAACTGTACTGCGTGTTTAACCGAAGAGATGTGGTTGGCAGGTCAATGGCAGCGCTGTTTATATCTTTAAGCAATCCCTTAGAGGATACGAGTTCGGTCGGGGAAATGGTAACAAGCCCACGGATCGGTTTATTTCAAAGCATATTTGAAGTTAAGGCATTAATAGTAAGTGTGCTTTGAAATGTCAATCAATAAAGAGGTTTAAATATGGAAGAAGAAAAAGAAAAAAGCCTATCTGATAAAGATAAAAGACTAATCAAACAGGCGGTATTAGAAAGTGCGGCTAAAAATACAAATCTGCCACCAGACAACATTGCTAAAGCACTGTGTCGAGCTTTTACATTTATTGACCTTTATGGGCAATAAATACATCGTCGCTAGTAAGATTTTCATCTATAGATGTTTGTAGCTCTGTAGATAGTCTAGAAATAAATTTAGCAATATCAATTGCTGTGTACTCATTGATGTTTCTCAAATGTTGAGAAGAGTTAGTTCTTAATATATCTCTAGCTATTGCAATAGCTACTGCGTCAGCTTCAATTTTTTTCACAATTTTCTCCTTATTTTGTGTTGTGGTTGTGAAAATTATATTCCTTATGTGTTGTGGTGACAATAAGGGCTTGAGCCTTACAAGCATAAAGAAAGGCACCTTAATGATTCTTGGAACCACCAGCTAAAGCCGCTTTCAAGTAGAAACATCACTAGTTTTACACTTTGTTCAATATGCCCAAAAACAAAATATATAATTTATTAAAAAAGGAGTTAAAATGAAAAGAAACAGGTTATTTGTATGCTTTAATAGCTTCGACTTACTAACAGATTTTATAGAAATTTCAGAGGATGTAATTTTTAAGGATGAAGAAGCACTAAAACGATATATTGAAAAACGTACAATTAATAGGTATGTAATTTTATCTGAAAACGATGTTGCTCATGAAATTTATGTAAATAAAGGTAATGTACATACCAAGCTCGGGACAAATTATATAGTATATCCAGTTTATATTAGTTAATATAACATTTGATTTTTAAACAAATTTTACTTTCAACAGAAAGTCGGTAACTACAATTAAGTGGCTTTTTTTGTACCCAAAATTCACAGGAGAACACCATGATCACCTACCAACAACTCTGCGACCAACAACAAAAGTATAATGACGAACTCAATAAACGCCGTAATAATTTGCGTCAACTTATCAGCGAATTTTGCCAAGCAATAAGCCAAAACTTAGGACTAAGTGATAAATATTACAACGCAACGATTAACGAAGTTTCCGCTACTGTACCTTATGTCAAATTGCTAGAATTAGACAGTGACGAACATCAACACATTCATGTAATGGAATTACCAATAACGTTTGATGAACAAGGCTACCCAATAGCCGAAGCAGGTATTTCCCTCACCCTTGAAAGATCACCGAATACCTATCCCAAACAAAGCGTATTTATTCGTATTGAATTTACATTAAAACAAAATATCCTCATCTTGCGCTTTATAGATTTTGATGATGGATTATTTAAGGTTACCGTTAATCTAGATGATAATGATCGCTTTGCTTATGCTGTTGAAGGCTACAAACAAGCCATTATGAAAACTTTTACAATTTAATTTGACAAAAACCGCCATCAACGGATAAGATAACTGCACTACAAACTCATAGCGGCTATCCGCACCCGAAAGCATAGCGGTTTTTTTATGCCTAAAATTTAAATCACCAGATCTGGTGATTTCAATGATCGGGTCGAGAGAGCCTAATAAAATACCGAAAGGGAATAAGCTCCGCTGTCTATGAGCAGTAGTTGAAGCCCGATCAACCCTACTAAGGTTGGTCGAATAAAGAACTAACTCATAGGGGCATAAAAATGTCAAACTTAGCAATTCTTAATACATCAATTCGTACTCACGAAAGTCTTTTTTCATTAAACGATATTCATAAAGCAAGCGGTGGCGCTGAAAAGCATAGACCATCTTTATTTATTCGTTTAGATACAACTCAAGATCTAATTTCAGAAATTCAAAAAGAAGTTAAAAGCACAGATCTGATCTTTAAAACTACTGGTGGTCGTGGGTTACGTGGAACTTACGCTTGCGAAGAATTAGTGCTTTCCTATGCGATGTGGATTAGTCCTAAATTCCACTTGATTGTATTGCGTGCATTCTTGGCTATGCACCGTAACCAACCACAACAACTTGCACTTCCTGAACCTGAAAAGAAATTCACCTTTGAATTTACCGAATATGAACTTCAACAACTCGTTTGGGCGTGGTTTGCTTTATTGCGTGGCACAGAACTTTGCGAAGTGCTTCACCCTTCACTAAAACAAATTGGCTCGTATTATGCCGCACCGGCTCATGATATTGCTTACGAATATCGCAGTACTCTCCGTCACGCTCATAACGTATTAACACGCATTACAGAGCAATTTGAATGCGAGCAAGGCAATAACTGGCGCGTATTAAAATATCTTCGAGACTACAACCCTAAAAAAACAGGTTTTCAGTTAGAAATTCTATAAAACAACGAAAAATCCGACCGCACTTTTGAAAAATCGTGTGGCGGATTTTCACACCCTAAATTCACTAAAAAGGAAACAAAAATGGAAAAATTTACTGATACATTCGCAGAAATTACACGCCCTTTAGCAAAGCTTGCTTGTGCGATGTTTATCGCCTTTTTGATTGGCGGAATCTCCTATTGTTTTGCAAGTGAGCCAACCGCACTCGAACGAGAAAAAGCAAGAGTGCAGTGGATTGCTGAACATGGAGAATATCAAAAGAATTTAACCGAAGAAGGGGAAAAACAGGCTCGTGCTTACGTATCTATTAAACAAGCTGAAATTAATAAGGAATTTAAATGAAACTACCTTTTAAAACCAACAGCGAACTTGCCGCCAAAGAAGAGCGCAAGAAAAATTATCAATCCGCTTATGTGCTTTGGGAAAAAGCATCAAAGCTAACCGGGAAAGAGATAAATAAGCACTGGTGCATAAGCCGTGCGGAATGGTGCCAAAAAAATGCACCAAGAAGAAGTGAAACTTAAAACGAGAAAAATCTATGTACCGCATTAATACCTATTATGGCCATACCATTGACTACATCAAGCCGGATCCTAACGAAATTGATATTCGTGATATTGCTCATAACCTTAGCTTTGAAAACCGCTTCATTGGTCAAACTGCTGAACCTTATAGTGTAGCTCAGCATTGTGTACTTGGTAGCTACATTTTTGAAGAAATGGGATTACCTGAGCTTGCATTTATTTTTCTACTGCACGATGCAGCAGAAGCATACTTGAAAGATATTCCGACTCCACTCAAATATTTGCTAAGTGAGCCTTATCGCAATATTGAAGATCGCTTTAATTTAGCAATCCACCAGCGTTTTAATGTTGAGTATAAAAAATTGCCAGCAATTAAATCTATGGATTTATCTATGCTTGCAACGGAAAAAGAACAGTTACTTCCACCAGCATCTGTAGAGTGGCCACAATTGAAAGGTGTCTCTCCGGCAAATATCGCAATTGTTTTTTGGCAACCACATCAAGCTGAATCAGCATATCTTGACCAATTTAAACACTTAACTGAGATTTTAAACTATGGCGACAAGTAAGAAACCACGTAAAAAGCACGATAAAAATGCCAATATTAAACGGCAGAGCGACAGAATATGTCGCAACTCTCTTGTGCTTTCAGTTATTGGATTAGGAAACGACGGCACAGAATGGATAAAAAATAATATTCCACAAGATAGAACAACGGCCACTGAACAAGATTTCGAGCTGATGTATAACAAATCCCGCCCATGGTCTTTTGTTTTTGGTGTTATTTGCCGTGATCAACTTGGAAGAGGTTATATAAAATTTGAATATCAATCTCTTGCTAACCAATTTGCGTTCACCGCACCTGAAATGACAGATTACGTCAATGACAATATCAATGCCATTTTAAACGATGTAAACGAAGAGCACGTACTCTCCCCTTTCCTTATAGCGTCACCAGAGAAAAAAGAGTTTACAGATGATTACATCAAGAAACTTTTAACCTGGAAGAAAGTGGAAACAACGCTCAAAACCCCATTTGAGATTAAAGCGTTGCGTGAAGAAGGAATGGCCGCATTACGTGAAATAGATCCAACAGCTTATTCAGATAAAGCAACTTGGACGATCCTTCGTAAAAATGGCTGTAATGATTTTGCCGATATGCGACTAGTTGGATTAGAGAAATATCAACACTGCAAAGGAATCGGTAAAAAAACGCATTCAAAGTCTGATTGATGGCTACCACGCATTAATCAATGACGAAAAATTAATTCCAAAATTGACCGCACTTCGTGAATTTGAAACTCAAATTTATATCCACCAACAAACAATGGCCCGATTAAATCGAGCTGCACAAATGTAGGAGAACCACATGGCTAAATTTATCAAACTAACTAATACGGATGAATCAGATATTTTCATCAACGTAGAGCAAATTCAAACCATCACTAAAGATGAAAATGACACAGCTATTCAATTTGAAGATGGCACAATCTTTGTGAAAGAAACACCGGAACAAATTCTTCACTCAATCCAATCTAACGGCGCGGTAAATGCATTACCAGTTGTTGATGTTATGACCACTAAGTAAAAAACGACCGCACTTTTGGGGAGTAAAAAATGAAACCAATTCTAGATGCTTGCTGTGGCGGAAGAATGTTTTACTTTGACAAGCATAATCCGAATGTGCTTTTTGCAGATATAAGAAAACAAAAACTAAGTTTTAAGGATCATGACAAAATTAGACATTTAGAAGTATCGCCTGATGTAATCCATGATTTTACAGATATGCCGTACCCGGACAAATCATTTAAGTGCGTGATTTTTGATCCACCTCACTTAATAAAAGGTGGTGACAAATCTTGGTTGGTCAAAAAATACGGGCGACTTGACGAGGATTGGCGAACGCAGCTTAAAAAAGGTTTTGATGAGTGTATGAGGGTGCTTGATGATTTCGGCACCCTTATTTTCAAGTGGAATGAAACGCAAATAACGGTCAATGAGATTTTAAAAATTATCGGCGTAAATCCAATAATTGGACATAAATCTGGGCGCCTGAATAATACACATTGGATGTTGTTTGTTAAGTGTGTTAGTTGATTAATTGGAGATGACAAAATGACCAAATATTTTTCAGTGGATATATCAAACGATATCCACATTATTAATTTGTGTGAAACATTAGAGCAAGCAAGAGAGACTTGTTTGGCCGGTGCCACTGATGCGCACGAATTTGCAGATGATATGGACGAATACGAAAATTATGAGAGTAATGATTTACCGTATGCCGTTTATGGTGTGGTTTTAGGTAAGGCCGAATGCAAGAAAAAAACGTTAACAGAAGAGGAGAAAGATGAGCGCTGTTCCGATTTTGATTACGTCCTTGAAAAACCAGAAATTGTAGATTATCCGAAAGATGACAACTGGATTAAGTGTTCGGAGCGATTGCCTGAAATATTTGACCATAATGGATTAGAGCGAAGTGATGTAGTGATGTGTTTTGGTCTTGAAGAACAAGATGACCCAAAAACTTACTTTTTAGCGTATCGAGTGCATGGGAATCGTTTTTACAGTTTTAATGGTGAGTGCGCAAAAATAACTCACTGGCAACCACTCCCGTTGCCACCAACAGAATAACCAACGACCGCTAAAGTGCGGTCTTTTTTTTATTAACAACAAAGAGGAAAAAGAAAAAATGAAAAAATCAATCATTCATGTTGTGGTCGCCTGCACTATCGCAGCGTCATTATCCGCCTGCTCACCATTTTCGGTTGACGAAGGGGAAATTGGCTTAGTGACCCGCTATGGCGAAATTCAAGAAACTAAATCGGCAGGGTTACACTGGCGTAGTTGGCTTGAAGATGATGTTGTATTTAGCACACGTGAGCAAAAAGTCACTATCGGAAAATTTGATGACGTTGGTGATATTACCTCTGGTATTTCCGCTTATACCAGAGATACACAAACCGTCACCACGGCGCTAACCATCACGTTCAAATTAACCGACCCAGTGGCGGTTTACAAAAACTACCGCAATACAGATAACATGATCAACCAACTTCTTGAGCCACGTAGTCGTCAAGCGTTGGAAATCGTGTTTTCACGCTATTCAGCACAGTTGGCGTTGGAAAATCGGGCGCAATTAACCAATGATATTACGGCGCAAATCCGAGAGGCGGTGAAAGGATATCCTATTGAAATTACTGCGGTTCAAAGCGTGATCAACTTTAACAAAGAATATGAAAAACGTGTGGAAGAAAGTGTTCAAAAGAACGTCGCAATTCAAACCGAAGAGCGCAATTTGATTATTCAGCAGAAAAAAGCCGAAATTGCCCGTGTTGACGCACAAGCCAAAGCCGATGCCGAAGCAATCCAAGCTAAAGCCGATGCCGAAAAAGTGCGATTAGCCGGTGAGGCGGAAGCAGCCGCTATTCGCGCCAAAGGCGAGGCATTAAAAGAAAACCGTCAACTTGTGGACTTAACCGCAGCCGAAAAATGGAATGGTGTACTGCCAACAACCATGACACCAAGCGGAAGTGTACCATTTGTTAAGGTTGGTCAATAATGTCAGGTTGGTTAGCTGGCGTTGTTTTAGGTGGGGTGGCATTAGCCATCCTTTTTATTATGTTTTATCTAGATAAAATGGAGTAACAAAATGTATTTCTTGGGAGTTCTTTCCGGAATTGCAATCGCATTTGCCGCGCAAGCTTTCTTCCGTCAGTACAAGTTGACGGAAAGAAATAAAGAAGATTAATCATTGACATACCGCCCTTTTGGGCGGTTTTTTATTGGAGTAAAAAATGTACAAAACACCTCTATTTATTTGTAGATTGCTTAAACGTGAGCCTGTAACCCCATGGAAAGAGTTACTAGATAGCTTGGAGAATACCCCTCAAGAATGGGTATCTGATGAATTTACTTTGATAAATAAAAGAAATAAAGCAGAATTTTGGATTGCAAATGGATACTATTTTTTAAAAATGTATCCTGGCGAATTAGCAATCCCAATCTCTCAAAGATACAGAATTTACAAGGCCGTAAACGAGATACAAGCCGCTAGATTTAAATCAAACAAATAATGGATTTTTATTGGAGTAAATATGGATATTAATATCTACGAAGATTTTTTATCAAAAGCAGAAATTGAGTTTTTGACTGGCAGAAAGCAGAAATCTCTTGTTGTTGAGCAGCTAAATGCGATGGGTATACCTTTTAAGCGGAACGCCAACGGGTATCCTATTGTACGCAGAGATTATGACAAAGTAAAATCTCGAACTGCTAAAACTGAATCTCAAAATTATGAAAATAATGCTTGGAGACCATCTGTGCTACAGGCGTAGGAGGTATGTATGGCCAGACCACGTAAGCGCGAAAACCAGGGCTTACCACAAAACTTGTTATGTCGTAAACGCCAAAGAAAAAATGGGAAGATTGTAACCTATTACTATTATGTAATGATAGATAAAAAAGAAAAGTCACTGGGGACGGATAAGCATCTAGCTGTATTAGAAACGGCTAAGCTCAATTGTGACAGGATTTTAATGAAAAGTGAAGTCGCCACATTCTTGACAGTTGCAATAAGATATGAAAATGAAGTATTGCCGATGAAGGCAGAAGGAACGCAAAGAACCAACAAAACAAACATTAAACGCTTGCTTGAGTTTTTCGGCAATCCACCAGCCCCGCTTGATGACATTGAGCCATACCATATAAAACAATATTTAGACTGGCGAAAACATCAAACTGCATCAGCAAATAATGAGGTTGCATTATTTCACCACATATGGATGAAAGCCCGTGAATGGGGATATACAAAATACTCCTGCCCGAGCGAAGGAATCCAGCGATACAAGGTTAAGTTCCGCGACATTTACGTGGAAGACCACATTTTTGAAATGTTAAGAGAATCAGCTGATCCGATATTAAGAGACTTGCTTGACGTGGCTTACCTTACAGGACAAAGACCAGTTGATATAGTTAATCTCCAGCCGAGTCAAATCATTGATGGAGTATGGCAAGTTAGACAGCAAAAAACAAAAAATAAAGTAAGTATCGCAATTGTAGGTAAGTTAAAAGAGATCTTAGATAGAAGAATGGAGGAAAATAAACCCTATCTATTCTGCAACAAGTACGGAAATAGGTTAAAGCCAATAATCCTGACTCACTGGTTTATCAAGCTAAGAGCCAAAGCCGCTAAAAAACATCCTGAATTTTCAGATGAACTTCTCGCTGTTCAATTCAGAGATATACGCGCAAAAGCTGGTACAGATAAATTTTTGTCGTCTGACACCGAATCGGCTCAAAAACAACTTGGCCATACAAACGCCCAGATGACAAGACGTTACATAAGGAGGAATAAGATTGTCCAACCAACCAAGCTATAATTTCGGAATGCTTTGTATAATTTCGGAACTATAGTAATTTAAATAATAATTAATTTATTGAAATCATTAATATTTATTGGTTGCTATACGTCATCTAAATTTTTGTTATAAAAAACGACCGCACTTTGAAAACGAATCCAAAGTGCGGTCCATTTT
>ERZ772920.1632-NODE-1632-length-11121-cov-22.198807_pt1 | contig 11121 bp, 8 predicted proteins | sample MGYA00511469_ERZ772920 | MGnify/ENA primary metagenome ERZ772920 (study PRJEB29015, sample SAMEA2738069) | human oral metagenome | biome: human oral; feature: human-associated habitat; material: saliva | place: China | collected 2216 ... | reverse complement strand
CCTCGCACGCCGAGTACTCCCTGCACTACCAGACCACCCCCACCCACATCAGCACTCAGCGTAAGCCCTACTACTCCTTCGTTGCGCTGTCGGTGCTGCTGGACTACATCGTGCGCCGTTATATTGAATTCGTTGAATATGAGCGCCGCGAGTCCCTGCAAGACCAGGTGGATGAAGCTCTCAACAGTGGGGGTGAAATCGACGCCTGACAAGGCATTACCGTGCCCGCCTGCTCCTTCACTCACTCCTCCTGAATCTGACCGAATCCGCCTGAGATCATCTGAAAGAGACACCCTGTGACCGCAATTTTCGCGCTCATCGAAAATACCGAGAAGATGCGTAAGTACCTGTTCTGGTACCTCATGATTATCCCCGCGTTGCTACTGCTGTGGATTGCTCTGGGCGCAGCGAACTCCCAGATGGACTTCCAAGAAGCTCTGAAGATTCCCTTCTTCACCGTGGCTTTCCTGAACGCATGCCTCAGCCTGCTGTTGGGCGGCACCCTCAAGTTCGCAGGTGCAGAGAACGAACGCACCGAACGAGCCTACGCCCTGTACCTGACCGTCCTGCTGGTCATTATCGGTAACCTGCCCGGCGCGATCCTGAGCTTCTTCCTCTTCCGCTCCCTGCGCTTCGGCAACCTGGAAGGCGAACTGGCACCCAAATACCGTTGGGCGCTTCTGCCCGCCCTGGTCTTCTACGTATTGGTGACCGTAGTGCTACTCGCCGCGAATATCGCAATGTGGTCGAAGTGAGCACAGAGGAACAGGCAAAGCACGCGGGCACACTAAGCACGCAAGCACACGCTGACACCCGCCCCGTTTGAGACACCCGGGCAGAGGACCCCGGAAGAACCACCATCTTCAGTGTGTACGCACAAACGTACACCGCACTGACCCACAAGGACACTCACGACGTGAACCAGATTCCCGAGCCTACCGACGCGCAACACGCACCCGGCACCCCGGCTGATACTGCTCAGCCCACCGCAGCCGCCGGGACCTCAGCAGAGGAAACCCACGAAGTAGCCGACGAAATCAACATCGCCGAGCTACCCGCACACCTGAACCCCGCCCACAAGGACTTCGACCCCTCGGCGGGGCTTGAGCGCTGGGCAGAACAGATGGACGTCTACACCGGCCCGGATGCGATGCTCGACTTCAACCAGGTTGACTACGTGCACATCGACCTGTCCGAATCGAACCCCTCCGGCCTGGCTCAGCTACTCGCCGGACGCAAGACCCGCCTCTCCACAATCCTGCGCGACAAATCGCAGCTTGAGGCGGGCATGCGCTCCGCCCGCACCCTGCGCACCAAAATTTACGAACTCGCCACCGACCACGGCCTTGACTCCGGCTACTTCGTGGCGGGTACCGCCTCCTGGCTGTCACACGACACCCGGGAGGACGCCGCCGCCTACGAGAAGCGTTTCATCGCGCCGATTCTTATGGCGCCGCTGAGCATCACCCCGCACCCGAAGGACGACGACTTCGAGCTGCGCCTCGCCGGTTCCGCACGCCTGAACCCGGCGATGGTCCGCCAGATCAAGCAAGAGTACGGCATCGACCTGGGCACCATGGACGTGGCGCAGCTGGCGAACTCCATGTCCCGCCTGGACCCCGAGCCGGTTATCGAGCGTATGCGCGCATCTGCCGGTCGTATTCCGGGCATGACCATTGAGTCGAAGTACTTCATCTCCACCTTTGCTGACCTGAAGGAAAGCCTGGGCGAGCTACCGCACACCGCCATCACCCCGCTGGTTCGTGACCTGGCGGCACTGAAGGTTCCCGGCGTGAAGCCGCGCGAGCTCAACGCCCACAACCTGCAGCAGCCCCTGGATCAGCGCGACCCGTCAGAAGAAATGCTCCTGCTGGACGCTGACGCGAACGCCCAGGAGATTATCGACACCGCGGTCAGCGGTTTCTCCTTCACGATTACCGCGGCGCCCGGCACCGAACCGCTGCGTACCGCCGTGAACATTGCTTCCGCCCTGATGGGTCGTGGTAAGTCCGTGCTCGTGGTGGGCGAGAAACGCTCTACCCTGGCTGAATTCTCGGCGCTACTCAAACGCACCGGCATTGAGAGCCTGCGCTACGATCTGCTTGCCGAACATGACGCTGAGGCTCAGCGCGCCGAGTTCATTCGCGCGATTGTGCGCAATGAGGGTGCGGAAGAACCGAACTCTGAGGACCTGAACGAAGAGCTTGTGGCGACCCGTGCCGCGCTGCTCGACCACATTCGTGCCCTGCTGAACAAGGACGCGAACTGGCAGATCTCTGTCTACTCGGCGCTACAGCGTTTGGCTGAGCTGACCGCCTCCGAGGACGGTCCGGCAACCCGTGTGCGTTTTGATCGCCCTATGCTTGATGCGCTCATGGAGCGTGAGCAGGTGCGTGCTGAGCTGGTGCGCCTAGGCGAGATTGATGGTTTTGCGGCGGCTTCGCGTATCTCCCCGTGGTACCGTGCCCGCCTGGTCAATGATGAGGAAGCCGCCGAGGCCTACGCCCTGGTCGTTACCCTCAAGTCCTCCCTGCTGAACCTGCGCGAGGTGATGAACCGCACCAGCGCCATGCTGGGTCTGCGCTGCGGCTGCACCATCGCAGAGTGGGAGTCGCAGCTGGCGATTCTGATGCGCATCCGTGAGACGCTCAAGCGTTTCCGCGCGGACGTCTACGACCGTCCGGTGACCGACCTAATCGCAGCGACTGCCTCCGGTGCGTGGCGCCGTGAGAACGGCATCGAGATGAGCAGTATGCAGCGTTCCCGCCTGCGCCGCGCAGCGAAGGAGTACATCCTGCCCGGCGTGAATATTGGTGACCTGCACGAGCAACTGAAGATAGTTCAGGCGGAACGTGCCGAGTGGATTCGCCATATTGAGGCGCCCCGCACCCCGCAGATCCCGGAGAACCTGGATCAGCTGGCTGACACCCTGAACTCCCTGGTTTCTGAGCTGGCGGGCCTGGGGATTGTCCTGGCTGACACCGTTGAGGGCACCGATTTTGTGCGCACCGACCTGGACGTGCTGGATGCGCGCCTGGACGCCCTCATGGCGGATCGCATGCTGCTGATGACCCTGCCTGAGCGTGAAGCTCTGACCCAGAAGCTGCGTGAGCGCGGCCTGTCGGAGCTGCTCGATGACCTGTACGCACGTCAGGTGCCGACCGAGGTTGTTTCCGTTGAGCTGGAGCTCGCCTGGTGGCAGTCTGCCCTGGAATTCTTGCTGCAGCATCACGAGGGTAAGCTGCTGGACGGCGACCGTCTGCGCGACACGGAATCCCGTTTCCGTCGCGCCGACTACGCCCACATGACCAGCGCCCCGGCGCGTCTGCTAGCGAAGATTGCGCGCGTGTGGACTGAACGTATTGAGTCTGAGCACGACCAGGCGGCGTACCTGAAGAGTCAGCTGCACGGCTACGAGTTCGTGCTCGAGGAGCTGTTGACTCACGCCCCGGTCATGGCGCGTACCCTGTTGCCGCTGTGGACTGCAAGCCCCTTCGCCCTGGCACGTAAGGTTCCCGCCTCCATGCGTTTTGATACGGTGCTGCTGCTGGACTCCGAGTCGACCCCGCTGGCAGCAAACCTGCCAGCGATTACCCGCGCCGACCAGGTGATTGCCCTGGGCGACCCGCATTCGGGTTACCCCTCGCCGTTCATCGTATCCGCACCGACTTTCGGTGCGCCCGAACCGACCGATGAGCAGCTGGACAGCACCTTTGACGTGCTCGCTACCGTGCTTCCCAACCGCACCTTGGCGATGCTGCACCGCAACATGGACCCGGTGATTCTGGACTACCTGAACCGTGAGTTCTACGGTTCGCAGCTGCATGCGGCTCCGGTGAGTCGCGCCTCCTCTCAGCCTGCCGTTTCGCTGACCGTTGAGTACATTGATACTCGCGGTAAGGTCAGCGATAACGCGAACCTGGATTCGCCCGGTGTTGAGGTGGAGCGCGTCACGAACCTGGTGCTGGAGCACGCGTACCGCACCCCGGACCGTTCGCTGGCGGTTGTGACGGCTAGCCCGAAGCACGCTCAGCGTGTGGCTGAGTCGGTGCGTCACGCCTTGAGCCTGTACCCGCAGCTGGCGCCGTTCTTCGCCGCCGGTGAGGAGTCTTTCCGCGTGGTCGATCTGACCCGCGCTGAGACCCTCGAGCGCGACACCGTGATTTTCTCTCTGGGTGTGGGCCGTGCCCGACTGGGTCAGGCGTCGTACGATTTGGGTCAGCTGTCTGCCGAGCACGGTCGCCAAGGCTTTGTTGTGGCGTTGACTCGTGCCCGCCGCGCCCTGCGTATTGTTTCGTGCATTGACCCGTCGGAGCTGGACCCGCAGAAGCTGCATCATGGTGCGGTGGACTTCTACCACCTGCTACGTGAGCACGCGGAACGTCAGGCACGTGAAGAGGCGGAGGCGAAGGCGCAGCGCGTGCCGGAGACCCTGCCACGTAACGCATTCTTGGCAGCTGATAATGCGGACACCCCGGATTTGGGCGATTGGCTAATGAACGATTTGGTGGCTCGCCTGCAAGCTAGCGGTGTGCGCGTGAGCCGCGGTGAGGGCGATATAGCTCTGATTGCGCACGCTCCGGAGAAGCTGGCTGCTGAGCCGGTGCCCGCGCTGGGTGTGGCTCCCGGGGTGTCTTCGCAGCCGAGTGCTCCGGTGGCTATGCCGCTGGTGGCGTGCTCTGATGGCGAGCAGAATTACGCGCGTGCTTCGGTGCGTGAGCGTACCCGTCTGCTGCCGGAGCGTCTGAGCCGCACGGGCTGGAACTACATTACGCTGGGCACCCTGGAAGTGTTCGCCGATCCTGACGCTGTGGTGGCGCGCGTGCTGCACTACCTGGATATGGATGAGGGCGCTGAGGTTCGTGGCTAGTTATTCGTCGACGCCGAAGCCTCGCCGCGGTCACCGTCGTGTGAGCGGCGGCGGCTCGGTGAGCGGGGCTGAGCCTCTGCTGGTGGGTGTGACGACGCCTCCGGTGGTGGCTTTTCCGGCCGTGGCTTCGGGTACCTCGTCTGCTGCGGCTTCAGCGAAGAAAGCTGATGCCCAGAACCAGAACTCCCAGAAGAACCAGAACTCCCAGAAAGCGGGTTCTCAGAGAGCGGCTACTTCCGCGCAGCCGCTGACCCCGGAGGAGCGTGAGCGTCTGGAATGGATGCGTCAGCAGCGTCCCCCGCACTGGGGTAACAATATCGTGTAGCGCATCCGAGTCGGGAGTGCTTCTGAAACGCCGAGGGGCGGGGCAACCTGTGTTGCCCCGCCCCTCGTTTTGGCTGGTGTGGAACTTCCGTTTAGGAGTTTCCCTTGTCGGTGCTGTAGAAGCCGGAGCCCTTGAAGGTCACGCCGACGGTGTTGTAGCGCTTGCGTAGGGTTTCTTCGCCGCACTGCGGACAGATGCGCAGTGCATCGTCGCTAAAGGACTGGCGCTGTTCAAAGACGTGGTTGCAATTCTTGCACTGGTAAACGTAGACCGGCATTTTGTCCTTCTGTATCCGTTTTCGCTGGGATGGTTTATTAACGTGGTTTGAGTGTACCGCTTTTGAAAGGTTGGGAGCTATTTGCGTTTTCTTCTCAAATAGCCATTTCTGTTTCTTTTCGCCTTTTTCGTGAGTGATTTTGTTGGTGTGTTCCTGCATATCTTTGCGTTTTGCATAAAGATTCGGGGTGTCAATCAAAAGCGAACCGGGCATGGGGAGTCGGGGGCTTTTAGCCCTGCTGGTGAGCGTGGAAAATACCCCGCTCGGTGAGAATCACCGGCAGAATGGCGTCCCACTGATCGTAGGGGATAGCTTCGTAAATTTCGTCAGCAAAGACCACGCCGATGCTCTGCTCCTCCAGCTGCTGTGCGCTGAGCAGGGGGATAATCCGGTCGTAGTAGCCGCCTCCTTGACCGAGGCGGTGCCCGCCAGCATCAAAGGCGAGAGCGGGGATGAGGCGCACATCGGCGTTCACGAAGGCTCGCTCGTCCTGTTCTTCGCCTTCGGGTTCGGGGATTCCCATGGGGCTGAGCGGGTGCTCGACGGCGGGATCCCAGTGCACCCAGGCGAGTTTGCGGCCGGGACGCACGACGGGCACGAGGATGCGGTGTCCCTGCTCATGGAGAGCGTTTAGGGCTTGAAGAATGGGCGGCTCAGATTTGGTGGGCAGATATGCCGCAATGGTGCCGGGGGAGTGGGTTCGCTGCGTGACCGCCTCAAGAATGTGGTGGGTGAAAAGATCAGCCAGCTGCTGCTGACCGTGTTCGCCGCGATGGCTGCGTGCGGTGAGGCGGCGCGGGCGGATTTGAGAGCGGAGAATGTCTTTATCCAGGGAGATATCGTCTGCGCTGGCACCGGTTTCGGAGTTGCTGGTGGCGGCTGCGGTATTGAGGTTCATGGGGCGTCCCATCGTCGTTGCGGGTGAGGTCTTATGTGGGGTGGGGGAGAGCGGTTCTATGGGCTAGATTGGCTGGTTTGGGTCATGATGCCTCCGCGTTGAGGGGCGTTTCGAGGCAGGGTGAAAACGTTCTTGTAGATGGCAAAAAGCAACCTACTCTCTTGGGCTGTAGATTCTACTTTTTAGTATAGGGATTACAGAAAATAGCATTGGGTAACGCGGGGCGTATTTTCTCTGCACACCTAAGAATGTGCCACCGCGGATATGTAGTTAGTCACGTTGAAGATTTTTTCATGTCATAGTGTCGATAAATCGCATTAAGCACTTTACAACTTAGGGTATTCTTGTGGCATGGCTACTGAAATTAAGTCTGTTACTAAGGCAGTTATTCCTGCTGCTGGTCTGGGCACCCGATTCCTGCCCGCAACGAAGGCAACCCCCAAGGAAATGCTCCCCGTCGTTGATCGCCCCGCGATTCAGTACGTGGTGGAGGAAGCAATCCGTGCCGGTCTGAATGACGTTCTGATGATTACCGGCCGTAACAAGCGCGCTCTCGAGGATCACTTCGACCGCGTTCCCGTTCTGGAGCAGCAGCTCGCTGAGCAGGGTAAGGACGCCCTGCTTGCATCTGTTGTTGAGACCAATGAGCTCGGTGGCGATTTGCACTACGTGCGTCAGGGCGACCCCAAGGGGCTGGGCCACGCTGTTCTGCGCGCAAAGCGCCACGTTGGCGACGAAGCATTCGCTGTTCTGCTCGGCGATGACCTGATTGATGAGAAGGAAGACCTGCTCGCTCGCATGGTGGAGGTCCAGGAGCGTACCGGCGGTTCCGTCGTTGCTCTGATGGAGGTTCCCCGCGAGGCTATTTCCGCTTACGGTGCAGCTGCTATTGAGGCTGTTGAGGGCGAGGACGGTTTCGTAAAGATCACCGGTCTGGTTGAGAAGCCCGCTGCTGACGAGGCTCCCTCGAACTACGCTGTGATCGGCCGTTACGTTCTGAGCCCGAAGGTCTTCGAGGTTCTGGAGAACACCGCTCCGGGCCGTGGCGGCGAGATTCAGCTGACCGACGCTCTGCAGACCCTGGCTCAGCGGGAGGGCGAAGGTGTCTACGGCGTGGTCTTCTCCGGCCGCCGTTTCGACACCGGTGACAAGCTGTCCTACCTGAAGGCAAACGTTATTCTTGCAGCTGAGCGTCCCGAGTTCGGTGATGACCTGCGCGCATGGCTGAAGGACTTTGTCGCGGAGAACTGCTAAGCACTCTGCATCCGCCCTCTCATGAGGGCAACCGATAAATACCAACCACGCTGAGGAAGGCATTCTTTCCGGTGGGGCGTTAGCCCCGGGGAAAGGCGCCTTCCTCGTTTCGCACATATCATTTCGTGTGCTGGGTACTACTGTGAGGGCTCAGAGGTACTTCTGGAGTGAGGCTGCGAGGCATCCTCGTGCCCATATTCCTTCCGGGGTATATGCACATATCCAGTTTGATTCTTGCCGCTTATGGAAAGCATCGGGAGTATAAGGGTATGATTAAAGTCTAGGGATAAAGGGACGATAGAGGGCGACCTGATATGACGCTGTTGAACACCTCGGGTGTGTTGGTAATTCTGACCGTAATTTTGCTGCTGTGGTTTGTGCCCAGGAGTCTGCGTCGCGCGCCCGCTGGTTCCGCCATGGAACCTGAGCGTCCCCTGATTAGCGCCGAGCGTACCGCTGAGGACATTCTCGCCTCCGCAGGTGTGCTGCTGAATGAGTCGGAGGCGTACCAGTCCTCCAATCATGCGGTGCCGCTGGGCACCTCCCTGCCCTCTTCCGCTCTTCCGCAGGTTTCTTCCCGCTCCTCCCATACGGTGGAGGAATCCGCCCAGCCTGCGCCCGATATGGCTTCTATTTCACAGATTCGCGATTCTTCCTCGACTGCCCCGTACACGGACGAGAATCCGGTTGTGGAGGACGCAAAGCCCTCGTCTCTGTCCTACTTTGATACTTCCAGCCCGAGCGGTATTGCCCTGCTGGTTGCTGTTGCGTTGGCTGGTTTGGGCCTTCTGAGCGGCGTTCTTGCTCTCTTTGATGCCGTGGCGTGGGGTTGGGCTGTTCTCTTCCTGATTCTTGCCGGTGGCGCTTGGGCTGTGAGCCGTTTTGGTCTGCTGGACTCTCTTGCCACCCAGGTCAATGCGAACCGCGATGAGCGCCAAGCCAAGGCCGAGGCAGAAGATGCATTTGAGGATGAAGAGTCCGATGATGAAGAGGCTTACGATGACGCTTTCGAGCCGGTAGAGGATTTGGAAGCTGAAGCTCCTGTAGCTGAAGTTGCGGAAAAGTCTGAGCCTCAGGCTCGCCCCGCTGCCCGTGAGGCCGCTACCCGCAAATCTGCTGGCGGTGTGAACCGTGAGACGGTGCGGGTCAGTCGTTCGCACATTGTGGTGGAATCTTCAGCTGAGGCTACCGAAGTAACTACTCACACGGACGCACCTGCTGTGGCACCTGCTCATTCTTCTCGTGCTGTCCCTGCTCATTCTGCCGTCGCTCGTTCTACCGAGCCGCCTGCGGCTCACCGCCAGGAGCGTCATCAGCAGGGCCCGAGCCGTTTCCAGCCGATTCGCCGCGGTAGCGTGCTCTTTGATCAGGAGAGAGGCTCCGCTACTTCCTCTGCTGCGCCGCGCGCTACGGCACAGCCTCAGTCGGCCCCGCATCAGGTAGCGCAGGCTCCGGTAGTTCCGAGGGAGCCCGCTCAGGCACGTGCGGTTCCCGCTCAGCCGGCACCTGCTGCCCAGTCGGTAGCAGCTCCCGCACAGCAGCCCGCAATTCACCCGGATCAGCCGGTGACCCGCCAGGCTCTGCGTGACGGTTCGCCCGTCCGTCAGGCACCTGCGGCACCTGCTGCTCAGGCTCCCGCTCAGTCGGTTCCCGAAGAGATTCCTCTGCCGGATGTCCTGGACGATTCCGAGTTCGATGCGCTGGATATCGCCTCGCTGAACGATTCGGCTCTCTCGACCGGTGCTACTGCGACCGGTGGTGTTCGTTCGACGAACCGTCACCCCGGTGCCGGCTCCTCCTTTGAGGCGGTGAGCAACACCTGGAACCCGGTTCAGCTGCCCAAACCGCTGAGTGCTCTGCGCCGTGAGGATAAGAAGTAAGTTTTAGCTTTTACTATGTGCAAAACCCCCGACAGTTTACGCTGTCGGGGGTTTTGCTTTCCCTGGGGGCTGGGGTGGTCTGGGGGTGCTGGGGTGGTTAAAAAGAAAAGGAACCCCATCCATGGGGTTCCCTTTCTAGCATCACACACAGGAAGAAAGTCTTCTAGACCGATTAGGAAGGCCTTCCCACAAGGCCTGCCCTATTCGGTAATAAAAATATATCCTAATTCCCCTGCGGGTGACAAGCTGAAAATAGCGACAGCCTGTCAATAAACTAAGGTTGCCCTAAGTAAAATCCGCGCCATTGCAGGCAACAAGGGGCAATAACCCCCGACTGAAAAAAGTTTAAAAAAATTTTCTGCCCCCTTAAAAAGTCGAATAAGAAGCCTCAAAAAACCTTTAATCAGGTCAATATCGCCCACTCATGAGAGAATAGCCGGGTGAAAGAATGGTTTGACACACTCCCGATTGAGGTTGCCCTAGCTTTCATGTGGGTGGTCGGTATCGTCCGCACCAGCATCGTGTACGCTCTTGGCGTGCTCGCTGCTGAAGGTGGTGCCCGCCTCGACCGCATCCGCAAAGCAATGGACAGCCCGCTCTACCGTAAAGCGCGCTGCTTGATTAACCGGTGGGGCGTTATTGCTGTGCCCCTCTGCTATCTCACCGTGGGTCTGCAAACCGCGGTCATCATCACGACCGGCTTCACGAAAATGCCTCTGCGCCGCTGGGTTCCCGCGATGCTGGTTGGAACCTTTATGTGGGCGTGCATTTACACCACCATCGGCTTCGCAATTCTTGCAGCCCTCGGCCTGGAGCCGTGGATGTTCCCGCTCGCACTTGCCATCGTTATTACGGTGCTGGTCATTGTGACTCAGCTGCGCGAACGCCGCATTAACCGCGAAACCGTTGAGAACACTGCGGATAACATCGCCGAGAACTAGTCCTACCTTCAGCGGGGGATAGGTGCACTATCTCGCCGGGTTGAGGCCACTCACCTACCCTCAATGCCCCCGCCCAAGATGTGCTAGCGTGGAGGGATGAGTTCATCCGCATCCTCCACCGCAGGCACCCCCGAAGAGCAGCCCGTCAACGACCTTGCCCTCACCGCAATCGACCTCGAGCAGAGCGCGCCCGAAAACGCTACCGACGAGGTAGAAACCGAAGCGCCCACCGAGGCTCCCGCCCGCGTGTACCTGCATCCCGAACAGCTGGCGATGATCCAGACTCCGGAGGCTCTGCCCGTCCCCGTGCTGCAGCGCTCCGTGCTGCGTGTTAGCTACGTGCCAGCAATCATGCCCGGTAAGTGGTTCAACCGCTGGCATGAGCGCTTCGGTGACCGCGTGCAGCTGGCGGAGGTGCCCGTGCGTGAGGCGCGCGGCCTGGACTCCCTACATCAGGATCTGTGCCTGATTGATCCCGCCATTAACCCCGCCGCTGGATCCTTCGTTGAATCCGTCGCTGGGTCTGCCGCTGGGCCTGCAGAAGAGGGAACCGCCGTCTCTGAGGTGCCCGCCGAGGTTAGCGCTGAGGCTACCGAGCACGCCCCCATTGAGTGTAAGGATGTACCCGAGAACCCCTTCGCGCACATGAGCATTGTGCGCCCCGACCGCGAACCGG
>ERZ772920.1631-NODE-1631-length-11123-cov-4.661908_pt1 | contig 11123 bp, 5 predicted proteins | sample MGYA00511469_ERZ772920 | MGnify/ENA primary metagenome ERZ772920 (study PRJEB29015, sample SAMEA2738069) | human oral metagenome | biome: human oral; feature: human-associated habitat; material: saliva | place: China | collected 2216 ... | reverse complement strand
TAATTTATACAATTATGTTTGATTATAGCCCTGCTAAGCCTTATTGGCAATGAAAGGGGCTGTTTTGTTACAGCCCCCTTCATATTTTTAAATCCAACCGTTCTTTTTATATTCTTCTATTTTTTCTAAATCCTCGTCAGAAGGTTGTTTATTCTCAGAAAATTCCTTAGAAATATAATTATATTCAGAATTCCATTTACTTAAAGTACTCTTTATAGAATCCAAAATACGAATATTTCTTGTCATAATAGAATCTAAATTCCATTCATTATTTTCTAATTCACCTAATCTCTTTGTAATTACTATGCTAGATGATAAGTATTCCTTTTTCTTTTTACCAAAGTAACCATTTCCAGCAATAATATTAAGTTTCTTTTCAAATGGAACCTTATTGCCTATATATTCTATTTTTTCTTTTATAGTTGAATCTGATACATCAGTAAAATAATTAGCTTGCCATTTCTGTGGGAATATATGCTCAATTTCCCAATTTTCTGGTAATAATATCTCTTGTTCTTGATAAGCAAGAATTTTTAATAGCATTCTAACAAGGTTTCTATGTGGATTCTGAATATGCTTCTCTAGTAGGGCTAAATCAATCTCTTTAAAATCAAAGATAGGTTTATCAGCTTTAACAATTGCAGCATTTAGCTTTAATATATCAGTCTTGACAGCATTAACAGTTGGTAAGATTAAATATTTTGTAAACAATTCTAATACTAGTTTATTTAGAAATGCCCCAAATTTCTTTTCAAAGCTTTCATTATTTCTATGACAAATATAATAAATTACAACCGGATATTTCCAAAACTCATTAGGATAAGAGCGAAGCGTATCTAAGGTTTGCTTAATTTTTATATTCTTAGACCACTCTTCTCCTTCAAGCTCTTCATTCTTATTTATAACTTTCCATAGATTTAAAATTATAAAAAGGTTATCTAACAAATTTTCTTCGTATAATCTTTTAAATTTTTGATTAGCATAGTACTTTCTAATACCAGGAGTAGTAGTCTTTGTATCCTTTTCTAAAGCACGCAAATAAAACATATAGTAATAAAATAGTTGTTGAATACTTTCTTTGCTAGATGTGGCTTGCTCATCAAGGTCCTTCCATCGTTCAATGAATAGCTTCTTACTATCTATATCCAGCTGATTATAAATTTTGGCTTTAAAAATATCTGCATCTGATAATGGTAATCCTCTATCATTTAATGTAGAAAAAATTGTTAACGCAGTATCCTGTGTATCTGCAGTAATAGGAAGTAGTATAGCTTGATTTAATAGGGCATAAATAAATTGATAAACCATTAATGGGTTCTCTTGAGAATGCTTATCCAATAAACTTAAAAACAATCTATAGTTTTTAGAATAATTATCTTTGGCAGTTTCAACAGCTATACCAGTTTTAAGAATTTCACGCAGAATTTCATTACCATCATTATTCATCACACGAGAAGTCAATAAAATGTCTGTATAATCAACAACTCCTGTTAGCTTATTTGTTCGCCAAATAGCTGGCTCAATTTTACTTATAAAATTTTTAGCTTCTGCGGTACGCTCTAATTCAGAGGTGTCAGTTAATCTAGTATATATGGCTCTAAGAAGTAAAAACAAAGAAGTTATCCGTTGCTGTCCATCAATAATCTCTTGTTCACCAGCTTCATTCTCATAGGAAACTATACTCCCTAAAAAATAAGATCCATCATTTTCAGTACCACCGGTACTAGCAGTAAACTCCCATAAATCCTCAAAAAGAGTCTCTACTTGCTCATCACTCCACGCATATGGTCTTTGATATTCTGGAATAACGAAGGGTTTAGCTTTTCCACTCCCTAATAACGTTTCTACACTTTGTTTATTTACTTCTATTGTTGTTGGCATCTCCCATTCCCCCTATTTATTACTTTGTCACAATATCAAGTAGTGACTTATAGCTATCAACTACATCATAAACAACGTCCCCTTTACTGATAGCTTTAAAGTGTTCTCGTGCACAATGTAACTTAGATTCCTCAATCAATCGAAGTTGCATTGAATTCATAGAGCCTTTTGTTTCAGCAATAAAATAAATATGTTTTACTGTACCTTCATAAAAAGCTATAGCCCAATCCGGATTATAACGACCAACCGGCGTAGAAATATAAAATCCATCAGGTAATTTAACATATACAGCCACATCAGAGTTTATATCCAACTCAGATGCAAAGTTTTTTTCATTTGTTGAGTCATAAATAATATGATCATATAAATGCTTATTAGCTTTCATTGCATTCGTGCCTAAACGTCCTTTAATTGTTGGATCTGTAAATACATTAGTATCGTATTTTTCATCTAATACATCATATGTAATATGCTCAATAATTGCTGTTGCTTTTTCGTCATTTATAAGTGATGCAGCTTTAATAATAAACTCTTCTGGATTATCTTTGAATTGATTAAATACTGCAGTTTCAATACCTTGAAGAATTTGTATAACTGCTTTTCGAGTAAGTCCTGTCTCATCTACTAGTTTACCGACTAAATCATATTTAACATTTGAGCTTACAGCATTTTTACTTCCATAAGTTGAAGCAGATTCTTTTACAAAAGAACCTGATGTTTCTAACTCCTCTTTTGATTTAATCTGCTTCATAGTACCGGATTCAACTTTATAGAAAATTTTTGAAACTCGGAGTTTGCTATCTAAAGCTGAAATTGCATTTCTAACAAGCTCATCCGTATCAAAATCAACTACATATACGGATTTAGAGTTTATCTTTTCCCATAAAGCCTTGAATTCAGGCATAGAAACTTTATCTTCGTCTAATTGAAGCTCCACATTATAATTACGCGCATTTTCAAATTTCATCGATTTAGCATCATAAATAGAGTCAATGATTCCTATAACTGCATCCTTGTAGTCAACTACCTCTTCAGCAATTTCTATTAAACCATTAGCCTTATCATCATAATATTTATCAGTAAGAGCACCATTTTTATCAATGTAATGATTTACAATAAGATTAAAATGAATAACACGTCCCAATTTATCATCTATAACCTGTTCATTATTATGAATATCTTTAATTACTTTTCCAATAAATAATTCAGGTGTGATTGATTTAGGTCTATCAGCAACAGCCTCAGCAATTTCAGCTTGTAAGCCCTTTGCAAAACTATCATAACTTTCACTAGCTATAACAGTAAGAACATTTACATTATATACATCATTACCAAGCACATTAGTATCCATGCGTTCCCCATCTTGATTTACACAAAGACGAAGTCCTCGTCCTACTTCTTGACGTTTACGCACATCACTACTACTTTGTTTTAATGTACAAATCTGAAAGACATTCGGATTATCCCAGCCTTCACGTAATGCAGAATGAGAAAATATGAATCTAACAGGAGATTTCTTAGGGTCTCTATCTAAAAGAAGTTCTTTATTCTTCATAATAAGATCAAAAGCATCAAGATCATCAGATGTTTTCTCTTTTTTATCTTTTAGCTTAGAGTCAACCATTTTTCCTTTTTTATCAATGGAAAAATAACCAGCATGTGTAGAAGATTCAGAAATAGCATTAATATACTTTAAATACTCATCTTCACCAAATTTTGTTTGAAGATTATCAATAATATCCTTATATTCCTCTTCAAACATATCTGCATAGATACCATTAACAGGATTTCCAGAGTTATCATATTGCTTATATTTTGCTACCTCATCGATAAAGAATAAAGATAAAACTTTTATCCCCTTATAAAATAGGTCACGTTCTCTTTCAATATGAGATAAAATGGTTTCTCTGATTTGAATACGTCGAAGTTGATCTTCATTTACTTTGCCAATTACATCGCCAGCATAGATTTTTATACCATTAATAAACTCTACCGAATCATCGCGACCATCAATTCTAGATACAACAAAACCATCTTTATACTCTTCCATTTGGCCTGAGTTATCATAGAGGTTATAACCTTCCGAAACAACTCTTGTTATCTTTCGAATACCTTTAGCACCTTTATAATCATACTGAATCGTTGCTGTAGGAGCCGACTTTGAAAGGTTAATCCCCTCTAAATAAATATAACTTTCAGTGGCTGTACTTCCAGATTCAGTAATCCCTTTAACAGATATCTTTTTAACAAGGTGCTTATTGTAAGCTTCTAATGCATCTAGTCGATAAACCATGTTATAAATACTGTCACTCTTATGAGTTGCAGAATAGCGAAGAGTCATTAGTGGGTTAAATTGTTTTAAACTTTCTTTTGTCTGCTTCCCTTCTACAGATTGCGGCTCATCAATAATTAATATTGGATTTGTCTTAGCAATAATATCTATAGGACGACGTGATCTAAACTCATCTAATTTCATATATATCCGTCTAGCATCTTTTCCTTTAGCATTAAATGCTTGAGAATTTATAATCATCACATTAATAGAGTTATCAGATGCAAATCGATCAATTTCAGTTAGTTGGGCAGAATTATAAATAAAAAATCGGATTTTTTTACCGTATTCTTCTGCAAAATGTTCTTGTGTAACTTGGAATGTTTTATAAACACCTTCACGTATAGCAATACTAGGTACAACAATAATAAACTTACTCCAACCATAATGTTTATTAAGCTCATACATAGTTTTTATATATGTATATGTCTTACCAACACCAGTCTCCATTTCAATAGTTAAATTATATCTACCTTCTAATTTATCAGATGGTTGAATTTGATTATCTCGTTGTATTTTCTTTATTCGATTAAGAATTAAATCATCATTTAATTCTTTTACAATTTTTTGATTACTAAAGCCAGTAAAATCTGTTTCCTCTGTCAGTGATTGCTGAATGTAATCGGAACCTCTATCCATCATATATGTTGGTGTTAAATAAGGCTGTCCTGCAAACACATCTACTACTGTTTTTGCAGCATCAGCTTGAAATTTTTGATGCTTAAATTGTAGTTTCATGTATGAGTCTCCCTAAATAACTTTTACTCTTGTATCTGGTGCTAAGGATTTGAAAATCTCACCAACATTAATTTTAACTGGGCTACTTTCAAAACTACTATCTCTAAAGACCGCACGAAGAGGTTGTTGTTTTGCAATATATTTAATAACTGAGTCTGGTATGTTTTCATTGAAACATGCTACTAAATCGCCATTATTATAATTATGTATAGTATATCCGTCTATGTCTTCGGAAATATATGGAAAAGACAAGGGTAATCCCCATTCTAGTAAGCAGCCGAATAATAAATCTAAATCATTTCGATTAGATTTAATATTAGATTCTAAACTTGATAATAAATCTTGATTATATTCTACTGGATTATAATAAACAGTATTCATATTACTCTCATCGACCTTAAACACTCTAAATCCCACATCAACATTTTTATTCATTTCTGAAGCATCAATTTGAATTTTTTCTCCCACTTTTTTTAGTCTATCTTGTGCCAAGTCACAAATTGTATTATATCCTGCTCTATATGCAACACTATTTTTTTTACATTGCTCCGGAATTTGTACCATAATAAACTTTTTGTTAGTCCCTAATTCTGCATTTATTTGAAAAACTGCATGCGCTGTAGTAGACGAACCCGAAAAGAAATCCAATATAATATCATGTTCAGATACAGTTCCGACTTTAATTAAAGGATTTAATAAGGTAGTTGGTTTAGCATATTCAAAGACACCTTTAATACCGAATATTCTATCACTTTCAGCTGCAGAAGTTTGAGAATAACCAAATTCAGTCATAATAGTAGGAAGAGTAACACCCTTTCGAACTTCTGATAGGTATCTTTTAAGAAATGGAGCTCCTGTATTTTCTCTAAAAGATACTCTTCCCTCTCTTATCCAAACATCCATTTTTTCTTTATTGAATAACCAACACCTTCCTTCTGATGGATAATAATCTTTTCCGTTATATGGATTTTTAATCGGATAAACACATGACTGAACAATTCTTCCACCTTTACCATTTGCACTTAAATCAGAGGCAATCCATGGCCCTCGTGCATCGTTATCTGGATTTTTATATCTTGAAATTGACTTATCATCACGTGGTAACAAACCTAATACTACATTCTCAATATCTTTAGCATAGCAAAGGATAAATTCATGAATTCTACCAATATTTCTATCGTTAGGTGGTGTTGCACGCTTTTTCCAAATTAAACACTCTAAAAAATTTTTCTCTCCAAATACTTCATTACATATTTTTTTTAGATTATCAAATTCTCCATCATCTAAACTAATAAAAATGACACCATCTTTAGACAGCAAATTCCTAGCAAGCATCAACCTTGAATACATCATACTGCACCAATCTGAATGAAATCGGCCATTTGTATCTGTATTTTTAAACAATTGATTACAATCTGAATCATATTGTCTACTAGCTTCTATAAACTCATCCTCAGATTGAGTAAAATCATCTATATAGATAAAGTCATTTCCTGTATTATATGGAGGATCTATATATATCATTTTGATTTTATCTAAATAGCTTTCTTGAAGAAGCTTTAATACCTCTAAATTATCTCCTTCAATATAAATATTTTCAGTATTCTCCCAATTAACACTTTTCTCTTGACAAGGTCTTAATGTTTTTCTTGTAGGCTTATTAGCTTCAACTATAGCAGATTTTTTACCAACCCATGTAAACTCATATGCTTCGTCACCATCCACAATTTCATTAGAAAGCATTTGTTTTAACACGCCAAAATTTATAGCCTTTTTTAACTTCCCATTTTCATCTAAAGCTTCTGTAATGCAATTGGGAAACAACGATTCCATTTTTTCTATATTTTTTTCAGTCATATCTACTGATTCCATTCTCATTTTTTCCATTATATTTTCTCCAATATGCTTTTTAACTTTTTCAACTCAGTGTTCATTTCAATTTGTTTATTGAGCTGCTTTTCTTTTCGTATTTTATTTTGTAATATACTAATTTGCTTTTGCAAAATTTCTATTTCTTTATCACGTTCTACAGAGTGTTTCAAACTCTCACTAAAATTATTAGATTGTAATTGATTCCCAGCAATTTGACGTACTAAGTTTTCATATACATCATCAAGGTTAATCCCTTCAAGTTTTACTATTAATTCTGTTTCTTCAAGCCAAACTGTATGATAGTATCTATCCACTTTAGATATTTTCTTTTCTATATTCGTATTCTCTTTATATCCAATCCATGCCTGATATTTACCATTGTATTCTAAGATATAAAGAATATGGTATGGAATTACACTATCAATAGATTTTAATAAATCAATATCAACTTGTGAGCTATTAAGATTGATTTCAAATACTTCTATCTCTGTTACATATTGTCCTTCAGATAAATTAGCAGTCGTAGACGCAATTTTATTTCTCCAAAAAATATTCTTTACCTGATCTACAAACAATCTTTTTAAAGAAGTCGTAATATTTATATTCTCATAGAACTTAGATTTAGGAATGCGCCGATTAAATTCTGTAGCTTTTGGTAAACCTAGCATCATATATCTCCTTCTTATTTAACTACCAAGAAAGAAATAAGTTCAAAGTCATCTAAGCCAGATACTACTGAGATAAGTGCTGAGGTTCCACCAGATGTAAATAAGCTATCAATATCACTTGCCTCTTTAGTATCGATAATAGAATGAATTGTTTCACGAAGAAGGTTTGATAATTCTTGCATATCTTTTCCATCATTTGTTTCTTCATTAAACTTCTGACACAATTCTACTATTGGTTCTCGTTTGCCTCTACACAATAATCTAATATCATCTAGCAATTGTTTTGGATTTAGATAATCACAAATAATATCTCCTTCCATCCCAATATAAACCATATAAAATGGATGAATCCTATTTTGATTATCAATATTTACAGAGTTATTAACATTCTTCAATACAAATATTACACCTTGTGGAAGTTCTTCAGATGATTGAACAACAGCATGTAAGCCTTTAGGTTTTGTATCCATATCACCATGAATTTTAATATACTCCAAAAGATCAAGCCTAAACTCATTTAAACCTAAATCCATAATCGAAATACCAGTAGATATATCTTCTATATCGACTACTTCATCTTGCAAACGTTTAAGCTGTTGCTTTCTATACTCTAAATCTCCATTCTCCTCAGCATTAATAAGATCATCATCCCCTGTTGAAGACATAATAGATATTTTCATCCTTGTTTCTACACGACATTTAAGGTTAATATATTCATCTAAATCCATATCAGGCCAGAAGTTAACAAGTTGAATGCTTTCATTTCTACTGCCAATACGGTCTACACGACCAAATCGTTGGATAATACGTACTGGGTTCCAATGAATATCATAGTTAATAACACAGTCACAATCTTGTAAATTTTGACCTTCGGATATACAATCTGTAGCAATTAATATATCAATTTCATCACTACTATCTGGCAATAAAACAGCTTTATCTTTAGAGATAGGTGAAAAACATGTTAATACATTATTAAGTGTAGCCTTAAAATTCTTAATAGTAGTTTTACCATCAATAGAACCAGTTATAACAGCTGTATTAAGTCCATATTTTTCTTTTATATAAGCACTAACATGTTCATATAAATACTCAGCAGTATCTGAGAAAGCAGAAAAAATTAGAACCTTTTTATTATTAATATTAATTGGATTTTCTATTTTTTTTGATATAACATTAAGCAATTTTTGTAACTTACCATCATATTCAGGTGTTATTACATTAAGCATATTCATTAAATCGTCTAAAACTTCAATATCTGAATTAAGTTCTGCCCGCCAAGTTTTATAATCCATATCAGCTAAATCAATTTGAACCTTATTTCCGACAGTAAAATATTCGGTATTACTATCATCTATATCCCACTCGGTATCAGCAGATTCATACATATCAATACTACTTGTACCATATTGCTCAAATCGGTTTATCTTGTCTACAGTATCATTAATAAGATTATAAATACGTTGTAAAGTAAGTTGAAATGAATTAACAGAGCTTTCTAAACGTTTCAACAAATTAACACTCATTAATTTGCGAATACCTTGCTCACGACCTGTTTGAGTTAATTCATTCCCTTTATTATGTGTTAGGTCAATATATTTTTGAATTTTACTTGGAAAAATATAGTTAGATGGTGTATAGATAGAAAGGGAAAGCTTACTTAGCACTTCATAAATTTGATTATAGTTAGTAGCAGATTCTAAATTAGTGAGTACTGGTCTTAACGAAATAGGTTTCTTTCTTGTAGGGAACTTACCAATATCAGCAGTATCATAATATTTTTCAATATGCTTTCTTGACCGTGCAATAGTGACACTATCCAACAACTCAAAGAAATCAAAATCTAATGTTTTTAATAATGCATCTGTTGTTCGATCAGCAATATCTAACTCACTCCAAGCATTAAACGCTCGTTGTGCTTGTCTAAATATTTCATCAATCGATTTTTTAGTACCTAGTTTATTATCAATGAATGAAGTATCACCTTCATACGCTATGGCTAATTGGTTTTTTAAATCAATAAATCTATTATTAACCGGTGTTGCAGAAAGCATTAATACCTTTGTTTTAACACCAGCCCTAATAATCTTATCCATCAATTTTACATACCGATTCTCTACTGTGTTAGCATGTGTACCAACACCATTACGGAAATTATGTGATTCATCTATAACGACTAAATCATAGTTTCCCCAATTTAAGCGATTTAAATCAAGACCATTTGAGAAACCACCTGGTCTAGATAAATCTGTATGGAATAAGACATCATAATTAAGTCGATCCACAGCAATTGGATTGTTTACATAATTATCTTTATAGGTATTCCAATTCTCTGCTAGCTTTTTAGGGCATAGAACAAGAACACTTTTGTTTCTATTCTCATAATATTTTACAACTGCTAGTGCCGTGAAAGTTTTCCCTAAACCAACACTATCAGCAAGAATACATCCATTATATCGTTCTAACTTGTTTATAATAGCAAGTACTGCATCTCGCTGAAAGTCATATAACATATTCCAAATTTTACTTTGTTTAAACCCAGTAGCTTCATTTGGTAATTCGTCAGTGGAGATATCATTGAGAAACTCACTAAATACATGGTATAAAATCAAGAAATAAATAGACTCTGGTGAATTTTCATTATAAACAGAGGTCATATTGTCTATAACAATATCCGTAACATCTTGAAGCTTATTTTTATCATTCCACAGACTTTCAAATAAATTGATGTACGTATCAGCAAACGGTGATTCAAATCGATTAACCATATTATAAGTATTATTACCACGTTCACACCCAATATCTACGGTTGTAAATCCGTTAATAGGCATATAAGTAGCAGCAGAATTGGAATTTGTTACATTTACAAAGCCAGTCATATTCTCTCCCGTAATATTAGACTTAAAAGTTGCTTTTCGTTTAATCCACTCTGCACATTCTTTAGCTATAGCCTTCTGGTTCATTTCATTACGTAGCTTCAATTCAAACTCTGTACCATATAAGCTATTCTCACGATTTAATCTAGGAATATAAAATTCTCTCTTTTGCTTCTCTGTTTTTTCTTTAATAAATGTTGGTGCTGTAAAAATAAATCTACATTCATCTATTTGTTCAAGCTGCCCTTTCAATTCTTTATAAGCATAAATTGAAAAGCAAGCAGCAGCAATCGATATCTTACTCCCCTTATTTATTGTAGTTATCATATCATCACGAACAATGTCATTAATATTATCAAAAACTTTTACATCCATCAGTATACCCCCTTACTTATGAATTAATTATCCCTATTACATTCTGAACTTATATTTATAACCTTATTATATAAAAAAACCGGACTTTCTGAAAATCTATTTATTCATGTAAAGTCCGGTTTCATAATATAAAAATATAATATTAAATTTTCGCGAGTAAAACCACTGCCTCAACGTGTACTGTCATTGGGAGTATGTCTACTCGTTGTACTTCTTTTAGTTCATAGCCATAGTGTGTGAGAATTTCAATGTCTCGAGCCATGGTTGCTGGGTTACAGGATACGTAAACAATGCGTTTTGGTCCCATTCCCGCTGCAGAGGTCAGTACTTCTTCTTTACAGCCCGCACGGATTGGATCGAATACAATCACGTCTGGTCGTA
>ERZ772920.1623-NODE-1623-length-11150-cov-8.957819_pt1 | contig 11150 bp, 10 predicted proteins | sample MGYA00511469_ERZ772920 | MGnify/ENA primary metagenome ERZ772920 (study PRJEB29015, sample SAMEA2738069) | human oral metagenome | biome: human oral; feature: human-associated habitat; material: saliva | place: China | collected 2216 ... | reverse complement strand
AGAATCCTACCGCGCCGGGCGGGAGCAAGCCGAGCGGGAATGGCCCGCGATCAGGGAGTTTTTGGGCGAGCCGGACTGATCCGCGCTAAGCGCGATGCTTACGCAACGATCTGGCATCCGCAAAACCAACCTGCCGTGCCGCCTGCTCCATCGTGGCACCCTGCGCAACCAACAGCTCCGCATGTTCCAGGCGCACAGCCCGTTGGTACTGGCTCGGCGTTAGCCCAATATTCTTCATAAAAGACCTGCTCAGGGTGCGTTCGCTAACGTTGCCGCGCCGGGCCAAGTCCGCGAGTGTAAAGCTCTGGGCAAAATGATCATTCAAAAAATCCTGGATGTGGTGCACCAGATCATCGCAGTGGTCACCGAGTGGATCTTGAAAAATCATTTGAATATCTTTACGGGTATCTTTCCATTGTTTGGCTGATTGTTTTCGCAAATTTTTACCAAGCCACAAGATTTCCCCTTCACTCGCTTCGACTAAACCGATGATGGCACGTGCAAGCGTGGATTTACCACAACCAGATTCACCGACTACACCGAGGGTTTCACCTTCATAAAGCTTAAAGGAAACATCTTTTACTGCTTTTAAGGTTTGCGGTTTGGCGAAGAAAAGGGATTTATCATTTTTAATTTTAAAACTGACGCCTAAGTGATTGACTTCAAGGAGTAATTCTTTGTTATTTGAAACTGTCATAGGGTAAATTTCTCCACGGGTAACCAACAATTGCGTAATTGACCTTCATTAAATGCGGTCAGTTTTGGCGCAGTTTGGCATTGTTCTGTTGCAAATTGGCAACGGGGTGAGAATGGGCAACCTTTTGGCAAATGCAATAAATTTGGTGGATTGCCTGGAATGGTCACCAAGTGTTCTTCATTACCATCTAAGCGAGGAATCGCATCCATTAAGCCAATAGAATAAGGATGAGTTGGATGATAGAAAATTTGCTCCGCTGTGCCGTATTCCATGGTTCGTCCAGCATACATAACCATCACTTGATCGCAAATACCCGCTACGACACCTAAATCGTGAGTGATCATAATAATCGCGGTATTAAATTCACGTTTTAACTCATTTAACAAAGTCATGATTTGCGCTTGAACGGTCACATCCAAAGCGGTGGTGGGCTCATCGGCAATAAGTAATTTAGGACGACATAGCAAAGCCATCGCAATCATCACCCGTTGACGCATACCACCTGAAAACTCGTGTGGATACATGCCCATGCGTTTTTTCGCTTCCGGCATTTTGACCGCATCCAACATTTTCACCGATTCAGCAAAGGCAGTTTGTTTATCATAACCTTTGTGTAATTGCAGGACTTCCATGAGTTGTTCACCGATTTTCATGTAAGGGTTGAGAGAGGTCATCGGATCTTGGAAAATCATGGAAATTTGCTCGGCACGGATTTTATTCAATTCAGCCTTCGGTAAATTAACCAATTCTTTACCTTCAAAGATGGCGGAACCTTCCACTGTACCATTGGCCGCCAATAAGCCCATTAACGCAAAGGCAGTTTGTGATTTGCCTGAACCACTTTCACCCACGATGCCGAGCGTGCTTCCCGCATTAAGTGTGAAGTTTAAATCATTCACTGCAGTGACGATGCCATCTGGTGTTTTGAAGCGAACGTAGAGATTTTTTACATCTAATAAAGGATTCATGATTCGCTCCTATCTATCTTTTGGATCGAGTGCATCACGCAACCCGTCACCGATAAAGTTAAAACAAAACAGCGTGAGACAAAGGAAAAATGCCGGGAAAATTAATAGCCAAGGCGAGACTTCCATTTGTGCTGCTCCATCACTTAATAGTGCGCCCCAGCTACTCATCGGCTCTTGTGTTCCTAAGCCTAAGAAACTTAAGAATGATTCGAAAAGAATAAGTCCAGGTACTTCAAGCGAGGCGTAAACTGCCACTAAGCCCAATACATTTGGAATGATGTGCTTAAAAATGATTTGGCGACGAGACACGCCACAAACGATGGCGGCTTCGACGAATTCTTTATTTTTCAAACTAAGCGTTTGACCACGTACGATACGAGCAAGACCAAGCCAAGCAATCGCCCCGATTGCGATAAAAATTAAGAAAATGTTTTGGCTAAAAAGGGTCACCAACAAAATGACGAAGAACATAAATGGAAATGAGCTGAGAATCTCTAAAAAGCGCATCATCAACATATCTGTTTTACCGCCTACATAACCAGAAATAGCCCCATAAATTGTACCGATGGTTACGGAAATGAAAGCACCCGCAATACCTACTAATAATGAAATACGTCCACCAATAGCAGTACGTATCAATAAGTCTCGACCCGAGGCATCGGTACCGAAGAAGTGATAGCCTTCCATTGTTGGTGGGGAGCTCATCATATTCCAATCGGTATCTTCATAGGTAAATGGGAAGAACCAAGGTGCTACGGTAATAAATACAATAATAAACGCCAAAATAATCAGACTGGCAACGGCCGCTTTATTGCGGAAAAAACGGCGTTTCGCATCTTGCCATAGGCTGCGGCCTTCCAGTTGCATTTCTTCAATACGGTCAGCCACTTGTTCCACAAAATCCGCATTTTTCTGATTAATCGGCTGAGTACGATAATCTGTCATAACTTATCCTTAATAACGAATTTTTGGATCGATGATAGCGTATAAAATATCCACAATCGCATTAAATAAAATGGTTAATGTGCCCACTAAAATGGTGAGACTTAAAACTAAAGAATAATCACGGTTTAATGCACCGTTTACAAATAATAACCCCATGCCGGGTAAACCAAACACGCTTTCGATGACCATTGAGCCGGTAATAATCCCCACAAAAGCTGGCCCTAAATAGGTAATCACAGGTAAAAGAGCCGGGCGTAAAGCATGTTTTAAAATGATTCTTGAGGTTGAAAGCCCTTTGGCTTTAGCGGTACGAATAAAGTTGGAATGCAGTACTTCAATCATGGATCCGCGCATGATACGCGCAATCCCTGCAACATAAGCGATAGTTAATGAGGCAACGGGTAAAATAATGTACATTGCTGAACCGCCATTCCAACCGCCAGCGGGTAACCAACCCAAATAAATGGCGAAAATCAGTACTAAGACTGGTGCGAAGACAAAGCTTGGCATAATGACCCCAAGCATTGAAAAGCTCATTAGAATATAATCCCAGCGACTATTTTGATTGAGTGCGGCGAGCGTACCCGCTGTGACACCTAATACCACAGCAAAGGCAAAAGCGACCATCCCCAATTTTAAGGAAACCGGGAAGGCTGATGCGATTAAATCATTGACCGATTGATCTTTATATTTAAAAGAGGGGCCAAAATCACCTTGGGAGAGATTTTCCAAATAAAGAAAGTATTGTTTATACAAAGGTTCATTCAAATGATACTTCGCTTCGATATTTGCCATGACTTCTGGTGGATAAGCACGTTCTGAGGTGAACGGGCTACCAGGGGCGAGACGCATCAGAAAGAAGGAAAAAGTAATTAAAATAAACAGCGTTGGTAAGGCTTCCAACAGCCGTTTAAAAATAAATTTGAGCATAATAACTCCAACCAAAATGGGCGAAAAGTGCGGTCAAAAAATACGATAATTTTTAACCGCACTTAAATACGAGCAACGAATTAATGTTTAATAATATAAAGGTTGCGTAAGTAAATGTGATCTTGTGGATCTTTGCCTGAATAGCCTTTTACGTAAGGTTTCACTAAGCGTGGATTCACATAGTTAAAAATTGGCACGATACCGAAATCTTTTGCAAGAATTTCTTCGGCTTTTGCGTAGGCTTTTGCACGACCTTCCGCATCCGTTGCGACATAAGATTCAGCAATGGCTTTATCATATTCAGGGTTCGCATATTTTGCGGTATTGTTACTCGAATTAGATAAGAAATAGTTGCCGAATGTTGTGGCTTGGTTGTAATCCGCATTCCAGCCTGCACGCGCTGCATCGTAACGGCCTGCACGACGGCTATCAATGTAAGTTTTCCACTCTTGGTTTTCTAATTTCACATCAATTAAACCTTTGGTGTTTGCTTTCCACATAGATGCCGCAGCAATGGCCACTTTTTTGTGGTTTTCATTGGTGTTGTAAAGAATGCTGAATTTCAACGGATTTGCTTTGCTGTAGCCAGCTTCTTCTAAGAGTTTAATGGCTTCTTCATTACGTTGTGCCATCGGTTCTTTTGAATAAGCAGGTTGTTGAATGAGCTGGCCTTCTTCGATGTAAGTTGGGGTAAACACATAGGTTGGTGTTTGACCTTGGCCCAATACTTTATCGGTGATCACATTACGATCAAGGGATAAGTTCAAGGCTTTACGAATATTCACGTTATCAAAAGGCGCTTTCTTATTGTTTAACTCGTAAGAATAGGTCGCAAGCGTACGAGTAGTGAATACTTCACCAGGCAATTCTTTTTGTAATTTCGCAAACTGTTCTGGTGGTAAGGCATAGCTTGTCATATCTAAATCACCTGCTCGATAACGCGCTACGTCAGTACTTGGGTTTTCAATCGCAAGGAATGTTGCACTGTTAATGACAGTCTCTTTATCGTTCCAGTAGAGTGGGTTACGTTCAAATTCGATTTTTTCATTAATAATGTGGTTAGCCAGTTTATAGGCACCATTACCCACGTAGTTTTCTTTTTTCACCCATGCGTCACCCAATTTTTCGACTACTTTTTGTGGTAATGGCAATAAGGATTGGTGAGTCGTTAAACTGACTGCATAAGGCACAGGATTGGTTGCATGAACCACAAAGGTGTAATCATCTTTTGCTTCAACACCTAATTCAGCCGGTTTTTTCTTACCGTCAATGATGTCTTGTGCATTTTCTACTTGTAAATAACTTAAGTAACTTGCATAAGGTGCGGCTGTTGCAGGATCGACTAAACGGCGCCAAGCAAATACGAAATCGTGCGCGGTAACGGGATCACCGTTTGACCATTTAGCATCTTTACGTAAGTGGAATGTCCAAGTTTTAAAGTCTGGTGTGTTTTCCCAGCTTTCAGCTACACCCGGTTGAAGTTTACCTTCAGAGTCTGAGGTGACGAGGCCTTCAAGTAATTGATAAGCAACGTTAGATTCAGGTACACCTTCAGTTTTTTGTGGGTCAAAACTTTGTGGTTCAGCCCCGTTATTGATCACGATATGTTGTTTTTCATCTAATTGCGTTCCCTCAGGTACTATAACTGCTTGCGCAGAATAGGAAAGAGCAAGAGCAATTGCAGAGAAAAGTAGTTTGTGTTGCATTTGAGCCTCCTTGTCATTAGGCGATATTTTTATAAAGAGTCTTCCACTTATTAGCTCAAAAATTCATTTTTGTAAAGATTTGTAAGGTAATTATTTAAAGAAAAATAACGTTTTGTGATTTATATCTAATAAATCGCGAAAAAATTGCTAAAAATGATGGTATGAGAGGTAAATCTAGAATGCATTGGTTTTCCCTATCGTAAATATTTTCCTGGACGAATTACCCTTTTAAAGCTAATTATGCTATCGTAAGGCAGTTGAATTCAAACAAATCCATTCAAGGAGAATATAATGACAACTCAGTTAGATTCACTTCGTAGTATGACCGTCGTCGTGGCTGATACGGGCGATATTGATGCAATTAAAAAATACCAACCACAAGATGCAACAACAAACCCATCTTTAATTTTAAGTGCTTCAGCATTACCACAATATGCACCATTAATTGATGAAGCGATTACTTACGCCAAAGCACAAAGTGCGGATAAAGCACAACAATTAATTGATGCTGAAGATAAATTAGCAGTAAACATCGGTTTAGAAATTTTAAAAATTGTCCCAGGACGTATTTCAACTGAAGTGGATGCACGTCTTTCTTACGATACCCAAGCAACCGTTGAAAAAGCACGTAAACTTATCGCACTTTATAATGCTGCTGGTATTTCAAATAATCGTATTTTGATCAAAATTGCTTCAACATGGCAAGGTATTCGTGCAGCAGAAATTCTTGAAAAAGAAGGCATTAACTGTAACTTAACCTTATTATTCTCCGAAGCGCAAGCTCGTGCGTGTGCTGAAGCGGGTGTTTATTTAATTTCGCCATTCGTAGGTCGTATTTTAGACTGGTACAAAGCAAATACTGATAAAAAAGAATATGCGCCAGCAGAAGACCCTGGTGTTATTTCGGTAACCAAAATTTATAACTACTACAAAGAATATGGTTATAAAACGGTGGTGATGGGGGCAAGTTTTCGTAATGTAGGTGAAATTATTGAATTAGCAGGTTGTGACCGTTTAACTATTGCACCTGCCTTACTTAAAGAATTACAAGAAAATTCAACCGCACTTGTACGTAAACTAGAGTACTACAAAGGTGAAGTAAAAGCGAAACCTCAACCGTTAACTGAAGCAGAGTTCTATTGGCAACATAACAGCGATGCGATGGCAGTTGAAAAATTAGCAGAGGGAATTCGTAAATTTGCAGTAGACCAAGAGAAATTAGAAGCAATGCTTTTAGCAAAACTTTAATTTAAAAGAGAAGAAAGTGCGGTTAGAAATAACCGCACTTTTTATTTATGTAGGGAACAAAAGTCATTTTTGGAAAACTAAAAAGCATCGTTATTAAAAATAGCGAGCAGAAAAAGTCATCTAAGGGTTTCAATAAATTTTTTGTAGTTATCTTTCAAGTTGGTTAGAATAAAGACAATTTTTTGTAATAGGAGAGTGGAATGAAAAAAGCACCTTTACTTGCGGTAGGCTTAATGGCAACGACTATTTTAACAGGTTGTGCAACCAAAGCTGATGGTGAACGCAATGATAAATTAGAAGGTTTTAACCGTACGATGTTTGATTTTAACTATAAAGTCATGGATCGCTATGTGTTGGAACCAGCAGCAAAAGGCTGGCGTGATTACGTGCCGACACCGGTCACAAAAGGTTTATCCAATGTGGCAAACAACTTGGATGAGCCAGTGAGCTTTGTTAACCGTTTATTAGAAGGTGAACCGAAAAAAGCCTTTGTTCACTTTAACCGTTTTTGGATTAACTCAACCTTTGGTATCGGTGGGTTATTTGACTTTGCCAGTGCAAGCAAGGAATTACAAGTTTACGATCAACGTAGCTTTGGTGAAACATTGGGCACCTATGGTGTAGATGCAGGCGCTTATATTGTATTGCCAATTTATAATGCGACGACACCTCGTCAATTAACAGGGGCAGTAGTCGATGCAGCTTATACCTATCCGTTCTGGAATTGGGTAGGTGGTCCATGGTCACTGGTGAAATATGGTGTGCAAGCCGTAGATAAACGCTCGAAAACATTGGATCAAACAGAATTGCTCAATCAAGCACAAGATCCTTATGTTACTTTCCGCGAAGCTTATTATCAGAATTTAGAATTTAAAGTAAATGATGGCAAAGTAAAAGAAAGTTCACAGAAAGAATTGTCTGATGATGTATTAAAAGAGATTGATTAAGAATACTCGTATAAGCGATAAAGTCACTTATATGTTAGGATAGCAAGCGTATTTATACGTCAATATTAAAGGAGAATATCATGACTAAAATCATTCACACAGAAAAAGCCCCAGCAGCAATCGGTCCCTATGTTCAAGCGGTAGATTTAGGTAATTTAGTTTTAACATCAGGTCAAATCCCGGTTAATCCAGCAACGGGTGAAGTGCCAAAAGATATTGTAGCTCAGGCGCGTCAATCGTTAGAAAATGTGAAAGCCATTATTGAACAGGCTGGTTTGAAAGTGGGTGATATTGTAAAAACCACGGTGTTTGTGAAAGATCTTAATGATTTTGGTGCAGTAAATGCAGAGTATGAGAAATTCTTTAAAGAAAATAATCACCCGAATTTCCCTGCTCGTTCTTGCGTAGAAGTTGCTCGCTTACCAAAAGATGTTGGCTTAGAAATCGAAGCGATTGCAGTAAGAAAATAATCGTAAAGTGCGGTTAAAATCTGCAGATTTTTTCTACAATAGACTTTACAAGAGCGAGGTTAATCATTATAATCTCGCTCCTAAATTACGCTTAGCGTAAAATTTCTGGTTGGTGCTTGACCTATTCAAGCCCCGTCCAAGACCGTAGGGAATGGTTAGCAATAATCGTCTTAATAATCCTACGTAGATGGTGAACAGAATAAGAATATTTCTTGCTTCTGGGCACCGAAGTCGTCCTAGTCTGAAAGATAACTCTTTCGATGAGGTAAATTAATTCCGAGAAATCGGAGTGTATTCAGGAGCTAAAAGCCAATGGCATTAAATCTTCAAGACAAACAAGCAATTGTTGCTGAAGTAAATGAAGCAGCCAAAGGTGCACTTTCAGCAGTAATCGCGGATTCTCGCGGTGTAACTGTTGATAAAATGACTGAATTACGTAAAGCAGCTCGTGAAGCTGGTGTAACAATGCGCGTTGTTCGTAATACTTTATTACGTCGTGCGGTTGAAGGCACTGATTTCGAATGCTTACAAGATACGTTTGTAGGTCCAACACTTATCGCATTCTCTAACGAACACCCAGGTGCAGCAGCACGTTTGTTCAAAGATTTTGCTAAAGCAAACGATAAGTTTGAAATTAAAGGTGCAGCCTTTGAAGGTAAGATCCAAGATGTTGAATTCTTAGCAACATTACCAACTTACGAAGAAGCAATTGCACGTTTAATGGGCACAATGAAAGAAGCTGCGGCAGGCAAACTTGTTCGCACTTTTGCGGCATTACGCGACAAATTACAAGAAGCAGCTTAATCATTAAGCGTTTCTTACTTCATTTAACTTTATTAATTTTAGGAATTGATTGTTATGTCATTAACTAACGAACAAATCATTGAAGCGATCGCTTCTAAATCTGTAACTGAAATCGTTGAATTAATCGCAGCGATGGAAGAAAAATTCGGCGTTTCTGCAGCAGCAGTAGCAGCAGCTCCAGCAGCTGGCGGCGCAGCAGCAGCGGCAGAAGAAAAAACTGAATTCGACGTAGTTCTTGCTGAAGCTGGTGCTAACAAAGTAGCAGTTATCAAAGCAGTACGTGGTGCAACTGGTTTAGGCTTAAAAGAAGCTAAAGACTTAGTTGAATCTGCTCCAGCTAACTTAAAAGAAGGCATTTCTAAAGAAGAAGCTGAAGCACTTAAGAAAGAATTAGAAGAAGCTGGTGCAAAAGTAGAAATCAAATAATTTTTGATTCACTTATGTCCTGTTTCTCAGGCTTAATGGCTGGTGGTTTACCATCAGCCATTTTGTGCTATCAAAAACAGCACAAAAAACAGATAGGCATTTTCCGTTTAATGGTATCTGTTTCCACTTAAATTAATCAGACGTTTTAATTTAAGTAGCCCACTACAGAAGTAAGGTTCAGAGTGCGGTATCCGAAACGGCGTCAATCTCCGATATAAATAAAAACGTCAATCAATTTGACCGCACTTTTTTATATCAACTCGGTCTCACTAAAATTTACAGAGGAAAACCAATAATGGGTTACTCCTATACTGAGAAAAAACGAATTCGTAAAGACTTCGGCAAACGTCCGCAAGTTTTAAATGTACCTTATTTATTAACCATCCAATTAGATTCTTTTGATAAATTCATTCAAAAAGATCCTGAAGGTCAACAAGGCTTAGAAGCTGCATTCCGTTCTGTTTTCCCAATCGTAAGCAATAACGGTTATACAGAATTACAATATGTTGATTACCGTTTAGAAGAGCCAGAATTTGATGTACGTGAATGTCAAATTCGTGGTTCAACTTATGCAGCAGGTTTACGCGTAAAATTACGTTTGGTTAGCTACGATAAAGAATCTTCATCACGCGCAGTCAAAGACATTAAAGAAAGCGAAGTATATATGGGTGAAATCCCATTAATGACTGACAACGGTACCTTTGTCATCAATGGTACTGAGCGTGTTATCGTTTCACAATTACACCGTAGCCCGGGCGTATTCTTTGATTCTGACAAAGGTAAAACACACTCTTCAGGTAAAGTGCTTTATAACGCACGTATTATTCCTTACCGTGGTTCTTGGTTAGATTTCGAATTTGATCCAAAAGATAACTTATATGCGCGTATTGACCGTCGTCGTAAATTACCGGCAACCATTATTTTACGTGCGTTAGGTTACACCGTTGAAGAAATCTTAAACTTATTCTTCGACAAAGTAACTTTCGAGATCGCTGGCAATAAATTACTCATGACATTAGTGCCAGAACGTTTACGTGGTGAAACGGCGACATTTGATATTGAAGCGAATGGCAAAGTCTATGTAGAACGCGGTCGTCGTATCACTGCTCGTCACATCAAAGCATTAGAAAAAGATAATGTGACACAAGTTGAAGTGCCAACTGAATATATCGCAGGTAAAGTAGCAGCGAAAGATTACGTTGATCTTGAATCAGGTGAAATTATTTGCCCAGCAAATGGCGAGATTTCTTTAGAAGTGTTAGCGAAATTATCGCAAGCAGGCTATAAAGTGATCGAAACATTATTCACCAATGACTTAGATTACGGTCCATATATCTCTGAAACATTACGTGTTGATCCAACTTACGATCGTGTAAGTGCGTTATATGAAATCTATCGTATGATGCGTCCAGGTGAACCACCTACACCAGAATCTTCAGAAGCATTATTCAATAACTTATTCTTCTCTGCAGAACGTTATGATTTATCTGCAGTAGGTCGTATGAAGTTTAATCGCTCATTAGGTATTCCTGAAGGCGAGGGTACGGGTATTTTAAGTAACGACGATATCATTCGTGTGATGAAAAAACTCATCGACATCCGTAATGGTCGTGGTGAAGTGGATGATATCGACCACTTGGGTAACCGTCGTATTCGTTCTGTGGGTGAAATGGCAGAAAACCAATTCCGTATTGGTTTAGTTCGTGTAGAAAGAGCAGTTAAAGAGCGTTTATCTTTAGGCGATTTAGATGCGATCACGCCACAAGACTTAATTAATCCGAAACCAATTTCTGCGGCAGTGAAAGAATTCTTTGGTTCTTCACAACTTTCGCAATTCATGGACCAAAACAACCCATTATCAGAAGTAACACACAAACGTCGTATTTCTGCATTAGGTCCAGGTGGTTTAACGCGTGAACGCGCAGGCTTTGAGGTGCGTGACGTACATAACACTCACTATGGTCGTTTATGTCCAATCGAAACCCCTGAAGGTCCAAACATCGGTTTGA
>ERZ772920.1621-NODE-1621-length-11167-cov-19.043017_pt1 | contig 11167 bp, 6 predicted proteins | sample MGYA00511469_ERZ772920 | MGnify/ENA primary metagenome ERZ772920 (study PRJEB29015, sample SAMEA2738069) | human oral metagenome | biome: human oral; feature: human-associated habitat; material: saliva | place: China | collected 2216 ... | reverse complement strand
CTTCACAAGCTGCAAGAGAACGAGATACTTCATAGCTGAAATCCACATGGCCCGGAGTATCAATAAGGTTCAATGTATACTCTTCACCATCTTGTGCTTTATACAAAATGCGAACAGATTGGGCTTTAATGGTAATGCCCCTTTCCCGTTCTAAATCCATAGAGTCTAGAACTTGGGCTTCCATTTCGCGTTTTTGTAATGTGCCAGTATATTCAATTAATCTATCGGCAATGGTAGATTTACCATGGTCAATATGAGCTATAATACAGAAGTTTCTAATCTTTTTCGTTGACATACTATGTGAACAAGTTCAAGGAACTTGTATTCTCCTTTCTAACATACGCGATCGATAACAGCACCTCCTAATAATTGAGTGCCATTATAAAAGGCTACGGACTGACCTGGTGTAATAGCCCGTTGTGGTTCTTCGAAGATAACTTCCATCGTATCATCATCTAAGATACGTGCAGTACAAGGTGAAGGGTTCGCAGCATAGCGGATTTTACCTTCTGCTTTTAATTCTTTATGAATTGTATCATCTAAGAAGTTATAGAACTTACAAATCATACGATTTGTAAAGAGTCGTTCATTAGGACCTACGATAACCTCATTGCGTTCACCATTAAAGCCAATAACATATAATGGGTGCTTGTATGCGATACCAAGACCCTTACGTTGGCCAATAGTGTAGTTAAATAAGCCATTATGCTTACCTAATACTTCACCATCTTCAGTAACGATATTACCAGATTTAGGTTTATCCTTCATTTCTTCTACCACGAGCTTTTGATAGTTCCCGTGAGGTAAGAAACAAATATCTACACTATCTGGTTTTTTAGCTACTGGTAAATCATATTCAGCAGCTAATTTACGTGTTTCAATCTTACATTGACCACCTAGTGGGAACATAAGATGACTCAAGATGCGTTGGTTCATATTATACATAACATAACTTTGATCTTTTGTAGGATCAACGCCTTTATGTAACTCATACAAACCTGTTTCTTCATTATAATTAACCTGTGCATAGTGACCAGTAACCATATGTGTGGCCCCTAGTTCAAGTGCACGATTAAGCATCAAATCAAACTTGATATTTTTGTTACAGAATACACAAGGATTTGGTGTACGACCATAGGCATATTCTTTTACAAAGTAATCTACCACATTATCGTAGAATACATCGCGAGCATCGATAACGTGATGCTCGATACCAAGAAAATCACACATCTTCTTAGCATCTGTTACAGCGAGGGGAACTGAATCATAAGGTGTACCACTCACCCACAGCCACAGGGTAATACCAAATACTTTATAGCCTTGTTTTAGTAGCATTGCAGCAGTTAAAGAACTGTCTACGCCACCACTCATAGCTACAGCGATAACTTTTTCCATACTTTCTCCTTTTAATGATCTCTTGATCATAAAACTAATCAGGGTGAAAGCCTGACGTGTAAAAAACACTAGTTCGGTGTAAAAGTCCGAGTAGTATTGCTATGAAATTATAGCAACTTATATTATAGCCTAGAACTAGGTATATTGAAAAGATTTGAAACAAAAAGAATCCCTTTCTCAAAGAGAAAGAGATTCTAACTGTTATCTATGTTTTAATATTTCTTCTGCAGCACCTAAAATGCCAAGCATGGAATGTTCAAACACAAGGCCACCTTGCATAAAAATCGTATACGGTGGACGAACAGGACCATCTGCACTTAATTCAATGGAGGAGCCTTGTACAAAGGTACCACCAGCCATGATAATTTTATCTTCATAACCAGGCATATCGCCAGGGATTGGATGTACATGAGCATCTACAGGAGAATAGGCTTGCATACCTACACAGAAGTGCTCCATTTCTTCCCCATTTTTTAGATTGATGGCTTGGATCAAGTCATAGCGATCAGCATTTACCTTAGGGAATACATCATAGCCTAACAATTCACCTACCGCAGCCGTATATACGGCCCCTTTAAGTGCTTGCAATACTACGTGAGGTGCCATAAATAAACCTTGGAAGAACAAGCGATAACCAGGAGCATAGGAGCCCATATGATCGCCAAGTCCTGGAGCAGTAAGTTGATAGGCTGCATCTTCTACAAGGTCTTCTCTACCAACAATATAACCACCAGTTGGTGCCAAACCGCCACCTGCATTTTTAATGAGAGAGCCCGCCATAATATCGGCACCAGCTTCTAATGGTTCTTGTAACTCTGTAAATTCGCCATAGCAATTATCTACAAAACAAATGGTGTTAGGATTTTTAGCTTTTACAGCATCTACAATGATCTTAATATCGGCAATAGATAATGGTTCACGCGTACTATAGCCGCGAGAACGTTGAATGACTACTACTCGCGTATTATCATTCACAGCGTTAGCAATGGCCTCCACATCATAGGTATTATCTTTTAAAGGCACCTCAGTATAGGTAAACCCTTTTTCTACTAAGGAACCACGTACTTTACGAGCAGCACCAATTACGGATTGCATTGTATCGTAAGGAGCGCCAACGGCATAGATAAATTCTTTACCTTTAGAACCATTCCCCATTAAGGAAATCAACGTTGTTGCTAGTGCGTGTGTACCAGATACAAAATGAGGACGAACGATAGCCTTTTCACCTTTAAATACATAGGCAAATACTTCATCTAATTTTTCACGTCCCACATCGTTATAACCATAACCAGTAGTACCTGTGAAATGATAATCAGATACTTGGCATTCTTTAAATGCTTCTAATACTTTTTTTGTATTAGCTAAAGCAATAGGTTCAAATTTCTTAAATTCTGGTTCAGCCATTTCAAGGGCTTTACTACGTATTTCTTCTAATGTCATGCTAATCCTTCTCTACGGATTAAATCCATAGCTTTATTAAATATAAAATCTTTAGATGTATCGTTATCAATATGTATCCATTCAATATATGGCATACGTTTATACCAAGTAATTTGGCGCTTTGCAAAATGTCGTGTATTCTTCTTGATTAAATCACGACATTCATCAAGTGTAATACGGCCATTTATATATTCTACAACCTCTTTATAACCAATGCCTTTAAAAGCTTGGCAATCTGGATTTACTCCAGATTTAAGAAGTTGCTCTACTTCTTCAATCAAACCTATATCAAACATCATATCAACGCGTAAATTAATGCGTTCATATAACTTATCACGGTCTCTCATAAGACCTATAACAGGTCCTTTATAAGATACACCATCTTTTGTTTGATTACGTAATGAATCTACATCACCATGATGCAATATCTCAATAGCCCGATACAAACGATGTTTGTCATTATATTGTATCTCTATATTATGTTCTTTACCTAATGTGAAAGCATAGTCTCGTAAGCCTTCAATACCTTTTGTATTATAAAGCTCATCAAGTTTTGCTCGTAAATTTTCATCAGGCTTAACATCATTAAAGTTATAGTTCTCCAATAATGATTGAACATACAGTCCTGTGCCACCAGATAAAATAGGAAGAATATTCTGATCTTTTAAACTAGCGATAATCTCTTTCGCTTGGTCTTGAAAAATAGATACCGAATATGAATCATTTGGTTCTAGTATATCAATGAGATGATGTTTTACCCTATTAAGTTCATCCATCGATGGTTTAGCGGTACCAATATTGAGTTGTTTATATACTTGGTAAGCATCACCAGAAATAACCTCAGCATTAAGTTGTTCAGCTAATTCCAAGGTAAGATCAGTTTTGCCTACCGCCGTAGGTCCAACGATGGTAATTAAGGGATTCACATTAACTCCTTCATATATACACCATAGCCTATGCGGCTATACTTTCCCCCCACCCATTGATGAGGTGGATACTTTTGAAAGACCGAACTAAAGGGTCGTTCTTTTATAATAACACCATATCTAGCAACGCGCATAGCTTGCGACATAATTATATCATCAATATGACTTTCTACAGTATGACCACGAAGCGGCTTAAATTGTGGACTTTCCTCTACAGGCACTTCAAACATGGGATCAAAATAAATAATATCTACACTATTATCTGATAGGTTAGGTAAATAGTTTTCATAGGTCGCATGTTGTACCTGAATACGTCGTAACGCATTTGTTACACTATCCTCACTATGAATATAATGAGCCAATCCATAGGAAGTAGCAAGCCATATAGGAAACGAACCTTCTAATCCTTGTATCTCTACATTAGGAAAAGCATAACTAACAATAATGCTATCACTAGCTAGGCCTATAGTAGAGTCGAGAAATGTAAACTGCTGTCCATCAAGTATGCCTTTTTTATCCAGAATAGTTTGAACAGCATTAACTAGATGATCTCCTTCACCACGTTCTATACGTAATATACGTAGTTGTGCCATGGAAAGGTGAAAGCTATGTTGCTTATTTTCAGGAAAATGGATGGTTAATTCAGATCCTGAAAGAACTGCAATATATTCACATTGATATTCTCTAAATAATGCCGGTATAGATGATTTTCCACGTTTTATATAGGTCATATGCATAGAGGAAGCCAATGCCTTGGCTTCCTCCTGAATGGCCTCATTAGATTTTTGAGATGTAGTTAAAATATTCATATTAAGACCGTAAGAATAATTTACCTAATTCATCAGGTGTAAATTTAATAATTGTTGGTCGACCATGAGGACATACATAAGGCTTTTCAGTACTAAATAAATCCTCAATTAAGGTAGTCATTTGATACATATTAAGGTTATGACCTGCCTTGATGGCCCCTCTACAAGATGCATAGGCTAGCATTTCATGACGCAACTGAGCCTTTGTAGGTTGTTGGTGGTCATGTAAGTAAGAAAATACATATTGGAGAATTTCAAACGCCTTAGATTCTACTAAATCTACAGGAGCGCCTACAAGTTTTATCTTTGTAGGACCACCTAATTCGACATCAAATCCAAGATCCAGTAATATTTCTCGTTCTTCCTCTACTAAATTCATTTCATCATCTGTGGCCTCACTATATTGAGGTACTAGAATAGATTGCATAGGAATTGCTTCAGAGGACTTACAAAGCTTATCATAACGTACACGTTCATGGGCCGCATGTTGATCTATAATATAGAGATCATCACCCTTTTTAGCCAAAATATAACAAGAAGCAACTTGTCCCATAGGTAAGAATCCAGAATTTTGAATCGTACGTTCTTCTGTATTATCTTTCCGAATATCGTGAGCTAAGGACTTAAATCTTTCTACATCCTCTTTCGTATAACTAGTATATTCGGTAGGGACAGCATCAAAACTTTCATCTGTAAAGGAAGACTGTTCATACGTCGCCTTTGGCGCAGGTGGTGTGTAGCCCTTAGTTTTAAGATTCTCCACAAACTGCGCAGTTTCACTGCGCATGACTTCATACCCTTTTGTACGTCGTCCACCAAAGACCTTATCAAAATCTACCGCTGTTGCTATATGTTCAGCAGACTGCATCTCATCTTCTACCACAGAAGGTGCTCTATACGAATCATACGTACTATTGCCAGCGGAAGATGAACTACTATTACTATCCCTATCCCTATTGTTACTATTGAAGTCAACTCCATTAGTGACTATACCACTCATATAAGAGGATGATTCGCGTTCATAACGCTCATGGAGAGGATTATTTAAGGCATTTAAAATACCATGATAAACGGCTTTAAATATAATCTTATCATCAGAGAATTTTACTTCACTCTTACGAGGATGGACATTAATATCAACCATCTCAGCAGGAACAGTAATATTTAGAACTACTAAAGGATGACCATTTTTCGGCAATAATGCGTGATATGCATTATCGATAGCCTTCATTATAGTTTTATCAGAAATAACGCGGTTATTAACGATAATAGTCTGCCAAATTCTCGTGCTTTTTAGAAGTGTAGGTTTACTCACCACACCGTCGATATAGATAGAGTCACTTTCATAAGCAACAGTGAAAATATCATCCTTAGTTTTATAGCCATATAGGGCAGCTACAGTATCACCAATATTGCCATTTCCAGGCGTAATAATAGCCACTCGATCATCGATAATGAGCTTAAAGGAAATGTGTGGATTACTAAGAGCTAATTTTCCCACAATATCTTGAATCTTAGAAGATTCTGTGCGTTCCGTTTTCAAGAATTTACGACGGGCTGGCGTATTATAGAACAGATCTCTAATTTCAATTGTTGTGCCAGGTGCTGCACCGTAAGGAATACAATCGGTAAAAGTACCACCATCTACGGTAATACGAGTCCCTAAATCAGCATCTGCTTTACGTGTAGTCATGGAAAAATGAGATACAGAGGCAATACTAGCCAATGCTTCACCACGGAAGCCGAGGGATGCAATATCAAATAAATCCTCTACATGCTGAATTTTAGATGTAGCATGGCGTAAGATTGCTAACCGCGCATCCTCTTCAGTCATACCAATGCCATTATCGGTAATGCGCATATACGCCACACCACCATCTCCAATTTCTACCTCTATATTAGTAGCAGAAGCATCGATAGAGTTTTCAATGAGCTCTTTAATAACTGATGCGGGGCGCTCAACGACTTCACCAGCAGCTATCTTATTGATTGTGGTTTCATCCAAAACATGAATGGTAGCCATTATTTCCCGCCTCCTTTACGAGCCTCCTCTTGTAGTTCATATAATTTATTTAATGCTTCAATAGGTGTCATGCTCATTACATCCACTTCCAGTAAGCTATCAACTACTGAATGAGTAAATAAGTTACCTAGTGGAGAATCACTCACTTGTTTAGTGGTTGGTTTAACCACATTAGTAGGTTGACCGCCAATCACACGATTATTTAAATCACTAGCATCATGACTTTGATCTTCCAAGGATTCCAAAATCACTTCTGCTCGTTTTAATACAGAATTAGGTAAACCAGCCAGTCTAGCTACGTGAATACCATAGCTTCGGTCTGCACCACCTTTAATGATGCGGCGCAAGAATGCTACATCTTTACCTTTTTCTTTTACTGCTACAGTATAATTCTTTAATTTACTATAGCTTTCCTCTAAACAGATTAACTCATGGTAATGTGTAGCAAATAATGTCTTGCCATGAATATGCTTACAAATATGCTCCACTACAGCTTGGGCGATACTCAATCCATCAAAGGTGCTCGTACCACGACCAATTTCGTCGAGAATAATCAAGCTATTGTGTGTGGCATTTTCTAATATATATGCTACCTCTTTCATTTCTACCATAAAGGTACTTTGACCAGTAGAAATATCATCACTAGCACCTACGCGCGTAAAGATACGATCTACAGGTGAAATAGATGCCTCCCGAGCAGGAATAAAAGAGCCGATTTGAGCCATAATCATTAAAATTGCCGCTTGACGCATATACGTTGATTTACCTGCCATGTTAGGTCCTGTAATGAGCAAGAACTCCTCATCATCATGATTTAAAAAGATATCATTCGGTACAAAGACCTCACGTTTTAAGAATTTTTCAATAACAGGATGACGACCATCGCGAATATTAATTTGTCCATTCATTACAATGGTAGGACAAATATAATTCTCTTCATAGCCTACAAGTGCTAAGGAACCTAATACATCAAGCTCAGCAAGAGCACGAGCTGTCTCTTGTACATCTTTTATAACGAGTTTAATATCATTTCGTAATTGTTGATATAGTTCATGTTCTAAGGCGATTATCTTATCTTTAGCACTGAGAATTTTGATTTCAAACTCTTTTAATTCCGGTGTAATATAACGCTCTGCATTGGCTAAAGTTTGTTTTCGAATGAAATAATCCGGTACTTGTTCAGATTTACTATGAGATACTTCAAAATAGTAACCAAACACCTTATTATAGCCAGTTTTAATTTTAGATAAACCGGTAGCCTCTTTAATATCAGCTTCCATCTTGGCTAACCATTGTTCGCTATTCGTAGCCAATGAACGTAGTTCATCTAAATCCGGATTAAAACCATCCTTAATAACTCGACCCTCTTTTAATGTCAGTGCAGGCTGATCAGCAATAGCACGACATAATAGGTCATAAATATCTTTATGATCTTGAATACGATCATTGATAGAAGTTAATGATAAACTGGCACATGTACTTAATACATTTTTAATATCTGGTAAAACAGCTAATGATTCACGAAGTGCTGTTAAGTCCCTTGGGGACACAGATCCAGTTTCTACACGTCCTACAATACGCTCAAAATCATAAATGCAGTCCAGTAAGCTACGGATATGGGAACGTTCTGCACCACGTGTAATCAGTTCTGCTACAGCGGCTTGTCTACGCTGAATTTGATTAACATCCGTCAACGGACTTTCGAGCCATTGTTTTAAAAGACGAGCCCCCATTGGTGTCAATGTACGATCAAGTACATCAAGTAATGTACCTTTTTGACCACCATCACGTAAGTTATGAGTAATCTCTAAATGGCGCAAAGAAGACGTATCTAAAATCAAACGATTTCCGACACTCAATTGATGAACATAGTTAATGTGAGAAATTTCAGACTTAATGATATCCTCTAAATATAAGAGCATATAGCCCAAAGCTTCCCATACATCCTCTTCCATAAGGCCTAGATCACCAAAGTGAGTAACCGCCTTTTCCGCTACTTCGCGCTGTGTATGATATGTACTAAATGGAGATAATACAATATTACTGAATTGATTATCCATAAAGTCTTTTATATCTTGCGGTAATACTGTTCCCTCAGGCAATATAATTTCACTTGGACGATACATGCTGAGAGCATCAAACATATCGCTTCGTTTTTCACAATCAGTAATGCGATGCCAAATAACTTCCCCTGTAGATACATCAGAAAATACGAGTATCCATGCATCTTTTACCATATAAAATAACGCTAAAAAGTTGTTTGATCGTGCATCATTACCATTTTCAGTCATTACAGTCCCTGGTGTGATGACCTTAATAACATCACGCTTAACGATGCCTTTAACTGCTTTAGGATCTTCTAATTGTTCACATATAGCAACCTTATAACCTTTTTTTACCAATGTTTCAATATAACTTTCAGCAGCATGAAAAGGAACGCCACACATAGGTGTGCGTTCCTCATCTCCTGTTGGGCGACCGGTTAAGGTTATATTAAGTTCACGAGATGCAATTAATGCATCATCATTAAATAATTCATAAAAGTCACCTAAACGAAAGAACAGTAATTCTTCAGAATATCTAGATTTAATATCTAAATACTGCTCCATCATAGGTGTTTGCTTTTTTGCCATACTTACCCCTTTTGTATTGTACCGTAGCAAACCCAAGTTTGTGCTTTATCAATATAGGCTGGTACGGTTTCGCCAATTGATAAAGAGTCGTCTTTCGGGAATAATACCATTTTATTGCCCGATGTGCGACCAAACCACATATCTTCATCACGAGGACTTGGCCCCTCTACAATAATATCAAACACTTGCCCTTCCATAGGTTTATTTAGTTCATAAGAGATTTCATTTTGCACATCCATCAATGTTTGTAAACGTACCCGTTTAACCTCTTCTGGAACTTGATCATCCATAGTCGCTGCTGGCGTTCCAGAACGTTTAGAATAAATGAATGTATAAGCCATATCATAGCGTACATCTTTTAACAATTGTAATGTAGCTAGGAAGTCTTCCTCTGTTTCCCCTGGGAAACCTACGATAATATCTGTAGTAACTACTACATCTTTAATTTTCTCACGACAGTAAGAAAGTAATTCTTTGTAATGTTCTACTGTATAATGACGGTTCATTTTTTTTAAAATACGGTTTGAACCGGATTGAATTGGTAAATGTAAATGGGTAACGATATTGGAAGATCGCCCAAGTGCATCTATCATAGATTTAGTCATATCTTGAGGATGACTCGTCATATAGCGAATACGTTCAATTCCTGGAATACCATCGAGGGCATCAACTAATGTACCAAAATCAGTACCATCTTTGAAATCTAAACCGTAAGAGTTTACATTTTGTCCTAATAACGTGATTTCTTTAAACCCTTTTGCACCTAGTTCAGTAACCTCTTTTACAATGGCTTCTACAGGACGACTTATCTCTCTACCACGAACGTGAGGAACAATACAATAGGTACAGAACTTATTGCAACCATTCATAATAGGTACCCATGCATAAAAGGTGCCATTAGGTTTCGCTTCCAATTCAGGTAGTACAGAATTATCCATATCCACATTGATTTGATGTGTATGACCGCGTTGAACCTCTTCAATCATTTCATTAATATGTTGAATATTATGAGTACCTAATACAATATCAATATGTGGAGCCCGTTTAAACATTTCCGCTTGATTCTTCTGAGCCATACAACCTGTAACAGCAAGAATCAAGTTTTTGTTTTTACGCTTTAGTCTCATTAGCTCACCTATGCGGCCATAGACCTTTGTTTCTGCATTCTCACGAACTGCACAAGTATTTAATAAAATTAAATCTGCAGTTTCTACGTCCTCTGTAGGTGTATAGCCTACAGATTCTAACTGATGCGATAAGCGCTCAGAATCAGCTGTATTCATTTGACAACCATAGGTGTAAATATAATAAGACTTCATTCTAACTCCTATACTTTAACAATCTTACGTTTTGTTTCTATAATATTCTTAACTTTTATAGACATACGTTCAATAGACATGCCTGTAATATACTCAATTTCATTTCGAACAGACTTTTGTACCTGTTGCATCAATGCTTTAACAGGATAACCATGTTCAATAACAACAGCCATATCAACAACTAAACCATTTTGGCCTTTGTCACTCTTTTTGAAAGAAATAACACTTGATTCATCAACACCAACAACTTTTTTTAAGCCATTGCGAATCAATTTAATAATTACATCATCATCGAAGGTAAGACGTCCATAATAGCTGAAAGCAGGACGAACTACAGAACGTTCAAAACCTTCTGATCCAATTTGACCCAATGTATCTTGATCTTGTTTTTTCAAAGTACGGCGACGCCACATGGTTTTAATTGGATCAATCAAATATCCTCTAAAGTGAGGTTTCAATTCCATTGTTGGAACTGGAATAATATGTTTACCTTCTTTAAGACGAGCATATTGTGCTTTTTCAATTTCTTTAGGTGTAGCTACATCTTCAATGCGAATGTATCGATCTGGATCTTGCAAGCCTAATGCTTTCGTAATTTTCTTAACCATATTATCGGATGTAC
>ERZ772920.1614-NODE-1614-length-11201-cov-7.586130_pt1 | contig 11201 bp, 10 predicted proteins | sample MGYA00511469_ERZ772920 | MGnify/ENA primary metagenome ERZ772920 (study PRJEB29015, sample SAMEA2738069) | human oral metagenome | biome: human oral; feature: human-associated habitat; material: saliva | place: China | collected 2216 ... | reverse complement strand
GCGCATTAATGGCTTATGAGCATATGAATGAAAATACAATTAAGACAGCAATAGGAGCAATAAAAAAATTGATCAAGTCAGATAGAATGCAAAGCGAGAAATAGCATTATGAAACAGAAAATTATTATTGATACAGATTGTGGTTCGGACGATGCGATGGCTATAGCCATGGCAATGAATGATACTAAGTATGAAGTGATCATGTTTTCTACTGTTGCAGGAAATGTAACATTGGATCAAGCAACTGATAATACGTTGCTCACATTAGAAAAAGTCAATACATACTTTCCACCAGTATATAAAGGCTGTGCGACGATGCTGAATAAACAGTTGTTTTATGCATATGAGACGCATGGAAATGATGGGATGGGCGATTATGGATATAAGCCTACATATCTAAAGTGTAATGAAGAAAATGGAATTTTGAAAATGCTTGAGTTTTTGGAAAGAGAACCAAATAAAACAATTGATATTATTGCTTTGGGACCTTTGACCAATATAGCGGTTGCTTTCAAACTAAATCCAGACTCCATGAATCGTGCAAGAAATATATATGTTATGGGAACATCAGGACTAGGTGTTGGAAATGTTTCTCCGGTAGCAGAATTTAATGTATGGCAAGATCCTGAAGCTGCTAAAGCAGTTGTAGAAGCAGGATTCCCAAATTTGTATTTTATCGGATGGGATGCATGTTTAGATGATAACATGCTAGATAAAGATGATATTGAAAAAATTTATACTAGTGGTGATCTAGGAAGATTTGTAATTGAAATCAATAGAAAACTATTAGAAATTAATTACGGACGTTTTTCAGGAAAATTCTTAGATATGGCAGATCCTGCTGCAATGGCGGCAGCGTTACACCCTGAGTGTATTGATAAATGCAAAAAATATTACTGTGAAGTAGATACATCAAAAGGTCCAAGTGAGGGTGGTGTCCTGATTGATGTAAATGAATTTTCAGGTAAAGAGCCAAATGCATATATAATAAGTCATTTGATTCCAAGTGAGTATAAGAATTACCTATTTAAAACATTATGCAAATAAAGGATATACACAAATTATTTCTCAATTCAGAAAGTTAAATTTTAGAGAAAATAATATTCTATCCATCTATATAAGAAACAAAGTTGCAATTATATTGTTGCAACTTTTTGTAATTTAATAAACATGCAAAATAGCATTAAATAGTATTAAGGAGAACAGTATATGGAACTATCAAAAGTAACAATGATATTACGTGGATATAATGTAGAACAAGTAAGAACAGTTGCGGAAGTATTATTACATGCAAAATATGTAAGAAATATGGAAATAACTTTAAATACTGATAATGCATATGAAATTATTCGAATAATATCAGATGAATTTCAAGGAAAGTTAAATGTAGGGGCTGGAACAGTCCAAACTTATGATGAACTTAAAAAAGCAGTAGATGCAGGTGCAAAATTTGTTCTTTCGCCAAGACAGATGACAGAGGACATGCTTGCATATTGTAAGGAAAGGGGTATAGTCAGTGTACCAGGGTCATTTACGCCTTCTGAAATTGGTGACCAGTTTGCGATGGGGGCGGACATTGTTAAAATTTTTCCGGCTAACGAACTAAGTTTGAAGTATGCAAAGAAAGTTTGTGAGCCAATGGGAGATCTTAAATTAATGGCTGTTGGTGGAATCAATAGAGGAAATGTAAGGGAAGCTTTAGATTCTGGCTATAAATATGTTGGTACTGCAGGAGGGTTATTTCCTAAAGATCAGATATTACAGATGGATAAAGAGAAGATGCTTATTAGTCTGAAGGAGTTTGAAGCTGAACTAGATTAAGGAGAGCCATGAAGGATATACAGAAAAGAAGAAAACTAATAATCGACTTGCTGATTAATGCAGAAGATTACTTAACAGTAAAGAAGATATCATCTCTTTTAGGTGTATCTGAAAGGACAGTACATAATGATTTGGATTGTCTACAGGAGAAGTATGAAATTATTAAGAAGAGTGGAGTGGGTATTAGGTTAGTCTCAAATAATAATCTAATCGATACAGAAATAACTTTAGATGATAGACGACTAGATATTATAAAAAAATTAATCTTAGAAGGAAGAACGGTTACGATAAATGAGCTTAAAGAACAGTATTATGTATCTCAGAGTTCAATATTAAATGATTTAAGATGGATAAAAAATAATTTTCTGCAGTCTTATAATGCTAACCTTCTTAGTTCTGAAAAAGGTACGCGAGTCATTTGCTCTGAAAATGAAAGAATTAAAATTTTAGTAGCATATAGTAATTTAGCAATTAACTTAGAGCAAACTATTTTTCAAAAAGAAGAAATTATAAAGAAATTCTCTTTGATTTATCCTGAGAATATTTGTGAAACATGCTGGCATGTTGTTGAATTATTTAGAAATGAACAATTTTCGCAGAAGGCAGACTATTACCTGCAAAATGTTTATAGATTCCTGGTTGCATTAATTTATCGACTACAATTAGGAAATCACTTGGTAGCCGAGAATAAAAATGAATTACATACTATGCAAGTCATGGAACTGACGAATTATCTCCTTGCCCGTGATGTCTATAATTTAATAAATGAAAATTTAGATATTAAAGTAATACCAACCGAAGAAGATATCTTGTACCTATCAATGCTTTTACGGGCAAATAAAATTTGTTTTTTGAAAACAGCAAATGGGATAGATGATTATTCTAAGCAATTTGCTTCCAGTCTGATCAAAAAAATGTCGGAAGTTCTAGGTATCGATTTAACGAATAATTCGCAATTGGTTGAAATGATTTGCTCGCATTGTAATGCAATGTTCGAAAGAATAAAAAATAAAGTTAAACTCGAAAATCCAATGCTTCAAATTATTAAGCAGGAATATCAAGCAATGTTTGAGTTGGTATGGCTAATAGTTGATGCAGTAGATCATAATATTTCAAAAAATATTAGTGAGGATGAAATTGGTTTTTTAATGCTGTATTTCCAGAATGAAATGGAAAAGAATAAGAAAAGCAAAAAAATAATAGTTGTTTGTCCAAATGGAGTAGTAGCATCTAATCTCATTGCATCTAAGATAAGAGAGTTTCTTCCACCTATGGATATTATCGAAGTGACATCAATAGACAGAATTGCAAAGAATGATATTTCGGGATATTCATTTATTGTATCAACCACTGCATTAGATGAACAGGTAATACCTGTTATACAAGTCTCAATGTTATTAACAATTCAAGATATAAATAATATCAAAGATATGTATGAGGGAATTAGTGAATGCAAAAGTGGTGCTAACACTATTATGAGTCAATTAAAAACTAAATATTTGGCGGAAGAAGATGTATTTTGGAGTAACAAATGTCTAACTAGAGAGAATGTAATCAACGAGGTATGCCAAAAGTTATTAGCAAGTGGGAAAGTAAAAAAAGGCTTTTGTGAGTCAGTCCTTAATCGAGAGAAGATATCTTCTACAAGTATATCAACGGGTGGTGCAATTCCACATGCATCTTGCAAATATGTGAATAAGACATGCTTTGCATTATACGTAAGTAACAAACCTATTGAGTGGGGAGATTATTCAGTAAAAGTTATTATTTTCTTTGTTTTATCAGAGGTAGATATGATTGATTCAAAGAGAATTCTTACTGAGGCGTTTAATTTTATAAGAGAACAAAATGTTGTAGATACATTAGCAAGTGTAACTTCAAGGGATAAATTGATAGATTTGTTATATTTTGGAGGAAAAAATGATTGATGAAAAATTAATTTTTACAGAATTTGAGTGTATGGAAAAGACATCTTTACTCAATTTCTGTTATAAGCAATTAAAAACATTGGAATATTTATCAGACATTTCTGAATTTGAAAATGAAATAAAAGCAAGAGAAGAAATCATGCCAACATCTGTTGGTTTTGGAGTAGCAATTCCGCATGGTAGATGTAAAGCTGTTAAACGACCATTCATCGTATTCATTAGAACTAGTCAGCCATTTTTTTGGAATAAAGATGATGCGGAGAAGTCTGATCTAATCTTCATGATTGGTGTTCCTGAGGGAGATGATGCAGGCAACATGCATTTGCGTATACTTTCTTCCATTAGTAAGAAACTAATGCATGATGAATTTAGAACTGCTCTAAGAAATGGTACAGATAAGGAAGTATATCAATTATTAAATGAAATTGATCAAACAATAACGGGAGGATGTAACAAATGAAAATTATTGGTATTACAGCATGTCCAACAGGGATTGCGCACACATACATGGCGCAAGAGTGCTTGGAAAAAGAAATTAAAAAAAGAGGCATTGATGTAAAAATAGAAACACAAGGTGGCCTTGGAATTGAAAATGAATTAACAGAGGATGATGTAGCTTCAGCTGATGTTGTTATTCTTGCAGTTAGTGTAGTAATTGAAGGTGAGGAAAGATTTGAAGGAAAGAAGATTATCAACACAGATGTAAACGAGGCAATTTCAAATACCGCAGGTTTGATAGACCGTGCAGTTGAACTAGCGAAAGGGGAATAATATGAAGCAGGTATTAAAAGATGTTCAAAAGGCATTACTAAGTGGCGTATCATTCATGATGCCAATCGTTGTGGCAGGTGGTGTGATATTAGCTGTATCACTATTAGGTGCACAACAAACGCCTACAGGGCTTGTTCCAGCAAATGATATATTAAAATTTTTAAATACTCTTGGTAAAGCGGGAATGGCAATGATGATTCCGGTTTTCTCGGCATACATTGCATATTCTATGGCTGGCAAACCAGGTTTAACTCCAGGATTTATTTTAGGCTTCATGGCTAATAATGCCGTTAGCATTAATGGTACAGATGTGAAAACTGGCTTCTTGGGAGCAATGATTTTGGGTATCTTAAGTGGCTATGTAGTTAAGTGGATGAAGTCGTGGAATGTTGGAAAGTCACTCCGTTCAGTAATGCCTATTATCATTATCCCAGTACTTACCGTTTTGGGATTAGGACTAATTTATTATTTTGTAATTGGATACCCAATTGCAATTCTAGTAAATGCATTATTAAAATTTATGACAGGACTATCAACTACAAATGCAATTGGTTTAGCTATATTGATGGGTGCAGTTGCTGAGATTGATTTTGGTGGACCAGTGACAAAGACGGTATCTATGTTCACATTGGCTTTAATCAATGAAGGCGTATTCTGGCCAAATGGAATTTTCCGTGTATTGGTAGCAGTTCCGCCTATTGGCATTTTCTTAGCAACTATTCTTTTCAAAAAGAAATTTAATGAAGAAGATAGGGATAATGCAAAAGCTGTTGGTATTATGGGATGCTTAGGAATTACAGAAGGAGCAATTCCTTATGCATTAAAAGATCCAAAGTCTGTATATCCAGCAACAATTATTGGTGGTATTGTTGGTGCAATTATTGCTTTATTTGGTAAAGTTGAATGCCCAGTGCCACATGGTGGATTTATTGTCTTGCCAGTTGTTTCAGGACGAATCTTATTTGTAGTTGCTATTTTAGTTGGTTCCTTAGCAACTGCTGTAGTTCTTGGATTACTACGTAAAGATGCTACAGAAAATACAGAATCAAAATAATTAAAAACTTCTTCACCTAAACTTACACGATGCTACCTACTCAAAAGTATTACTTGAAAGTAGGTAGTTTTTATATTGTTGTAACGCATATAAGATATCATCTATACTAAAGTAAGTTATAGAGGTACTGATCATGGAAAATAAAGAGAAAAGTATGTTTCAAGAAGCTCGTATGAAGCTGAAACTAACACGAAATAAAGTAGCTGATTTATCAGATGGTTTTTTCAATGAGAGTCGTCTAGAGAAGATTGAAACTGGTAAGCTTGAAATTCATCCTGAAGAAGTTGTGAAGCTTGCGGAAATCTATAAGGATAAAGAGTTATGTAGTACATTCTGTGCAACGGAATGCCCAGTTGGAATCAAACGTGGAATGAAGGTTGTCAAAGAGAAGAACTTATCTCAGATTGTGTTAGAGATGCTTGCGACTTTACAATCATTAGATGAAAAGAAAGTACGCTTAATCGAAATGACAGTGGATGGGAAAATCGATGATAAGGAAATCCGCGATTTTAAAATTATTCAAGATCAACTGAAACAAATGGAGGAAACAATCCACTCTTTACAGCTTTGGATTGAACATTACGTTGATAAAAACTAGTATTTTGTAATAATCGCTAAAAATAGAGTGGTTTTTCGTAATATTCGAAAAATGGGAAATGAATGTTACGAGATATAATTCATATATAAAATAAGGGGGATGAAATAATGAACATACAGAAGAACCCACAGTTTAATCAGTTTAGTAGAATGAAGCTTCATCAAGAGAATTTAAAGAATAATACTGTGATGAGCTATGTGATTGGAGTTGTTATTACACTTATCATCGTGTGTGTTGGATTCTACTTTTTCTTGCCGGCAATCAATCTTAAGAGTATTCAATTCTGGGCGTTCCTATTAGGAGTTGGTGCAGTATACCTTATAGTACAGGCACTAGTGTTCTCTGTCCGCAAAGAAAAGGAGAATCTAAAGAAGATTGTGCTTGTGGAATGTATTCTTTTTGTATGCATGGTTCTAGGTAGTATTACAAGTATGCGCTTATTCCATGCGAAGGAATATTCATCCATTTTAAAAGTAGATGAAGGTAGTACAGAAGATATTCCATCTGTTAGTGGAACAAGTTCCATTGCGTTAATGGATACCGCAAGTGCTGAGAAACTTGGTGATCGTAAGATTGGTTCCTTAAGTGATGTTGTTTCACAGTTTAATGTTGGTGAGTATATGCAAATTGACTATCAAAATAGTCCAATCAAGGTAGCACCTTTACAATATGATGGATTCTTTAAGTGGTTTGGAAACCATGAAAATGGCATTCCTGGTTATGTAAAAGTAAATCCAGTTACGATGGATGCAGAATATGTTTCAATGACAAGTAAGATGAAGTATGTGCCTAGTGCTTACTTCAATGAGAATTTAGAAAGACATATTCGTTTCACATATCCAACAACGATGTTTACAAATCTTCATTTTGAAATTGATGAAGAAGGTAATCCTTGGTATATCGCTTCTACTTATACAAATAGTATTTCTCTTTTTGGTGGTAAGAAGATTACAGGTGCTATCTTAGTTAATCCAATTGATGGCACAATGACAAAGCTTGATGTGAAAGATGTTCCTCGTTGGGCAGATATTATTTACCCAGGAAATCTTATCGTAGATCAGTATAACGACTTTGCTAAATTACACCGTGGATTCTTGAATAGTATTTTTGGTCAAATTGATTGTAGACAGACTACAACTGTAGAAATTAAGAATGAAGATGGTGATAAGAGTTATCGTACAGACTACGGATATATCGCAAAAGATGGAGATATCTGGATTTATACAGGTGTAACCTCTGTAAATGGTGATTCTAGTAATATCGGATTTATCATGGCAAATGAACGTACATCCGAGACAAAGTTTATTTTAGCTTCTGGTGCAGATGAAGGTAGTGGTATGCATTCAGCTGAAGGTGAAGTACAAGAGAAGGGATATCACGCATCTTTCCCATCATTAATTAATGTAGATGGTACACCAACATATATTATGGTATTAAAGGATGATAATGGTTTGGTGAAGATGTATGCTTGTGTCAATGTTGAGCAATATAATATGGTTGTGACAGCATATAACCAAAAGGATGCAATCGAACAGTATCGTCGTTTACTAAAGGGTGAAATTAGTACTGAACAAGCAAATCAAGAAGTAAATGATGCTGTAGATACTTCTAACTATAAAGAGAAGGAAATTACGGTAGCGAAACTTGAGAAGATTGATATTAGTGGTAATACATATCTTTATATCATTGATACAGATCAAAATATTTATAAAGCAAAGTACGCTGATGTTATTAAGATGATTACTGTAAATGTGGGTGATAAGATTATAATCAAAACAGATGGTATGTATTATCTGTATGAGTAAGGGGGAGGCCTCTTACTTTTTATGATACTGAATTTGCATGCATGATGTAAGTTTCATTGACTTTACAGTATTCTTTGAGTAATATTTTAGTAGAAATATCAATGAGGAAGTTATCATGATTGAGCTTAACTCGTTTTCATTAAATTATACGATTTGTATATTTTTTGAGACGAGTTTTTTTCGTTGAGAGGGATTATGAAAATCAAGAAGATATTGAACAATAATACTGCCGTCATTGATGGTAACGGTAACGAAGTAATTGTGATTGGAAAAGGAATTTGTTTTCAGCGTAAAGCGGGAGATTCCATTAATAGTGCATTAGTTGAGAAACAATTCTTTTTATCTTCTAATGATTTAAATCTTAATCTGCAGAAGGTATTGGTGTCTTTGCCACTAAGTGAAATCAATATTGTGGATAGAATAATCCAAAACATACGTTTATCTTTGACAAAGAAATTTAGTGACATGTTATATGTTTCTTTGTGTGATCATGTACATTATGCTTTAAAGAATTGTGCGGATGGAATTTCTGTGCGTAATGATTTATTAAATGAAATATCGCATTTTTATCCGGATGAATACGAGCTTGGGGTACAAGGTATCCAAATTATAAATGAAGAAACTGGGGTAGAACTACCGATTGATGAGGCTGGTTTTATTGCGATGCATATCATCAATTCCGAAACTGAAAATGGAATAGGTACTGCAAATGTTAGGAAAGTTACGATCATTATCGATGAAATATTAAAAATCATATCAAATTACTTTAATGTGGAAATTGATGAAAAGTCATTGGTATATTTCAGACTTATTAGTCACTTAAAATACTTTGCAAGGAATATTGTTACACATCATGAATTTGGAAGTGATGATAAGAATGAAGCATTGTTGAATATGTTAAAGGAAGCATATAAAGACGCATACTTATGTGCGATAAATATTAAACAATTTATACATGCAAAATATGAAGTGGAAATAGGAAACGAAGAGTTAACATATTTAATAATTCATATTCAAAGATCAATATCATGAAAGGAGGATCAATATGAATGAGAATCAAAAATTAGCACAATTTATTTTGGAAAATGTTGGAGGAAAGGAGAATGTAGAGTCTGCTACACACTGCATGACACGATTACGCTTAAAGTTAAAAGATAATTCAAAAGCAAATCGTACAAATCTAGAAAATCATTCAGGTATTATTTCTACTCAGGTTGCTGAGGGGAAATTACAAGTGATTATTGGAACACAAGTAGGAGATGTATACGAAGAGTTTATTAAACTTGTACATGTGGTAGAGGAAACTCCGCAAGAAGAAACAAAAGACAAAAACGTTCTAAATCGTTTTGCGGCACTAATTACAAAAATTGTAGTCCCATCATTAGGTGTTTTATGTGCTTGTGGAATTATTGCAGGTGTTAATTCAATTCTATTATCAACAGGGGTTATCACAAGTGGGGATGGTACAAACATTCTATTATCTAACTTAGGTAATGCATGTTTAACGTTCTTCCCAGTTATTTTAGGTTATACAAGTGCGACCGCATTTGGTATGGATCCATTTATCGGTATGATCCTGGGTGCATTTATGATTTATCCAGGCATGGCTCAGTCGATTAATGCAGGAGATCCATTGTTTACACTATTTGCAGGTACACCTATAGAAATGCCTGTATTTAAAACATTCTTAGGAATTCCAATTATTTTCCCTGCAACAGGATATACATCAACAGTTATTCCTATCATGATGGTTAACTTCTTGGCTTCTAAGATTGAGAAGATTTTAAAACAAGTACTACCGCGTGTAACAAGACAGTTTATGGTTCCTTTCTTTACAATTTTATTTGCGGGAATCGTAGGTGTATTATTAGTTGGACCAATCTCAATGATTATCCAAAACTTATTGCAAGCTGGATTAAATAGTTTGATTTCAACATCTAAGATTTTGGCATTTGCAGTAATTACATTAATTTATCAACCATTGGTTATTTTTGGTTTGCATTGGCCATTAATTACTTTAGGAATTATGGAATATGGCTCATTAGGAAATTCTCTTATTGTAGCGTCAATCTTCCCGGCAAGCTTTGCACATATGGCAGCTTGTCTTGCGGTATTCCTAAAGAGTAAAGATATTAAGGTAAAGAATATAGCTTTCCCTGCATTCTTGAGTGCATGTTTCTGTATTATCGAGCCTTCGATTTATGGTGTTACATTACCGGTTAAGAAGCGTTTTGGTTTTTGCATGATTGGTGGATTAGTAGGTGGTTTAATCTTGGCTTTATCAAATTCCCCAATGTATGCGATTAGTATGGGCGTAACAGGTGTTATGTCATTTATTAATCCAAATGTTTCGGGTATTGGTGGACTAGTTTGGGCGGTTATTGCATGTGTTGCTGCAATGTTAGTAACATTTACTCTTACATTTGTTACATTTCAAGAAACAAAGGAAGTGAAATAAATGAGTTTTTCCCAAAGAGATAAAATATTTGGGTTGCTGTTTGGTTGTGCTTATGGTGACGCAATGGGAATGCCATCTGAAATGATGTGCCGCACAATATTGGATGAAACTTTCCCTGATGGTATCCATGCATTATTACCATCTTCAAAGAATGATTTCTTCAAGCGGAAATTTAAAGCAGGTGAGGTGACAGATGATACTGTGAATACCTTGCTGGTATGTGATTCAATCATTGAAGATGGAAAATTTGATACGGAATTATACCTTCGTAAATTATTGCGATGGGCAGATGAAAATCCAGAAAAGAATGCTAGTCAGATTGGACCATCTACTGCAAAGGCTTTGGATTTATTACGTGCTGGTAAAAGTTATATAGAGTCTGGAAAATATGGAACTACGAATGGCTCTGCTATGAAAGTTAGCCCGCTTGGGATTCTGCATAATTATCATGATATCCAAGGTTTAGTAGATGATGTTTGTAAACTATGTTTGCCAACGCACAATACAAGTATTGCGATTGCAGGTGCGAGTGTTATCGCAACACTAGTTAGCTATGCTTTACGACATGAATATGATGAAGAAGAAATTTGGTCACTAGCGAAACTTGCAATTGAAGAGGGAATGAAACATGGAAACCAACTTCCATCACCATCGCTATCAAAGAGACTTGATTTAATTCGCCAAGATATTAAGACATTATCTGAGAAAGAGGTTCTTGAGAAACTTGAGATAGTCTACGGTGTTGGTTTTGAGACTATTGAAACAA
>ERZ772920.1613-NODE-1613-length-11203-cov-3.985199_pt1 | contig 11203 bp, 7 predicted proteins | sample MGYA00511469_ERZ772920 | MGnify/ENA primary metagenome ERZ772920 (study PRJEB29015, sample SAMEA2738069) | human oral metagenome | biome: human oral; feature: human-associated habitat; material: saliva | place: China | collected 2216 ... | reverse complement strand
CCGCTACGTGCAAATCCCGGCAGACCACCTGAAACGATGTCTTCCCTTTGCTTAAGACAGGTAGATATTGAGTCGCGTGAAAGCAATGAATGTACGTGCTGACAAGGTAAAAAGGAGTAGAGAGTAGGAGAGAATCCCGATCGGATTAAATCTGACCGGGATTTTTTTGTTTTATAACTAGTATAGAGATCTTGCTTTCTACATATCCTTGGGAACAGCGTAAGTTGGGGGAGTTAGTGACTGTCTTTAGTGGTCAAGACTATAAACATCTTTCGGAAGGAGATATCCCGGTTTATGGAACCGGTGGATATATGCTTAGTGTCAATGAAGCATTATCTAGTGATCAAGATGCAATTGGCATTGGAAGAAAAGGTACTATTGATAAACCGTATATACTTAAGGCTCCATTTTGGACAGTAGATACCCTATTTTATGCTATTCCTAAAGAAAAGATGGATTTAAATTTTATATTCTGTATATTCAAAAATGTTGATTGGCGAAAACTAGACGAGTCGACTGGAGTACCGAGCTTGTCTAAGTCTACAATAACCAATGTTGATGTCTATTGTCCTTTTTTTGAAGAACAACTGCTTATCGGTCGATTTTTCTCATGGATAGATAGTAGCATCACCCTTCATCAGTAAAAGTCATTTCCACACATTTTTACTACGTTAATCCTGATAGGGATCTCATGACTAAATCAATGTCTCGGTTTTCTAGTTCTTGAATGATATGTAAATAAGTCTTTTGGGTCGTTGTCATGCTCGCATGGCCCAATCGTCTGGCTACGCTAGCAATGGAAACGCCGGCAAAGAGTAAGAGGGAGGCATGTGTATGTCTTAGGCCATGAATGGATATGACAGGGATGTTCTGCGCCTTGCAATGACGAGCTAATATGCTGTTTATTGTGGAGTTAAAGACACGGCCTCGAATAAAAATCGGTTCGTCTTCAGGCAGACCTTTGATTAGTTCGGAAAATTGGATAATTGTCTGCCAATCGAGTTGTATTTTCCGCACAGATGACTTGTTTTTTGTCGGCATGAACCCTCCCTTCCCTTTATAATCCCATGTCCGTTCCACCGACAAAGACTGTCTGGCAAAATCAAAGTCTTTAGGGGTCAATGCCAAGGCCTCAGAAAATCGCATACCGGTTTTAGCAATTAACAGAATCAGCCAGTCCCAATTGATTTGTGGCGGCAGTTTCAAGGATGAAAGCAAGGTGTGAAGCTCAAATTGATTTAAGTACTTAATCTTCTTCGCCCTAGGTGTCTTCCCTTTTATAATGGCCTTACGAGTCGGATCGCGTTCAATCATGCCGTCGTCAACAGCATCTAAGATGGCAGCTTTTAGCTGATGGTGAAAATCCATAGTCGTTTGTCGTTCATGAACAGCTGCATAATCGTTTAATAATTTTTGATAGGTTATGCGATTTAAATCACATAATGATAATTGAGGCACCAGTTTTTTCAACCATACGAGTGTAATCTCGTATTTTTTCATGGTTACATCTCGAATGGCCCCTTCTTTATAAATACGTATCCACCTTTCATAATATTTATAAAAAAGCTCACTTCCCTTTTCATTCATATTTATGTTCCCCTTCCTTTAGCGAATTTACAACATATATTTGTGCAGAAATGACTCTTCCTGATGAAGGGTAATAATATTATCCATCTTCTCAAAAAGAGTCGAAATCTCTTTTTGTTCATTAAGCAGTGGAAAGGTTAAATTAACTTCTTGTAAATCAGAATTATGTAAATGAACTACTGATTTTCCTTGAGCTCGTTTACTCAACTCTTTTTGTTGTCCCCCATTTGAAATAGTCAGCGCCAAAAACGTTGGATCCAATAAGTGATTTGCTTTAATTACATTCAAATCACCACCAATAATAATTCCTTGATTTTTAACAACTGAAGCGCGAGAAATATCTTCCGCAGTTTCACCTGATGCGGGAACTATTACTTCGCCACCTTGGCTAAGAACTGATTTATCTTTTAACTCAACAAATGTATCTACATTACTAATAGTGGTTTCATAATTTGTATAAAGCCGACCATATAGAATAATTGGATTTCCGGAAGGTGCTAAATCTAATTTAGAATAGCCATTACCTTTTGAGAATGTAGCTATATCTCCCAACTTACACTGTTCCCAAGTTTGTTGTAACAAAAAAACAGCCTTACGGCTGTTTTTTTGAATAACCTTACATTTTGATTCCCAACAAGGCCAGTTGTTCGGAAATTTCTTTTTCTAAGGCAGCAATTTCCTCATCGTCTTTTGCCAGCAGTTGATTGACTTCGTAAATGTCGATCTCTTCTTCTTCTTCAAAGGTGTCCACATAGCGAGGGATGTTGAGATTATATTCATTTTCTTCAATTTCCTTTAAGGTTGCTACGTGTGCATATTTATCGACGTCGACCCTGTTAGCATAGGTTGTAACAATCTTGTCGATTTGTTCAGCACTAAGTGTATTCTGGTTCTTCCCTTTTTCAAATTCATTGCTGGCATCAATGAAGAGGATATCCCGTGTCGTTCTATTCTTTTTGAAAACAAGAATAATGGTAGGAATACCCGTACCATAGAAAAGATTTGCCGGTAAGCCGATGACAGCGTGGAGATAGTTCTTTTCAATCAAGGTCTGACGGATTTTTGCTTCTGCTGCTCCACGGAAGAGAACGCCATGAGGCAAGACAATAGCCATCGTCCCTTCTTGGTTCAGATGGTAAAGGCTGTGTAATACAAAGGCATAATCCGCCTTCGACTTCGGCGCTAATTTACCATAGTCAGCAAACCGCGGGTCTTTGAGTTTCCGTTCATTATTATCCCAATTAGCCGAATAGGGGGGATTCGCTACCACGGCGTCAAATACGCGAGGTCTGTCAATGCCTTGGGAGTCGGGGCCATCAGGCCAGTCAGTTTCTAAGGTATCTGCATTATGTAAGTTCATATTATCGTACTTGACGCCACGCATCATTAAGTTCATACGCGCCAAGTTATATGTCGTCGTATTGAGTTCTTGACCGTAAAACCGAACAGCGCCCTGTCGTTCACCATCAGGAACTTCATCACGGACAGTCATCAACAAGGATCCGGACCCCATGGCAGGGTCATAGATCGTAAAGGCATCATGTCCCTTTTCTAATCCCAAGGTCACTATCTTGGCTAAAATCAAGCTGACTTCATGGGGTGTATAGAACTCTCCGCCCTTTTTTCCGGCACTAGCTGCAAACTTACCGATAAGGTATTCATAAACTTCACCAAGAATATCCCGTCCACTTTCATCGTGAAATTCAATCTGATCGACGAGCTTAACCACTTCACCCAACGCTTTAGCACGAGATGCCGTAGATGAACCCAATCTGGAATCGCCTAAGTTAATATCATCAAACACGCCAAAGAAGTCTTCTACGGCTTCTCGATTTAATTCGGCGTGTTTATTAAAGTTATCAAAGAGGCGTTGATAATCTCCCGGTTCTACGTCCCCTGCATGAACGTTTGCAACCAAGGTTGCCCACGTATCTTGAGGCTCAATAGCATATCCTAAAGCACTGGAAATATCTTGTAAGCAAGCATCTAAGCCTTGATCATTAACCAATTCTTTATAAGCGTCATTTACTGATTGACCCCCTTCACATTCAACTAATTCATCAGAAATCAAATACTGTTCCTGATGTTCTGACAAGTACCGGTAAAACATAAAAGATAAAATAAAGGTCTTATATTCTCCCGCATCCATAGTGCCGCGAAGCTCATTCGCCATAGCCCAAATATGCGAAGATATTTGCCTTGCGTCTACATTCTCCATATAATAACTCCTCTATTCTCAATATGTAATATGTGTATTGTAACTTTATACAAAAAGTTGCTGCAATAAAGCCTTTTTCAATAATTGCAAATGTTCTAACTTACGCTGATGAAGGGTAATATTTTTATCTATATTCTCTATAAATTTTCCTATACAACACTGTTCATCATGATTAGGCATTGATATAGGTATTTCTAACAATGCTTTCAAATTAAGTTTTGATCTTCCACCACCAACAATAAAGGTACTCATTTTTACAGTTTTTAATGAATAAGATAAAAATTTATTTTCTAGTTTTTCCTTATAACCAGCTATCACATGTGCATGGTTATTTACCCAAATCGCTCCATTTACATATTGAATAGGATAGTCATTTAAATCATTAGCACCATCTTCTGCAATTAAGACAAATTCACCAGAATGTGTATGTCCTGATACATAATCTTGTATACCATTTGCTCCGTAATACGGTATTTTACCAGGTACCCTATCTGATGCTGTGACTGGTACTCTTAAATTATCAAAACAAGTAGTTACCTCTGACAACTTACGCTGTTCCCAAGGGTCAGTAAATCCGGGAAAACGAAGTTCCGGATATACTTCTCCTTCTTTCGGAAAAAGTTTTTGAAGCAACGATTTTTTCTTTAATTTTAAGTGTTCTAACTTACGATGATGAAGGGTGATGAGGTGGTCGAGGTTGGTGAAACATTCTCCGATTTTCTTTTGCTCATCCTTACTTGGTAGTAAAACTTCAAAGGTTTCTACACTTTCTTTTGAAATATTCAACTGAGATGAACCAGCACCTTGTAGTTTAAAATATCTCTGATGAGCATTAATATAAGAAAACAAATACTTAATATCCGCTATACCATTATTTCTTAATAATGCCACACGCTGATTCAACACAAACCTGTTATTTTCAGGGATTATTGCTACTCTTCCAAGCAAATCACCGTGTCCTACATCACTAAGAACCATTACCAAATCATCCTTGATAAGTGTCTCTGTTTCTTCATCAATAAACTTTCCAGAGGGTTTTAACCCACCATCAATAGAAATAGAATTTAAGTTCACCACCTCATATTTTCCGACAGCAGACTGCTTTTCTTCATGCCCTGCTCCATTACGATATGTTGTTATCTCCCCCAACTTACGCTGTTCCCAAGGCTCAGTAAACCCAGGGAACCTTAATTTCGGTACTAATTTTTTCTCTTCCATCTGTACCTCCTATGATTCTTACTTATATGCTTACACTACGGTTCTACCATGGAATCTGCCAATTTATAAATGGCCAAGTCCAATTGATTCCGATATTCTACTTTTTTGAGGGCTCTAATGGTCTTGTCTTGTGCTTTTACCTCATATTCCTTGGCTCCTGCACGTTTTATTTTGCCAAGTTTGCCTTCTGAATCTAAATCGTTCCTACCGTATGTATGTCCGGCAATAAGAGCTTGTAACTCTTCATTGGAAACAACATCGACAATACCCCATTGCAAGCGGAAATTGAATATTTTGTCTCCAAGGACAACTTCATTGGCAGCCCTAATAATGTCATCGCTCTTACTCAGCTTTACGGGGTAGGTTAACTCGGTGCCAGCTGCCGGATAATGTCCCTTAACAATGGCATCGGCGGCATTATTGATTTCTTTAGCATAGACTCTGTCATCCATGGACTTCGTAAAGTCGTAAATCTTTTCTCTCGTTTCTTGAGCCTTTTCTTCTTCGCCATCATGGACGTAGTTCAAGAGGTTTTCTACTAGTTCTGTTAAGTAATCATAGTTGACCTGTACGTCTTTAACATGAGTCATGGCTAACTCAATCTGATAGACGGGAATTTGTTTTCGTTCTGCCATTTTTTCTTTCAGCTCGTTGTATAAGGAGTTGGAAAGCATGGACTCTTCTTCAACTGTCATGCCAAGTGCTTCAATGAGTTGTTCCGGATTATCGTAACTAAAACCATCTTCTTCGCCATTTTCAGTTTCATGGTTATATTGTTTCAAGCGGGAAACAGCACGGCTATAATCACGCATGAGTTCAGCCATTCGTTCCTGCATTCCTTCACTGGCAGGAACAGCCGTAAACTGTTTTGTTATGCCGGCTATTTCGCTGACAATGGCCCGTGTATTTTCCAATTCAGCTTTAAATGAATTTGCTAATACTCCTGTCTCAACTAATTTCTGTTTATCCGGATCTGTAGTGCCAGGGTCTATTCTATCCTTTAATTCTGCCGACGTTTTGTCTGCATAAATGGCGAGTGCCTTGTTCATAAGCCTTTCATTGTACGCAGGCCAGCGGTAATTTACGATTCTCCCCCACGGCTTTTCTTTCATATCTGCCACTCGGTTAGTCCGAGAATAAGCCTGTATGAGAAGGGCATTTTTCAAGGTCCTATCCACGTAAAGGGTATTCATTTGCGGCGCGTCAAACCCTGTGAGCAGCTGGTCTACGACAATGACAATATCCAAGAAGTTTCCGTCTATTGCCGTCCGATTCAAACGGCTGGCCACATCTTGCGTATAAGCCGACGTATCATCTAACCCAAAAGCCGTACCAAATTGTTCGTTATATACTTGCATGGCTGACCAAAGTCCGTCATTGGTGACTTTTTGGTAGTCACCGTTATTGGTAGACTGGCTAAAGGTCACGGCTGTCTTTAAGGTAAACAAGCCCTGCTCCGCCCGTTCTTTATTGACTCGTTGGAACTCATTAAAATACATCATGGCCATGGGAGTGCTGGCTTTGTTTCCACCTACATGGGTCGTAAAGAGGGCATTATATTTGCCTTCATTTGAACGATTGCGCCAATTCTTAAAGATATCTTCTACGACAAGGCGCACATGGTCTATGTTTTCATCATAAATGCTCGGTTCGACCATATCGTCCATGTCTTCATCTGTCATGTTTTCTATCTTATTTTGAATTTTTTCTTTCGACCAATCGGGATATTGCGCTCTATAAAAAGCCGGTAGATATTCGGACTTCATTTGCTCTTCATTAATGGTCGTTTCAAAGTCGACTTTAAAGCCCAAAACGTTTCTATCGGCAATGGCTTCACGAATGGTATAAGCATGTAATAAAGGTCCGAAAATATCTTCTGTACGAGGCGCTGTCTTGCTCACTACATCATCAAACATGGGCGTTCCTGTATAGCCAATCCAAGCGGCATGCTTAAACTTTTTCTGAATCATCTCAAAGTTTTCTCCACCTGTAGACCGATGGGCCTCATCGACAATAAACACATAGTGTTTATCCGGAACTTCAAATCTCTTTCGCTTAACCAAGGTGCCCAGCTTTTGTACGGATGTGACGATGATGGACATGTCCTTGCTCTTTAGCTTCCGTTCTAAGTCCCTCGTACTTTCCGTACTTTCTACGCTTCCCTTTATGCCTGCATCTGCATCAGCCGACGGATCGTAAGCCCGATAATTTTCATCAGTTTGACGCGTCAAGGCAATACGGTCGACGACGAAGACAACCTTATCTACCTGAGGCATACGACTGGCAAGCCATGCAGTCTTAAAGCTTGTAATGGTCTTGCCTGAGCCAGTTGTATGCCATATATAGCCCAGCTTATTCGTCCCCACGGAAAAATCAGCTTGTTTAAGTTTTGCTAAAACAGCCTGGGTTGCATAAACCTGATAGGGACGCATGACCTTAATCATTTGCTTATTTTTCGTTCCGTCGAGAATCATAAAGCTCGTCGCCATTTGGTGAGCCATAGGGATGCTAAGCATTAAGTCTGCAAACTCTTTCCAATTACGAACGGGCTTATTGTCTCTATCTTGCCAGCGAAAGGCGAAATCTTTGTTGAATTTATCGGCCGTCGTATTTGCCATGTATTTCACATCATTCGGTGTAATGGCCACGAGAATCTGCAAGGTCGAGAAAATATCCGTATACTGTCGCTCACCAATATATTGATGCATTTGATTTAAGGCTTCGTTTACATCATGTGTATCCGCCTTTTCTTCAATTTGGATAATCGGTAGGCCATTAATAAGCATAGTTGTGTCAAAGCGGCGTGACGGGCGGCCTGTTATCTTCGGTTCTCTACTTATTTGATTCACTACTTGGTACTGCGTATTGCCTGCTCCAATTTGCTTTTGATCAAAAACCGTCAGAAACACATGCGGTCCATCGTCTAAGTCCACTTCTACCTGGGAAACACCGTTGAGACCATACAAAAATTGACCAGCTTCATACGGAGTTTTAAGGTTTCTAATGACGGATTTTACTTGATTAAATTCAATATCACTAAGAGGTCGATCCAACTTGTCCTGATTGAGGGTATACAAAATAGCCCGAAAGTTATTCCACAGATCTTCGGTAGTCTTAATATTCGGTTCGTACTTCCATATCTTTGTCTTAATCGGTCCGTATTTTAACTGCCCTTCGGCAATCTGTCCGTCTCGCACAGGCGTAATCGTCCCAGTCGTCAAATAATCAATCAACTTATCCTCAAAATCAAGTTCCCTCATGGCCTGCCTCCCAAGTGCTATATCTATGCCGTCTACGGCAACTATCTATGATTTAAAACCATTCTTATTTTAACATATATTTTATATTACACATTACATATATTTCCTTGCGGAATAGATCTCATCCAAGAGTTCAAAGAAGTAAAATTTCTAATTATATCGCCTCTATACTTTCACACGAACCAATAACTACAAGCTTACATGACTACCACACTCTTTTCCAAGTCTTTAATCCATTTATCAATAATTACTTCAACATTATTAATTTCCTTTAAGTGAGCAAGGACATGTGCCTTATTTAATAAATACATAAAGCAAATTATGTCTTTTGCTGTTCTTCTCTTCTCCTCTGGTGAAATAACTGAGAAGAAATTAATATTTAAATTATTTACTTGTTCTTCTTTATGACTACCTCCATGTAATACTAATCGATACATTAAGTTCTTAAAGTAATCGATATACACCGGTGGTATTTGAGACAAAATCTTATCGTCGGTTGAGACCTTGGCAATTCCGTGTCTATACTCAAAAGTTGAGAAAGCTTCAAGTACTTGCCTCATCACATTACCAATAACGATATCATTATCATGGGATTCATCGCTTCCGTAACGATAGACTTGTGTAAGAAGTTCAGTATATTCTTTCTTCCCCTTTGTATCAATGCAGATTAATCGACAATCTTTAAGTTCTAAAGTGCAGTACTCTGGATTTATTTTTTTAAATTTTTGCTTCCACTCGTCCATCAATTCTTTGAAAATATCTGTTACTTCAAAAAGAGTTGACAAATCATGCGTCATCACAATAGCCCTGCTGTATTTATTTCCATTGAGAATCTGTGCAAGCTCAAACTTTAAAAAAGACAAAATCCCAACCCTATTTTCAAAGTCATAACTGGATATCGGATCGTCAATTATAAGCAAATTTTCATCACCATAGACACTATTTTCATCTCTTTTTTCCATTATTTTTGCAAAAAAATAACATAGTCCTAATATATTACGTTCCCCGACAGAAATCTGCTGTGGTGACACCATTTCCCCATTTGATAAAACTTTATAACTATCACCGTCAGATTTAATAGCTAACCTATTTTCAGTAAAAAATATATATTGTAATGCTTTATTAATAACATCAATAGCAATCTTGAAATTCTTTCTTTTTTCATTCAACTCCTTTAAGACTTCTTCTTGCTCATCTTCATAGCTCTTAGCCTCATCCAGACACTTTTTTGCCTTATCATACTCTATTTTCTGTAATTTAAGCCGTTCACAATTTTCAATTATCTCGTAATACGCAAGTTTTTCATTTATATCCGTCAGCGTATTTTTATACCCCTCTATATCTCCTACTTTGGTATTATGTATATCTTTTTCTTTTTTAAGATTATCCAGCTTAGTATTTAACTTCTTTATTAGCTCTGCCACATTAGAAATATCTTTATCATTAAGGGGTACATAGGGATTATCTATCTTCTTCTGAATTATCTCATTATTAGTATCTATAGTATCATCGATTTTCTTCAATAATTCATCGCATTGTTGGTATGATTTTAAAGATGAAAAGAATGAAAGGTCGAATTCTAATTTATTGTACTTCAGATTTTTCAATTGTACCTGATGATTCTTAACCTTATCAGTCAATACCTTTTGAATCTTTCTTACTAATTTCTCCTTATAATCTACTGTTAAATCCTGTAAACAATACGGACAAAAAGTATTGTTCTTATCACTCAGATACTTTTCCCTTTCTTGTAGTTCTACCGACTTTCCTCCAGTCACCAAATCTAATAGAATCTTTTCTCTATCTGATAACCCAGGTCTTTCAATCTTTTCTTTTATTAATTTATTTGCAAGCGTAACCGTATCTTGTTTATAAAATTCGGGAACAGTCGGAATTTCCTCAGCTATCTTGTTACAGCCGTCCCTTGCAGCCTCTAATTTTTTCAGCGTACTTTCAAAGTCGGCATCTAGGTCCTTCTTTTCTTTTTCAGGCTCAATTTTGATAAATTTTTCATACGTATCATCCTTCACTGAGGTATTAGTCTTACGATTTTTTATCTTCCGGTCTCTGCCAGCCCATCCGTCATCACCTCTAAGAATATCACATATCCTATCGTGATAAAGTTGAGGGGCTTTTGGATTCTTCTTATCTATGTACTCTTGAAATTCTCTGTCTCGACTTTCTACTAACTTTCGTGCCTCATCTAACTTCTTCTTTACTTCTTCAATCTCCTGTGTTAAACCCACTTGTTCTCCTAAGATCACAATAGATTCAAGATTGCCTTCAATACGGACGTTCTCTTCTACAAACTTCTCGTCAAACACAAAAATATTATCTGTTCCAGATAATGTAACTTTTTCATTATCTCTATTATAAAAATTAGCACTTATATCCTTATCATCAGCATTTCCCGTAATGAGCCTCACAGCTTTTGCAATCGTACTCTTACCTGCCCCATTACGGCCATAAAGCAATGTTGCTTTAACATATCCCTTTTCACTATTGAATAAACCTAAGTTTTTTGAATCAGCAAAATTTCTGCCCTCTATTTTAAGACCTAATATATCTTTAATCACTATTTTCGCTCCTATCACAATATTTTTCTACTTTTAGCATTTTCCTTCTACACCTGTCCAGTTGGCCAAGGTACACTTTATACGCCCTGTCGCCCGACCGTCTATTAAAAATATATTTACGTTCTTACCTCGTTGTGCCATGTGCGGCCTCCTATATAATTCCCTCTACGGCCCAATGAGCACGAAATACAGTGCCCCGGGGTAGTCACGTCTCATGTCTTTCAGTTGTGCCGAAAAGCGTTTGAAGTAGTCGGCGAAGACGTGTACGTTTTCTACGAAAAAGGTTTTATATTCTTCGTCACTGAGAACTAAGTCTTTTAAGCCTTTAGGATTTCTGTAAAGCC
>ERZ772920.1612-NODE-1612-length-11215-cov-11.908781_pt1 | contig 11215 bp, 8 predicted proteins | sample MGYA00511469_ERZ772920 | MGnify/ENA primary metagenome ERZ772920 (study PRJEB29015, sample SAMEA2738069) | human oral metagenome | biome: human oral; feature: human-associated habitat; material: saliva | place: China | collected 2216 ... | reverse complement strand
AGTTTCTGGAAACGTTTCTGACACCGTTTCTTATAATTGTATTTGAAGATATGCTTTTCTATTTTCCGCATATTATAAGTAAACGAGAAGCAAATCTTATCAAACCACTTTGTCTGCTCGTCCGTATAGATAGAACGAGGAATCCTTACGAAGTAGAGGTCGGCTATTGTGTCAAATGCCGAGAACTGTCGATGGTTTCTCTCAAAAAGCCATACCTCAGAATAGAAACGATTGGTAGAGATAACCGCTTTATCAAAGTCTGGGAGTGTCCTTATATAAGCCGACTTTGCCCACCAAAAACTACCAGAATACATGGTATAGTTGCGTGGTGGCCATCGATAACAGCTATAGGTATCATATCCTTCATTCAGAAGATTCACGGCAACCTTCCACTTATCAAAGATGAAATATTCTAACATCTCTCCCCAAGCCTCTATCTTCTGCTTAAAAGAGCAGAAGAGACGATCGTTAGAAGTTAGCGACTGGTAAGAGATACCCTTCGTATGGAAGTAATAGAAAAGACAATCCTCCTTTTCAGACAGTTGCTTAATAAACTCTAAGGCAGGATACTCATACCGCTTAGGATCGGTGACATTAGATATTATCACGAGCTTATCACTATTGATAATACGCTTCAAACATTCCACATCTGCTTGATTGCCTGCTATACAACTCACGAAGAAAGTCGTTGTCGCATCCAGCAGACCGCTCTTACGCAGGTTATCAATCTGCCTTCTCACCAATGGCTCCCATCCAGTGTCTAACATGACATGATAAACACCATAGATAGGCAGCTCATTCTTCGGGTCGCCCTCCCATCTTCGCAAGTCTTTTCGAACGTAGACATGAAAAAGACTCTCTCTTATCCGTTGCAGAAAACTACTCATACCTGTTCTTCCTCCATTGAAAGGATGAGTCGACGGAACATCTCCTTTAACCCATAATGAGGTTTCCATCCTAACTCCTGAATACGCTGTGTGGCAAGTCTGAGCTTTGTTGTTGGCGAATATCCTAACCCCTCTTGTGGCTGTATCACCACCTTCACACTCTGAGGATTAAACGTTGAGGCAACCAACTCTGCCATCTCACGGATAGAGATATAAGTGTCTTCGTTTGCTACATTGTATGCTTCGCCATCCTTACCACGCAAGAGTATATATAGCATTGCCGTGACGGCATCTATCGTATAGCAATAGCAACGACTGAGTTCGCCTGTCGTATGTAAAATGATATCCTCATTCTTCATAACACTGCGTGCAAACTGTGCAAAGACACGATTGTCATTACCATTCACACCAGCACCGAAGGTCTGTGCCAAACGTGCCACTTTCACGTGAACACCGTACTCGTCTGCATAATTATGACACAATGCCTCGGCAGCTCTCTTTGCTAACGGATAACTGCTACGAGTTGCCATTGGGTCAAGAAACCCCTGCATGTCTTCTGTGAGTGGGCGTCGGTCGTCAGTGACAGTACCATAGACTTCTAACGTTGAGGCTAACACCATCGAAGTTACTCCATGCTGATGGGCGTAAGACAATAGGTTTTGCATACCGCCATAGACAGTATTCATCGTCTCTACAGGGTGTTCAACGAAATCTTTTGAAGCTGTAGGGGCAGCAAAATGGAAGATGTAGTCTATCTTTTTCGTAGGTGCGAATGGTTCAAAACAAGAGAAGTCATAGGAATAATAGCTGATTTCATCACTTACCTGACCAAACATTCTCTCTGCTTTCTGCACGTTCCTTACAACAGCCACCACGTGTAAGTTGATACCTTTTCCTATGCGTAGAGCCAACAGGCAACGTACCATACATGCACCCAACAAGCCAGTTGCCCCCGTTACAGCTATCGTCTTCCCTTCCAATGCTGCTGAGAAAGGAAACATATCAGCAAAATAGCTTATATCTTCTTTTAGTATTCTTTCCTTCATTCTCGACCTATAAAGTTATAAAAATCCCCGTTCCATCGACACATAACAACACCTTTACAATCCAAATATCTGCTGATCTTCATGCACCTTCACCATCGCACGCAGCACGAAGAAGTCTGTTGGGGTTGTAATCTTAATATTCTCCATTGGCCCGATAATCGTCCCTAACTTATACCCATAGTGGCTCATCATGGTACAAGAATCGATGAAATCGGCCTTTCCTTCCGCCAAGGAGCGTCGATGAGCAGTTATTATATCGACCAAACGGAAACTCTGTGGCGCACGAGCAATGAACGAATCGGCACGAGAAGGAATCTCCAAAGCGTCGTCAGCCTGCTTCACGATAAGTGTTTCTGTTGCTGGGATACAAGTGATACAACTCCCTACTTCTTCAACTTTCTTAATGTTATCTGTTATCGTCTCTTCTGTTATCAGCGGACGAACACCATCGTGAATAAGAACGATTGTCTCTTCATTACTTACACTCTTACTCTGTGCATATTCCTCTGCAGCGCACAGTCCCTTGTAGATAGACTCCTGTCCAGACTTTCCACCGGGTATAATCTTCACAACCTTATTAATCTCAAACTTACGGAGCTGCTTCTCAAGGAAAGGAATCCAGCTTTCAATACATGCTACTACGATAGCATCTATGTTCGAATGGTTATCAAACAACTCTAATGTATAGATGATTATCGGCTTTCCGTTTAGGTCAAGAAACTGCTTAGGGCGCGACTTCGTATGCATTCGTAGTCCAGAACCTCCTGCAAAGATTACTGCTATGTTCATAATTATATTTGGATTATTGTTATTATAAGATGGCGGTATCGCCGTCTGCTGACACGTACATTACTGTACCGACTTACTACTTAAAGACAACATCTATCTTGTGTCTATCACGCTTATCCCTTGGTGGCAAGTCCATGTAGTTCCCATAGGCGATACGACATAACTCATCAGCATCGGCTGGCCCTTCAAAGGTATGACCTTCAAAGACGATATCTTTATGTGGTATCATGCAACGACGCGGGTTCTGCTCATAAAACCATGCACCGTAAGAGTGCATATAGAGGTCGGGATTACCAAACAGTTTCCCAACCAATCGGAATACTGGAAAGACAATGACATGTAGGAACTTATAAGCTATTTGTGCAAAGAGAGGATAACGACCAGCTAACTTTGTATTCACATTGACCGATAGTTTTGCTGCCAAACGCTGCAACCAAGGAATCATATTACCCTCATAGGGGAAGATGTCTACATGAAGTCCTCTGAACTTCTGCGCCTCATGCATTCTTCGGTCAGCACTCTGCTGATTATCATGACTTCTGTTCTCGCTCTTTAAATCACGCAGACAAGCCCATTCCTTATAGAAACCAGGGTCCGTGTCGTTGTCTTGTAAGACGAATTGAGGGTGTGGATGCGCCTTCAAATAATCACAGAGACGTTTGAAATCCTTGTAGTCTACAACCATATCAATGTCATCATCCCAAGGAATAAATCCCCCATGGCGCATTGCCCCTAACACATTTCCGCCATCGAGTCGGCAAGGAACACCTATCTTCTTCGCTGTTTCTTGCAGATAGATAGCCATGTCGAGAAGTCGCAACTGTGCTTTTCTTAGCACAGAGCCGTCTGGGTTATATTCCTGTCGGAGGCTTTCTTGTGTCTCTCCTGTATTGAAAGTTTCAATCATTTTCCGTTAATATACTTGTTGCAAAGATAATAAAAGATTATGACTTCGCCCTCGGTCTTTCCGATAATTATATTGTTTGTTCCCTTTTGGTATTGATGTTTTACATCTTAGGGGGTATATATGCAATGAAAGATGTGTAGTTAGAAGGTAACATTGTAAGGTGTTGGTGGGTAAAACATGCCAATTCATTAACTTTCCAAACAAATATTTTGGATATGAAAAGAGGCTGCATCGTGAGTTGTTATACTCTTGATACAGCCTCTAAGGTTAAATTGAAGGAATAAATCTTATTGCTTAATCATTATCTGCCCAGTTAGGATAATCCTCTGTAGACTCTTCTTCTAAGAGTATCTGTGGTTTACTCTCAGCGTGATCGCCCTGATCAGAAGCTTCAAGCATTAGAGACTCAATCTCTAACTGATACTTTGTAGCAAGTGGCTGGATATAAGTTTTCTTCATTTCTTTTCTTTTTACTTTACAGTTATCTTCTTTCCATTAATAATATACAAGCCAGTTGGAACAGAGAATGTACGAGTTTCGCCAGACTTTACAACGGTTCTTGTGATGTTCTGTCCTGCAGCATTGTATATCTTCAAATCAGTGTCCTTATTAGCTGTTGCAATAATGGTGTTATAGGTCGTTGTGATAGCTAATGTTGGTTCATTGGCGATGTCTGTAATACCAGTAGTTTCAGTGTTGTTCTCATCGAAACTTATATTGAACATGCTGAACATCTTAGCACCAGCAGAACTACTGAACTCATAAGCTGCACGGAATGGCCAGAGGTAGAGAACTTCCTTACGAAGGTTGCGCAATGCAACGAACTTATTGTAAGAGAAGTAGAATACATTTGGTTTATCAGCCTTGTTCATGCGTAAACCTGAATAGGTATGGTAGCTCTTGAAGTTAGCTGTTGCGCCATTAAGTATGTTGTTAATCATTCCATCCTCAATGAATTTATCATTTGATGCTGTCTTTTCAATAAGGGCAGCCTTCTCACGTACAGTGAAGAGGATGTTATTTGAGGCATTTGTACGTGGGAGTCGTACCATGTAAGACTTGTTTGCTTCAGTTGCAGCGTTGAGCTTCTCGAACTGAGCAGTAGCCTGATAGTCTGTTCCCTGATTCTGCGGAGTGCTGGTATAGGTCAAACCATTCTCCTTCATCTTACCAACTGTAAACTCAAAGAAGCCACCATTATCATCCTTATGTTCACCATTAGTGTCAACAGTGAGTTTGAATGGAAGTACGATAGAAGCATAAGTATCTGCACCATAACCGTTGTAAGTCATCTTACGCTCGTAGGTAGCAAACTTGTCGTCAGCCAACTTGATATCGTATGGTGCAAAGAATGGATTCTTGTCGATGAGCTTAAACTCTACTGGTGATGTAAAGTCTGATGTGCTTCCTTGCTTCGCAACAGCAACGTTGTTAGCTGTAGCCTGTGCTGCAGAACGATAAGGGAGGTAAACGATAGCATTCTTTGCCAATGCATCACGGAAAGTATTCATACTCATGATACCTGTTGAAGCATCGTTTGTACTACCAATAACGCTGAACAACTGAGAGTTGTCTACGTAGAGTACTTGGTCAAGTGATGTAGGTGCATTAGTTCCACCAAGTGCAGCCGTCATTGCATTTTTAATCTGGCTCAGTGTTAGATAACCATAGCTGTTACCCGATTCTGTGTCGAAGCCAGCAGCAGTCGTGGTAATCTTTGCACCATACATAGCCTCCTCGTTGTCCTGATCATTATCAGCCTTATAGTAGTTGGTTTTGTCGTAGATCTTAACCCACTCAACATTTGGAGTGTACTCGCCTGGAGTCAACTTGATGGTTGCTGTGTAGTAAGCGAAAGCCTCGTGCTGCTCCTTAACAGTTGGTGCAATGTTGTAACGTGTCTCATCCTTTGTGAAGAGGTAGAGAGTCTTCGTATCGTTCATTGGCACGATAGAGTTCTGTGGGTTGAAGTTACCACCCTGTGAACTATAAGCAGCGCCACTAAATGGTGTCTCTTCGAGATACAATATCGCCTGTGTGTTTCTGTTACGGTCAAGTTGTGCAGAGTTGTTGAAGATGAATGCTTTATTACCAGCCACCTTAACATCAATCTTATCTAAGTAACTATGATTTGGATCATAATCACTTGCATACAAATCTTTGCCGTTTACAGGAGTATAAGCAGAACCTACGAAGCTATAACGAGCCTTACCATCGTGTGAATCACAGTTCAGATAAGTGTCGTCAGCAAAGAGTGACTTCAAGTTACGGAATGTAAATGTACCCTGTGCTGGTGTAGAGAAACCTGCAGGCACCTTATATTCAAAGAGGTCACCACCCATCTTAAAGTCGACAGCATTTGTAAAGGTACGAGTCATCTCCTCACCCTGCTCACCTGTGCAGACGATATCGGCTGTACTGATATAAGGGTTCAATGGCTCCATCTTTACATCTACATTTACCAAGGCTGTACCAGTTGTGTTTGCTATCTCAAACTTAACAGCATCGTTGTTAAGACCATCAATGGTAATAGAACCATTTGAAGCAGATGGAGCAACTGACACTTCCTGATAAACAGTTTTACCCGTCTTGTCATACACCTTTATAGTGTAGGTCTGTGGAGTGTAGCTTGCACCGGCAGACTCACGTTTTCCGTAGAAAGTTGATCGGTCATAGTAAGAAAGAACAGCATAACTTCCATAAGCCTGTAGGTAGTATCTTGTTCTATAAACTGAGTTATAAAGGTTTCCTTCACTGTCGAAGTACCAGTTTCTGTAGGCACTTGTTCTAGATGTTGTAGTTATGACGTAAAAGGTACCAGTTGCCACACTAGCACCCATAGCAAGGTACTGGGTGTTACCATACTCATCTTTAGTGTAGACATAACCTTCAGAATCTTGCTCCCATGTCGTAGCTTGTGTACTTGTACTCCATTTAGGATATTGTGTGCTGCTAAAGGTTAGATATTTGTTGTTATCTCCCTTAATCTTAAATCCTTTTGTACCATAATTCTCATTCTTACCTAATGAGAAGTTAAAGGTAGCACCAGTGATACGATAACCAATAGGAACGACCTTTGTAGTTCCATCTTTATAGTTGTTTTCAACCTTTGTAGGACCTTCGATGTAGTAAATACCACTCTTCAAAGCATTCCAAACCTTTCCGTCGTTCTGAACAACAGAAATCTTCTCATTAGTACCATCTTTCTTCTTCCATGTTCCATTTTCAACAGCAGACTCATGGAAGAGCTTTACCTTAGCCTCCATCTGCTTAATGTTCTCTGGTACATAAGCTAAGAAAGTTTTACCAGCCTTTGTAACCTTCTTAATTTCTCCGACATCAATTTTTTGAGTTTCAAAACCATTCTCAACTAAGTTGGTATTGGTTTCAGAAACGTTTGAAGGAGTCATAGAGACAGTGAACTCTACGTCTGGAGCATATTCTACTTCGATAGACTCATATTCAAAACCTGTGAGGACGTTATATCCCTTACCGATATAATTATGGTTTCCAATAAAGGTAAAATACAAAACAGATCCAAGGCTGGTTGTTCCATCACCTCGAGTGAGAGTGTATGTCTTTGACTGTCCGCTTGCATCATGAGTTAGTCTTACAGGACTTCCTACCCATTTTGTAGCACTCTCATCATGTGTTTGGATAGAATTTGGATTGTTATTCGACTTGATATAATCTTCTTTGATTTCACCAAAGTACCAAGGGAGGTTTCGTGCCCATTTTAGGTGTCCATCAAATGCTCCATCAAGAATATCATAATCAGCTCCTCCATAGCTACCTTGCAGGTTGTTCTTGATTTTAATCGTGTACTTTGTAATACGGAACCCCTTAGGCACAGCTAAGGCTGCATAAGAGTTGTACACACCAGTAATGTGTACCATACGTTTATGATTCTCATAGAAACGAATGTTACCAGTGTGGTTACGCATCATACCATCAGCAGAAAATTTTGGATTATCTGTTGTTGTGTAGGTAAGTGGCGCCTGATTGTGAATAAACATAGAGCCATATCCACTTTGAGATCCTGCCTCTAAACTACTCTCAGAGCGTACAGAGATAATGTTACCTGTTTGTGGGCTAATAGTAACCTTTACGGCCTTACTATCTGTTTGTGCTGAGATTCCAATATTACATAATAGTAATAATGAAATTAAAGCATAAAACTTAAGCCCATTCCGGGAGAAAAAGTTTTTTCTTTTCATCAAATAATTAAGTTATTTATTAAATTAAAAATTACCTAACAATATAGTCGTTGACACTATATGCATCGTTTTTTAGCTGTGCAAATATACGTATTAATTCGGTTTTAATACAAACAGGCATGCCTGTATTTATTAATATTAACTAAATATCTACACATTTTATGTATATTAACTATTAATTAATACACAGCTGCTTTGTTACTTTTTAACTATAGCTTTAAAAACAAAAATCGTCTGTTTAAATTTTTATTTACAAAATATAGTTTTCTTGTAAGTTACTTTATATTAGTATATAAAGTCTTTTATAGGTAGATTTTTATATGATTTAGTTTACTTAGAAATAAATTATAACTGCTTAAACACCCAGATTAAAAGCATATGAATAAAGTTTAATAAGAGAGTATCTTATAGTTGTTTTTTCAGATTTTCGAATCTTTTGATAATGCTATTTTTTGAAAATTATCAAACTAATGTTAGTATATTAGGTTATCACATCGTATAAAAGGGACTTTACATAATGATCTTGCAATTTACTAATAGAACTCATTTCATTTAGAAACTTATGTTTTGATTTCATGATTCGAACTAATATACTTATATTTGCAGAGGTAATTAGGTGTCAACTTTATTGCTGTTTGTGTTGGTGTTTGCCCTCCGCACGAGTGGTGTTTACGCTTAGCACCAATGGTGCTTGCCCTCCGCACCATATGTGCGGAGTAATTACACGCCAATTAAAAACAGTAAATGAGGTTGTTACTGATTGTATAAAACATAAAAGGAGATTACTCTTATATAGGAAATGTTGAGTGGAAAGCATAGGATTTATTGGATGGTCAGAAAACTACTCAGTTACTTGTTGTGGCTTGAGGTAGTGTGGTTGGTACTCAATTGCGTATCACCTTGGAAGTTACGGAGTGATGTGGATATTATAGTTGTCTACACTTTACCTTGGATATTGCTTTTCTTCCTTATCCGCTATATCAAGCGGAGGTGGAAGGAAGAGGGTAATGCCGCTATAGGTTGTTTGTATACCATGTTATGGGTGAGCATTCCTTTCATTATTATAGTGCAACTACTCTTTGGTTGGTTGTGGAACTTAAAAAATGATTCACACAAGATAACGTTTGAAGACGATAAGTATCAGGTAACGATTCTTAATGCACAATTCGCAACACAGGTGGATAAGATACAGATTATGGAACACTGTGGTCCATTCTATCACGAAGTATATAGCAGCGACCTCTATGATGTTGATACAGACAAATTGAAAAGTAAAGCTGCTATTGAAGACTTTCTTAAAGAGCAAGAGAGGGAAAAATAGCTATCGGATAGGTTCTTTACTATTCCACAGTATGTGGGATTTGGCTTTTCCAAAGAAAATCATTACATTTGCATATTAGATAGGTTATGCCTAATAGTGTAGGAAAGAGAAAATAATATCTTTCTTTTCTCCATCTGCGATAACAAGTACTTTCATGAAGGGAACCTTATTTGTCAGAAGGCAACTGACCCCCTTTTAAGATAGAATATACTTTGAGAAGGATATAAGAAACTGCGTATCATAGAGATACATAAGCTAATGGAAAAAGAAACACTCAAGGAGAAAACAGCCAAAGGACTCTTTTGGGGTGCATTGAACAATGGTACAATGCAACTGCTGAATATTGTCATTGGAATCTTTCTGGCACGTCTGCTCACACCAACCGACTATGGATTGGTGGGAATGTTGGCTGTTTTTACAGCGATTGCAGGAGCATTGCAGGAAAGTGGATTTACTACTGCACTTGCCAATATGGAGCGTCCAACGGATAATGATTATAATTCTGTCTTTTGGTTTAGTGCTATAATGGGTTGGATTTCATATATCATTCTCTTCTTTTCAGCCCCTCTGATTGCAGCTTTCTTTCATCATTCAGAGCTTATCAGTCTATCCCGTTTCGTCTTTGCATCACTGCTTTTTTCGTCTTTAGGTACGGCCCCATCGGCTTATCTTTTTAAAAACATGATGGTCAAAGAGACAGCTTTGCTGCGTATCACCAGCCTTATTATTTCGGGTGTGGTAGGAATCATCTTAGCATTAAAAGGTTATGCTTATTGGAGTTTGGCTTGGCAGCAAGTGCTTTATATTAGTCTTACAAGTCTGTGGCGTTTCTTTATTATTCCTTGGCGCCCCTCTTTTCACATCGACTTTACGCCTGTAAAGAAGATGTTTTCCTTTAGTTATAAGATTCTTGTGACGACGATTGTCAATACGATTAGTCAGAATATTCTAACCTTTATCTTCGGTCGTTTATACTCAGCAAAGGTGGTGGGAAACTTCTCTCAAGCCTTCAAGTGGGATACGATGGCAAGTACCTTCGTGTCAGGAACAGTGTCACAGGTAGCGCAACCAGTATTGGTAGAGGTGAATAATGACCTCAAGAGGCAAGTAAATGTGTTTAGAAAAATGATGCGTTTTACCGCCTTTTTGGTCTTTCCAGCTATGTTCGGATTAGCGATGATATCGCATGAATTTATCATTCTTCTTATATCAGATAAATGGATAGAGAGTATTCCTTTGTTGCGTATTCTTTGTATTAGCGGTGCCTTCCTACCCTTTTATACAATGTATCAAAACCTCATCCTTAGCCGTGGTAAGTCTGCTGTTTACATGTGGTGTACGGTCTTATTAATCGTAGCACAGGTAGGACTCATTATCCTTTGTTACCAACAAGGAATCGTCTTCATGGTGAGTGTCTATACAGCTATTACTGTCCTTTGGTTGGGTGTGTGGCAGTTCTTTGCACATAAAGAGATTGGCATACGCTTCATAGATATCCTTAAGGATATTTACCCTTATCTATTAACATCTGTTGCGGTAATGATTTCAACCTATCTCATTACCTTATGGATACAGAATCTTCTACTTCTATTATTGACGAGAGTCGTCTTGGCAGCCCTACTCTATTATATCGTTATGAAGTTGGGAGGTTCGCAAACACTAAAGGAGTGTCTCAATTACTTTCATAGTAAGAAAGGGTAATAGCCTTAATCTTAGTGGTACATGTACAACTGCATGATAGGATAAAGCATAGCACGAAGTAGCTTAATAGGTCCACCACCTGATGTATGAAAGAGCTTCTTATAGTTCTTCGTTAGTAGATATTGTAAACGTAAGAAAGCAAAGACGCCCTGCTTGGTCTCCATTCGCATTGCTTCGCGGGCTTCGATGAAATCGTGTATATTTGAATGTAAGCCCTCCATCAGCATAAGCTTACCTTGAAAGATGGGAACAACCTTCTTACGTATCTCTTTATAATGGTTCAGACTCCACGTTAGTTCAGTAAGAGCGTTCCTCCATGAGGGTAGACTACTACTATAATCATTGTA
>ERZ772920.1598-NODE-1598-length-11282-cov-17.577804_pt1 | contig 11282 bp, 13 predicted proteins | sample MGYA00511469_ERZ772920 | MGnify/ENA primary metagenome ERZ772920 (study PRJEB29015, sample SAMEA2738069) | human oral metagenome | biome: human oral; feature: human-associated habitat; material: saliva | place: China | collected 2216 ... | reverse complement strand
ACAGTTTTAGCAAACGGTCGTTTGTTAAAACAATCAAAGTTATCAATAAAAATATTTCAAATGCTGATTTAATAAGGTTTTAGTTGCCTTGTTGAATTGGCATTTTATTTTTTCATTGTTTTAGTTGACGACCGTTAACTAAAACAAGCTCAGCCCCTATTGTAGCAGGGATTTTTTGAGTGAAAAATAAAAAAATGGAGGTTCTTTATGGGACTTAACGACTTAAAAGCCGACTCAGTTGAGGTAACAACCAAACTTTCGGTTTCTGATATTGGAGTGATTCTTCAAGAAATTTGCGCCGAGTGGAAAACAACCCCAGAAGCTATTCAGAGTAGTTCGGGTGCATTAGCTGATTTTGACGATAGAGCTGATATAGAAATCGTCATTAAAGGTAAAGCTGGCTTATTCTCTCCGCAATTTTATGCAGTTCAGGTTTATGTTTATCAACTCGAAGATGAATGTGGACTTCAACTAATAGCGTTGGGTGATTCTGGATTTTCGAAAATGTGGTATGGTCTTAATGGCGCGATAAAACTGTCTGAAAGCATTAAACGCCGTGATGCCATTGTAGAACGAATTATGCAATATAGTTCTAGATAGAATAGAAAGAGGTTTAAAATGAATGCTCGTTTAAATCAAAAAGTTGTTCGTGGTGAATTGGTTGAGATTATTGAAAGCTCAGGTGGTTTTCTTGGCGGAATTGAATATCAATTAGTCGTTGGTGGGAAGATTAAAGAACAATCCAAAGACCTAAGCTATATTCTTAGTGCCTTTGATAGATATTGGTAATTTATTAGGAAAAGTGTCGATGAAAAGAAAGCTATTTTTCTCATTTATAATTTTACTGTCATGTATTATGCTTTTAGGTTGTAGTTCCCCTAAGAACTTCACAGGCAAGTGGAAGACCGATATCTTCGACCAAGGAAGTGTTAGAGAAGATGGTGCAAAAATTGCAGGTAAAGCAACTGGACAAGCCGACCTTGCTTCAATTATCTCTAAATATATTCACTGGAATGCTACTATGGAGATAAAAAAAGACGGAACTTTAACAATGGATAACGGCGAAACTTTCTCCGCCAAATGGCATCAAAAAGGCGACAAAATTATAATTGAAGGAAAAAATATTTCCGGAATTGCAACCCTGTCCGATGACCAAAAGACTTTATATTTCGAAAATAAGCCATTGAATGATAATTCTGATAACCAGAATGGTTTTATGATTGGAGAAAATTCATTAAAGTTTGAATTTAAAAAGGTAGAATAATGATGAAAAAATTAGGAATGGTGATTACATGTTTAGTGATGATTCTGTTACTTGTTTCTTGCGCAAATAAGAGAAAGGATTTAGTTTTATCGAATTTTCCAAGTATTCAGAATGAGCTAACCGAAAAAGACTTGATTAAGGCAGTTGGAGCACCACACGAGAAGTCCTCTTCTCTTAGCGATGTTACCCAGCTATATGAAAAATTACTAAAAATGGACTTATCCAGTAGTGAATCAATCCTGTCTCAGAAATCAAATTGGACTGTGGGGATAAATGGTATCATTACAGACTACTACGTTTACAAATTAAAAGACGGTAAGTCAGTGATTGTTTTTCTTAGTAAAGGAAAGGTCGTTGCGATAACGAGAAAAGGTATCGATTATAATTAACGTAAAAGGTAAAGTAATATGAAAAATAGCATTAAAATTCGATTAGCAATTATAACAATAGCCATCATTGGGTTTCTATTTTATGGATTTAGAGATAATGGTTCGGTACTTTATTACGGGCAAAGCTATACAGCAGGTTCTGTATTTAACCCTGATTCGTATCTCTCGGCTGGGCTATTTAAATCCGCAGGTAAAGAGATAAACAAACTGGTTTCGAAAAAGCGTGGAAGTAGCCTTACAGGTGTGATGGTCTCTGCTATAGTTGGTGGAATTACTTTTTTCACACTTTGGCAAGATGACGATTTCAAAGATATTTTAGTGGAAGAAAGAAAACGAGGAGAAAATAATTAAAATGGCCAATTTGGATAATTACTTGATTTTGGTTTTTATTGTAGTAATTGGAATTCTTATCGCTATTCAATTCGCAGGCGAACGTTTTGCAGATTGGCTGACAGATTTAACTGAGCAATTCTTTTCGAAAAGTCTGGATAAGCATGAAGAAAAACGTAAGGCGGAAAAAGAAGAAAAATAAGTTAAGGAGTTACGGTCTAGTTATACTGCCAAATAAAACTAAGATTATCTTCTCTTATTCAAATCTAAGGTATCTAATCCCCCAAAAACCAATATATATTTGACGAATAATAGAAAAAGACGGCTCATTTTTTGAACCGTCTTTTAATTCACTCATAAGATGTATGAACTCAGATTACTTTCGAGTTCTGTGTGTGGAGCGTTTTTCAGCTCCACTTTGACATATGGCTTATTTTGTATTTGCACAATATTTTTCAAAATCTAAAGAAAAACTGCGTTTAAAAATGTCCCTAATAAAGAATAAATTTGGATATAATAGGTGTGATGTCGAACAATAGTAAAAAATTTAGACTTCCAATACTTTTTTCGAAAATTTTTGGTATGAAGCAAATGTAGGCTTTAAAGTGGTATAATAAATGTATAGATAGCTAAACAAAAGAGGTAATTTATCGTGATAATAAAAGCTCTTCGAATTAAAGGTTTTAAAAAATTTAGAGAATTGGAAGTAAAATTCAATGATGAAATTTCGGTTATTGTAGGAGAAAATGAAAGTGGAAAATCCAGCTTATTGTTAGCGTTGGATATAGCTCTAAACCAATCTGTTTTCAATCGTGCAGATTCATCGCTTGATAGATATTTGAATAAAGAGGATATCCAGCATTTCTTTGATAATCCAAGTAAAGATACACTTCCTAAGATTGATATCGAAGTATTTTTAGATTTTCAAGGCTCTATCATAGCATCAGAATTTTCTGGCCTTCACTATAATACTCCTGAAAAAGATAAGTTTTACTGTGGGATTAGATTTGTATATGAATTTGATATGGATTTTTTAAATAATGTCAATTTTGATGAGTTTGCTAAAAACAAAATAATTCCAGTAGAGTATTATCGTGCCTCTTGGAACACTTTTCAAGGAAAAAGTTATAAACGCCAGCTACTTTCAAGAAATACTATATTTTTGGACAATTCTTCTCAGAAATATGACTTGTTTGGTGGGTACGCCAGAAATCTTTATCAGGCTAAAGTGGACTTAAATTTACACCGAGAAGTAGCTTCTGACTTCAAGCGACAACTTCAAGGTTTTATTGATAATCAAAAAGAAAATTTAAAAATTGATGATGATAAACATATTGGATTTGATTCTACTAAAACCGATCTCCTTAAACTGATTGACATTTATGAAAACAATATCTCAATTCAAGATATGGGGAAAGGAAAAGAAAATTTAATTAAAATTGAGACCTCTTTATCTAATGGAATATTTGATATTATCTTTATTGATGAGCCTGAAAATCATTTAAGCTTTACTAATACAAGAAAATTAATTGACCTATTGAAACAACGAACTAACGAACAAGTAATTGTAGTGTCGCATAGTTCGCTGGTGGTGAGTAGACTGGACTTGAAGAATGTAATATGGCTTTCAGACAAAGAAACAAAAAGCTTAAAGAGTTTAGATGATGATACATCAATGTATTTTTCGAAAATTGATAACTTGGACATTTTGAGATTTATATTGGCTGAGAAGGTTATTTTAGTTGAAGGTGCGGCGGAGTATATCATTCTTCCAGCTATTTATCGAAAGGTTTTAGGTAGTAAGATTGAGGCTGATGGTATTGAGATAATTTCTATGGGGAGTATTTCCTACGAAAGGTATCGTAAAATTGCAGAGTCCTTAAATAAAAAAGTTGTAGTAATTACTGATAATGATGGAAAGAATAAACAATACGATAATACAGACTTATTTAGTATTTTTTCTGATGAGAATATTGAAAATTGGACACTCGAAGTTGCTTTTTATAATTCCAATAAGAGCACTTTTGATAAAGAATATAAAGACAAGAAGACTGAATCCAAATATAAGGAAGATGATATGCCCAAAGCTTGTGCACATATGTTGAAAAATAAAACTGAGACCGCACTGTTTATTGAGAAAAATATAGAATCACTTTCTATTCCAAATTATTTAGTTGAGGCGATTCAATGGATAAAAAAATAGTATTAGCTTCTGCTGGTGCAGGAAAAACTTATTTTATTGCAAATGATTTTTCTGAAGATAAACGAGTATTTCTTATTACATTTACCAATCAAAATGTTGAAAATATTCGAAATGAATTGTTAAAACGCTTCAAAGGAAAAATTCCAGAAAACATCAAAGTTTCAACTTTTGATTCATTTGTATATAATCAGTTAATTAGACCTTTTGAGCCTATTGCTAATTTTCCAATCATAAAGAGCAAAGGTGTTGAAGTCAATATTGAACCAGAGACTGACCCTCGTAAATATGGTTACTTTAAATTGGATAACCCTAAGCATTTTTTAATAGATGGTAAATTCTATGTATCCAGATTGAGTAAATTTTTTATAAAGCAAGATAATAATTTCAAAAAGATGTCTCTCAATAGATTGAATAATTTTTGTGATACTATCTATATAGATGAATTTCAAGATTATAACGGTTGGAATTTTAAACTTTTAAAGTATCTTCTGGAATCATCTAAGAATAGCATCGTGGCTGTAGGGGATATTTTTCAAAGCTTAGTAGCTCCAATTCGAAGGGATGGAAAAGGCTCAGATTTGCCATTTTCTGAAATCTCTTCTGTTAAAGATTTATCTCAGAAATTATCTCCTAAAATTAAGATTGATACAGATACTCTAATAAAAAGTCGGAGAGTAGCTCCAAAAGTTTGTGATTTCATTAGTACTCATTTGAGGATTCCTATTGAATCTCTATCAGATAACAATGGGGAAATTAGGTGGTTAAACAGTGCTTCTGAAGCGAATCAAATTCTGATTGATTCTAATATTCCTAAATTAGTTTGGGATAAAAGAATAAACCATAATAGGATAGATAATTCTATTAATTGGTCTTATTCAAAAGGCGATACTTACCTTCAAACTTGTGTAATATTAACTGAGCCAACAAGTGACTTATCAAACTGGGTTAATCTATCTAATAAGTCAAGAAATAGGCTATATGTCGCATTAACTCGTTCTTTAGGGGATGTTTATCTTATTCCTAATACTGTATTTGGGGAGTGGAAAAATAAGTTTAACTAAAAAAAGATTAGACTTATTAGTTAAAGGGAGTTATCATGGACACACCAATAAAGCAAAGGAGATTTTATGGAAAAATTCACCAACAGAAATATTTAAAATAATGAACTTGAACAAGAGCAGTTCTCGCTTCAAGACCGCATTCGAAATATCCACAATTTCTAAAACGAAGACACCACACGAGACCAAGAAATTGCTATAGTAGCCAGCGTGATTAGGTGAGGTGTAGTATAAATACAACATCAGGGAACATGTATGTGATATTTTGGAAGGTGGAGAAGACGCATTTACGAGGAGGGGGAAAAATACAGTATCAATCGTTAACAATGATTTATATCTGCAAAATAACAGGAATAGTTATTTTTGCGTTAAAGCCTAACACACACATTTAGCTCGATGAAACTCGGGCTTTTTGGTTGGGTGAATGCTTTTACGCAGTGGAGAAAGGTAAAATATAGTAGATTAAATCTGGAATAGTCCACGGACTTTTCTAAAAAATTATTAGGAACTGGTTTGAATTTCGCAATTAAATTGTTCAGTTTTTATTTCGTTTAACTATATTTAAGGTAAATCGATAGCTTCTTGCGTTCGCTTCGCCTTTCGGTTCGGGTTGCTTAACTTTGCACTAGTACCGCCGTTTCTGCCCAATTTTGGCACACGACTTATTGTATTTATACACAATATTAGTCTGTGTAGAGGAGGGCGGAGGAATCTTCAAGAAAATATTCTAAGCTTTTTATTTCCTTTTTTTGCTTCTGTTGCGATGGATTACCTTTCGAAAATCTCCAGCAGTTGAGCTTTTCACAACTTCACATTTTCACAAAAATACCAGTAAAAAATCTTAATTTTTAGCCCAAATACTGATGTAAATTAAACTCAAAAATAGGCTGGACTTCATTACTACAGAGAGTTATGATGGACATGTAAAAGAAATTTAACAGATAGGAGTGATATGTATATCGATTTAGAAACCGAAATGTATCTACAAAAATTAGAAGGTGACATTCGTAGCCAGCTATATTGGGGTGTTGTGCCAGAAATGCCAATTGAATGGCAATCAGACCAATTAGGATTTTATCTTAACGACCCGATATCTTTGCCCACATTTTTAACGAAACTACGAGTGTTCGAAAAAGGTTTTGCCTTCGATTATGTTGAAACTAATGTTTTTAAACGCAAAATAACAGTTTTTGCCATTAACGAAAGCAAAGAAAAGTTTATTGCGAAAATCGAAAAGTTGCTCACTTGCCAAAGTAGAGGCGAGATGTGCGAAACCTTGCTATACATTTTAGTAACGCCAGTAACTTGTATTGATGAAGCGATTTGTTAACCTAAAATTACAACAAAATTGCCCCAGTTTTGCGACTGGGGCGTTTGTTTCGAATTGAAAATATATAGAAAATTTTATAATACAGTGTAAAAATGTCAGAAAAATTAAAAACAGTTATAAATAATACACTACTATTGACAAAGTGTAAGGATATCGTTATATTAGTAACACCGAAGATTTCTTGTTTTGTCTAACCAACACATTTTTAATGAAAGTGAGGATGGGACAGATAAAAAGATAAAATCAATGTTGACTGCAGCAGGTGCTGGTGGTATTGGTAGCGTAGTCTCTGTTCATATATTAAAAATACCGTTCGAAAATCTTACTGTGATAAGTGTAGTGATAGTCGTTATTTCACTAATTATTTGTTGCTTTGCATTCTTGGTTATCAATTCTAACAGAAGAACCAGAAATTCAAAAGAGCTGATGGCCACTTGGCTTAGAAAGGGTAATAACTATACTAAACCTAGGAATAAAGCTTCACCAAATAAAAGAAAAAATCACCACTAATAGTGGTGAAGCTAATGCAAATCAGTCTTATCGTTCTCTTGTTGGTTAACTATAAGGCTGATAACTAAAAATAAGAAATCTTCTCCCCAACGGTAGTACGAATATCGTTGGGATTTTCTTTATCTCAAAAGCATATATTTTATAGCTACTTGAGATAACTTAATCTATTATACAGACTTTAAGTAATTGTGTCAACAGTTTTGTTGAAAAAAGCGTTAAAATAACTAAAATTAAACTTAGCTGCAATTTGTAATCCTAAACGGCAAATTCGTCCAAATCTTCCATTCTGCAACAAGCAGTATAATATTTTTCGACACACTCAGGATTAAGAAAACAGCAAGTATAAAACCAAGAATATTCGTCCGTGATGGGGATTTTCACTTCTAAAATGAGGATTAAAAACACATCCTACACCGTGTAATAGTGTAATTCTTCGAAAGTTGTAAGGTGAACTGTTTCAATTTGGGGGAGTTTGGGTTCAGCTTTGAAATTTTGACTGCTTTCGTTGTTCTGGTTTAATTTTCCATAAAATCTCCTTTGCCTTATTGGTGTGTCCATCATAACTCTCTATAGGGGAAGAGTCAAGCACTTTTTCACGAAAACCCCAACGACTTGAAATCGCTGGGGTTAAGGGGCTAGAGTTGGTTAGTTATTGGACTGCTGGGTGAGGTGTGGACATTATAACTCAAAATGTGAGAAAAAGCTGAAACCCCTTGATATAGCCGTTTTTTGTCCCTTAATGATGAATTTTAAGAACTTTTTAGGAACTTTGTAGATTCTCAATAGCTTTTTCATAAAAGGAAGTCGCCTTTTTCTTATTGTCTTTGGATAGATGACTATAGATATCCATAGTCATTGAAATTTTAGAATGGCCGAGCCGTGTTTGGATTTCTTTGTAAGGCAGTCCTGCATTGAGCAATAGACTAGCGTGGGTGTGTCGGAAAGCGTGGAAACTCAAACGAGGACATCCAGCCAGTTTTAAATGCTTTTCTAATCTGAATCTGAGCGCTCCAGCTTCTCTATAGTTGTCAAAGGTATCAGAGAACACTTTTTCAAAAGTTACCCCTATCTCCCTACCTATTTGGGATTGTCTTGCTTTATAGAGCCGAAGCATGAGTACCGTTTTGGTATCCAGTGCTATTTCTCTAATACTACTTTTACTTTTAGGGCTAGTGATTTCTTTTAGGGTGTTCAAAGTTTTGGTAACTGAAATGCTACTGTTTTGTAGGTCAATATCAGACCATTTCAAGGCTAGACACTCACGAATACGCAAACCAGTCGCTAGGAGTGTCTTATATAACACCGTATCGGAGAAATTTTTATAAGTGTTTGGTAACTGATCCAGATAATCTAAGAATTTTTTCAAATTGTCGTCATCCAGATATTTCAGTTTTTGCCCTTCTTTGGGTTTGCGACGTGGGACGATGATATCACTAGCTGGATTTGAAGAAATGACTTGCAAGGAAACGGCATAGGATAATATGCGTTTATTTAGGGCGTGGAGTTGGTTATATTGCTGATAACCTTTTCCTAGTTGATTGTAATCTATTGCCCACCGGTTTACCTGGTGTTGAATGGTTGGGGGCGTTAGTTTATCTAGTTTGTAGTCTCCAAAGGCTGGTAGGAGATACTTTTTTATGTTGTTTTTTGCCCCTATAAGAGTGCTATGTTTGACTGTATGGCAATAATTTTCTAGCCAGAGTTCCGTCAATTCCTGATAGGTGGTAACGTTAATGGCTTTTGTGACTGTTGAGCCGTTTTTTTCAAACTCTACCTTGGCTTGGATAGCCTTGCTTTTGAGTCTGTTCTTAGTTCTGTCTGAAATAGTTGTCTTGACTTTCTTACCTGTTACGGTATCGATACCAAGATAAACACTGGAACGGTAAACTACTGATCCATCTTTCTTTTTGTACTCTGTAATCTTCATGGTTTTACTCCTTTTCCATCAGCAGGCAAGCAATTAGAAAAGGTTTTGAGTTTATACCATGCGAGGAGCTACGAGAATGCCCCTATTTTCGATTTTAAGCAGTCAGACGTTAAATTGTACCAGAGTATGAAACAAGGCGGATATGGGGGATTTTAGACTGATTTCTGTATACACAGTTTTACTTAATTTTTTCGTAAAACACTTTGGCAATTTCTAACAGTTTTTCTTTTTCGTCATCTGGTAAAAAGAAAAAAGTTGTCAAAAGTTCACTAGATGGATTATCTAAGTAAGAAATAGCAGAACTCAAACGAGAAATTTCATCTAAAATCTGTTTAGATTGCTTTTCAGCCTCCTCATTGGCTTTGTTTTCTAATTCCTTTTCAGAGAATGTAATTCCCTCAGATTTATATTTTTCTACTATTTTTTCGATATTTACCATTTTTCTAATAGCAGAAAACAATTGATCAGAGGAAGTAAACCCTGATACAAGCAATAACTTATCAAAACCTTCTAATGCTTTATTGTTTTCAATGTCCTCTGATTTATCGTTAGAAATGTTTTTAAAGTTGTTATCTGTAAAACCCAACAAATACCCAACACTTACCCCAAAGTAGTCAGCAAGTTGCTGGGCTTTTTCTGCTTTGATTTGACTTTCTTCATTTTCCCATTTTTGGTACCCTCTACGGGTTACGCCCATAGCTTTAGCGACGACCTCTTGTGTGTCGCCTTTTTTTTGTCTTAATTCTTTTAGTCTATTCATGCATATTACCTCAATTTCAATTATATCACAAAATAACAAAAAGCTAACAAAAAATTCACTTTTTGTTATTTAACTATTGACAGCTAACAAATAATACGCTATAATGCGATTGAGCTAACAAATAGTTAGCGAAAGAAAGGAGGAACTTCATTGCTTATTACCTCAACACAAGCAAAAGCAATCCGCCGAAAGCAGGCAGACAAGAAATTGACTGCAAAGCAAGCAGGCGAAGAAATCGGAGTTACACAAGTTACCTATCGCAAAATACGAGACGGTGGCGAAGTGAAGCCGAGCATTTACCAAAAAGCTATGCAGTGGCTTGCTGAAGATTATTAGAAAGGAGCGAACCAATGGACGACGATTTTAAGACAGTTACAAATGCCAAGGACTTAGAAATTCCCAAGTATTTTAAGGATTTTAAAAAGCTAGTTGAGAAAGACAGGCAACTAGCCGAGTATCTTTGTATGAACTACGAGAACTTGGACAGTGAAGACCTGGGCGCATTTCTTGAAACAATAGAGCAGGGATTCAGCTGGATTCTGGATCTTATCGAAAGTAAAGACTTGCTTTATAAACCCAAGTCAGGGACAAAAGCATGAAACAAGATAACAAAAAAAGTCACTTGCTCAAATTTTGGACGAGGCGAGCAAGCGACAATATCTAGGGTATAGATATTTTTTCTATACCTTGATTATAGCATAGAAAGACAAGGTAAACAATGGGAAAACAACATCAAGCAGTAAAATTCAAAGATATTGCTGAAAAATTGTCCGAATTAGAGGGCAAAAACTTAGAAGAAATTGCTGGGGTGCTAGGCTATCGCAACTTAGACAGTTGTAAGGTTAATCTCTATAATCTCAGACAAAACAAGCGACTAGGTTTCAAAGTAGAAAAAGGAGTTTACACTAAATTCGAACTCTTGGACGATTCGGTAAAAGAGGAACTGGAAGATAAGGAGTTGTCAGACCGTGGGCGCTATTTGAAGAGCGTAGACCGCTACAAGGCTATGCTGAATGCTTTTTCAATCGCCTTTGATAGTACAGTCAAGGCGGAAACCAGACAAAAAGCAGAACATGACGGCTTGAAAGCCTTGGACAGAATACCAGATAAACATTACGCTCTACTTTATGACATGATGGAGGGGTAGGATGGAAGCAAAAACCCACTTCGCTAGATTCATGCGTAGAGGCATGGAGTTAGCAAGGCAATTACATAGTAAAGAAATCCAACGAGATGAATTTGATAGAGCCTGGAAAAGATTAGGCGATCAAATCGAAAACGAAACGAAGAAAAACTAAGAAAACCGAAGAGCAGGCAAGCAATTAGAAAAGGTTTTGAAAAATGAGTGCTGACAGGGTGATTCTAAGACCTTGTTTAGAGAAAAATAAAGAAAAAATCCCTTACGGACTTTTCATCATTCTTTATAAAAATCATCCATTGCCAGTCTCATAAAAGCCCAGATAAACAAACCAAGAATTAGATAGGCGTAGAGTGGCAGGGAAGCAAAGATA
>ERZ772920.1597-NODE-1597-length-11284-cov-64.655624_pt1 | contig 11284 bp, 9 predicted proteins | sample MGYA00511469_ERZ772920 | MGnify/ENA primary metagenome ERZ772920 (study PRJEB29015, sample SAMEA2738069) | human oral metagenome | biome: human oral; feature: human-associated habitat; material: saliva | place: China | collected 2216 ... | reverse complement strand
AGGAGCGCGCGCTGCGCCTGCTGGCCACCCAGGGCCTCGTGTCCATCCCCGAGGGTGAGGGCGACGTCAACGTCAACACTGTCACGAAGCTGAAGGACTTCTCCTTCAACGAGGTTGAGGGCCCGCAGCTGGTCCGCTCGCTCGAGGACTTCGACTACGCGGTCATCAACGGTAACTTCGCCCAGGAGGGCGGCCTGAGCCTGAGCAGCGACGCCCTCGTCGTCGAGTCCCCGGTCGACAACCCGGCCGTGAACGTCCTCGTGTGGAAGAAGGATTCGAAGAAGGCCGACGCGATCGCCAAGCTCGAGAAGCTCCTGCACTCCGATCAGGTGAAGCAGTACATCGAGCAGACGTGGTCGGACGGCTCGGTCATCCCGGCGTTCTGACCTGCGAGGCCGGGGCGCACGGGCGTCGAGGCTGACGGATCGCGGACGTAAGGTTCGCGCAGGTAAGCGGGTGGCCCCCGGAACCCAAGGGTTCCGGGGGCCACCCGTATGTCCGCGTGAGCGGCGCGCGTCAGTTGGTGCGTGCCTCGAGCGGGAACTCGGCGTCTGGCTCGTGCGTGATGCGGTTGCGCATGTCGCGGCGGAAGACTTCGATGACCCACAGCCAGATGATGTGGCCGAAGAATTCGGAGAAGTGCTCCGCGAAGGGCTGGTTCCAGGGCGCTGGGACGGTGCCCATCAGCGGCATGAGGACGACGTGGAAGGCCACGTAGACGAAGATACCGAAGGCGGCACCCTGCCAGAGCTTGATCTGCGGGAAGCGCTCGGCGAGCACGCAGTAGAGAACCGCGAAGGCGATCGAGAACGAGAAGTGGACGATGAAGGAGATCCAGGGGAGTCCTTCGTTACCGTTGAAGGTGTAGGACAGGTGCGTGACGCTCTCCGGGACGCCCAGCTGCTGGAGCAGCTCCTGGGGCGGGTTGGTGGCGTTGCGCTCGGGCGTACGCGGAGGCAGCGGCACCTCCCAGCCGAACTTCACGATGGCGGAGACGATGCCGCCGAGAACACCTGCGATTGCTGCGACGCCGTAGCGGCGGCGCTTGGGATTGGTCTGAATCAGTGCCATGTGACAAGCATGAAACGCTCACGCGGTATTTTCGAGGCTGATGAACTCTTAGCGTTTAAGGTCACATAAGGCTGTCATTAGGAAAAATAGGCTACAAATAGCCACGACGGTTAGTTTATGCGTCGATTAATAGGTAAATACGAGGGGTGGTGGCGGGACCTGGGTCCCGCCACCACCCCTCGCGTGGCGTTAGCTGCCTCGCACGCGAGACTTCACGCCTCGCGCCGTGACGCTTGTGAGAACGTCCGTCAGTCGATGATGCCGTACAGGCGGTCGCCCGCGTCGCCCAGGCCGGGGACGATGTAGGACTTCTCGTTGAGGTGATCGTCGACTGCTGCGACGACCACGTTCACGTCGGCGCGGTCGCCGATCGCGTCCTCGAGCGTCTTGATGCCCTCGGGAGCGGCCAGGATGCACACGCAGGTGACGTCCTTCGCACCGCGCTCGAAGAGGTAGTTGGTGGCGGCGACCATGGTGTGACCGGTGGCCAGCATGGGGTCGAGAATGAAGCACTGGCGGCCCGACAGGTCGTCGGGCAGGCGGTTCGCGTAGGTCTCGATCTCCAGGGTGTCCTCGTCGCGGCGCATGCCCAGGAAGCCAACCTCGGCCGTGGGCAGCATGCGGGTCATGCCCTCGAGCATGCCCAGGCCTGCGCGCAGGACGGGGACCACGATCGGGCGAGGCTCGGAGAGCTTCAGGCCGACCGTGGGGGCAACGGGGGTCTCGATGGGGGTCTCGGTGACGGCCACCTCGCGGGTCGCCTCGTAGGCGAGCAGAGTGACCAGTTCGTCCACGAGCTGGCGGAACGTCGCCGACGGCGTTTCGCGATCGCGCAGAACGGTGAGCTTGTGGGTGATCAGGGGGTGATTGGCAACGTGGAGGCGCATGGTTATAGGCTACCTTGTCCGCCGGTGGATGTGCACCCTGGTGCGTCGGGGACGAGGCCGTGGCCGGTCAGCTCTGATCCGCGCGACTGTCGGTGGGGTGGGCATCGCGTCCGGATCCGGGCAACGTCGACTCACGCGTCACATGAAGCTCACAAGCCACTGTGGACTCCAACTATCCCAACACTGATTTGGCCGGTAAGCTAGTAGTGTGACCGTGAATGAGCAGTACCGCGAAGCAATGGGGAAGGCCCTTTTCCTGGCCAACCGCGCCCGCGAGACGGGAGATGTCCCCGTCGGGGCCGTCGTCGTCGACGAAAACGGCCGGATCATCGGCCGCGGGTGGAACTGCCGCGAGGCGCACCACGATCCCGCTGGTCACGCCGAAATTGTCGCGCTGCGTGAGGCTGGTCGCGCCAGGGGAACCTGGCGTCTGACGGGCTGCACGCTCGTCGTCACCCTCGAACCTTGCACGATGTGCGCGGGTGCCATTCTCGCCTCCCGCGTCGACCGCGTTGTCTTCGGCGCGTGGGACCCGAAGGCAGGTGCCGCTGGCTCCCTGCGCGACGTCCTGCGCGACGCCCGCATGCCCCACCCGACCGAGGTGATCGGCGGAGTCCTCGCCCAAGAGGCCGCCATGCAGCTGCGTTCCTTTTTCCTCGGTTGCCGCAGTGCCGACGAAATGCCCGTCGTCCAGGCCCCCGTCCACGAGCCCGACGCTATCCCCGCGCCCCCCGTTGTCCCCTACGAGGAGGACGAGGTGCCCGCGGCGGTCCGCGCCGAGAAGCCCGCGCTCGAGAATGCGCCTCGCCACGAGGGCGTTCCCGCTCAGCTCGTGACGCCCGAAGCCCCCGCAGCCCCGGTCCCCGCTGCTCAGGCGGCACCCGCAATCCCGGCGGCACCCTCGCACTCCGCGCACACGCCCAGCCGTCACCGTGGGACCGAGGCCTCGCCCCTGCCTCGTCGGGCGGGCCGCCCCTTCTCCGAGCGTGTCTCCGGCAACGCCGACAACCCCGCCGACATCCCCGCGGGCGAAAGTGTTGCGCCCGCGACGCAGACCCCGCCCTCGCAGCCGCCCTACCGCAGCGCCGCCCCCGTCATGCCCGCCGTGTCGCCCGACACCACACGCGGCCCCGTCACCAAATCCGTCCCCCAAATCCACCCCGTCCACGTGCGCCCCACCGCGACCGTGCCCGAGGGACTCTACACGCCCGCGCAGCCCGGCCGCCCGCTCGCCCAGCCGCTGCGTGAGAGTACGCCCCGGCCTCCGGCCTCCGCGCCCGCGACCGTCGCGGACGAGCCGATTCCCGCGCCGCCCGTATTCCCCCAGCGTGCCCAGAAGCGTGTGAACGAGCGCCCGCAGCGTCCCCTCCCGCAGGCGTTCGAACCCGAGCCCGCGCGGCGCGTCGACTACGAGCTCTCCCCGCGCCAGTTCAACGACGTCGACCCCATTACCTCCGGGATCCGCGTGCGCCGCTCCGGGCGTCGCCACGGCAACGCCCGCCACTGACATGATTCCCGCACGCGTCATCACTGTCTCCGACCGCTGTTCCGCCGGCGTCGCCGAGGACCTCTCCGGGCCCCTCGCCGCGCGCCTCCTCGCAGACCACGACATCGAGGCGTCGGTCGAGATCGTCCCCGACGAGGTCGACGCCATCCGCGCAGCGATCACCGCAGCCGTCGAGGACGGCGCCCGCTTCGTCTTCACGACCGGCGGCACCGGCCTCGCGCCCCGCGACGTCACCCCCGAGGCGACCGAGCCGCTCCTCGTGACGCGCATCGACGGCCTCGCCGACGCGATTCGGCGCCGCGGCGAAGAAAAGGTCGTCTCCGCCGCCCTCTCGCGAGGCCTTGTTGGCGTCACCGCGCGTTCGCCCGAGGGCGCCCTCGTCGTGAACGCCCCCGGCTCCCGCGGCGGTGTCACCGATGCCGTGACCGTCATCGGCCCGCTCGTCGCCCACATCATCGACCAGCTCGCGGGCGGCGACCATCCGCGAGCCTGATCAACCCGCTGATACGACGAGGCCGCCCGGCGCGTGCGCTTCGGGCGGCCTGCGTACGTGACGGCGTACGTTTCGGGGCGTCTCAGTCCTGCGGGTCCTCCGGGCGCACCCAGTCGCCGCTGCGACCGCCCGACTTCGCCACGATCTTCGCCTCGCGGATGCGAGCGGAGCGATCCACACCCTTGACCATGTCCACGATCGCGAGAGCCGCCACCGTCACCGAGGTCAGCGCCTCCATCTCCACGCCCGTGCGGTCAGCCGTGTGCACGGTCGCGCGAATCGCCACGTGATCGTCCTCCAGGCTCAGGTCCACCGCGCAGCCGTGCACGCCGATCGTGTGTGCGAGGGGCAGCAGCTCGGGGACGCGCTTCGCCGCCGAAATGCCGGCCACGCGCGCCACCGCCAGGACGTCGCCCTTCGGGACTGTGCCGTCACGCAGGGCTTGCATGACCTCGGGTGAGCAATCCACGCGGCACACGGCGCTCGCCTGGCGCACCGTCGGATTCTTCGCGGTCACGTCCACCATGTAGGCGGCACCGTCCTCGTTCAGGTGTGTAAACTTCACGGATTTCCTTTCGTTATGTCTGAGCAGCGGGGTGAGCTCTTACGGGCAGCGGGGTCAGCCTACGAGCGGGACGACCGCCAGCTCCTGGCCCGCCTCGACCGTCTCGATCTCCGGCGCGACCACGCCGATTGCCTCCGCGTTCGCCAGCGAAGCCACCAGGTGCGACTTCGACCCCAGGGAGTGCACCGGCTCCACCCAGCGGGTCCCGGCCTCGTCCCCGGTGCGGGCCCCGGCCTCGTGCCCGGGGGCGGAGACGAAGCGAAGCGGGATGAACTGCGTCTTTCCGGACGGGGAGTCCCACCTGGTGCGCGCGCGGGCGTGGATGCCGCTCGGGGCGGTCGCGCCGCGCTCGGGGGCGACGAGGCCCGACATGACCGCCAGCGCACCCGCGACGTACATGTGGAACGTCGTAAAGACCGACACCGGGTTGCCCGGCAGGCAGATGATCGGCGTCTCGCGGCCGCCCGGGCCCACCGGCGTGGACCCCACGCCCTGCGGGCCGCCCGGCTGCTGAGCGACGTGGTGGAATCCTGCGTCCGTGCCGAGGGTGAGACGCACGACCTCGTACGCGCCCGCCGAAATGCCGCCGGCGGTCAGGACCAGGTCGGCCTCGGGTGCCGTGTCGAGGGCGTGGCGCAGTTCGGCCGGGGTGTCACCCGTGCGCAGGTGAGCGACGACCTGCCCGCCGGCCTCCTCGACGAGGCCGCGCAGCAGGATGCCATTCGAATCGGGAATCTGGCCGCGCTCGAGGGCCTCGCCGGCGCGCTTGAGTTCCGTGCCCGTCGACACGACGATGACGCGGGGCCGGGGCAGAACCGTCAGGGTGCCGTGCCCGACCGAGGTCGCGGCCGCCAGCGCCGCCCCATCCAGGACGCGTCCCGCCTCCAGGACCGGGGAGCCAGCCGCGAGGGCCTCGCCGGCAACACGCACGTTCTCGCCCAGCTTCGGGGCAACGCGGATCTCCACCGTCTCGGGCACCTGCGCGATGCCCGCCGCATGATCCGTCTGCTCGACCTTCACGACGGTATCCGCGCCAGCCGGGATGGGGGCGCCCGTCATGATGCGCCACGCCTGCCCCGCCTCAAGGCGATTGTCGCGGGTGTCGCCCGCCGGAATATCACCGGCGACGGGCAGGGTCCACGGGCCCTCGCCCGCCAGGTCCTCGCGACGCACCGCGAACCCGTCCATCGCGGAGTTCGTGAACGGCGGCAGCGGGATCAACGAGCGGACGTCGACCGCCAGGCGGCGACCCAGGCACTCCTCGACGGGAAGCGTGTCGTGAGGGAGGACATGACTATGCGCCAGCGCCTCAATCAGCTCGCGATGCTGCGCGGTAGACAAGGTGGGATCGTGCATGTGTCCAGTGTAGAGCCAGGTGGCGTGGGGGAGGGGCGTAGGCGGCGTATGGCGGGTGGTGCGACGGTGTCGGTCGGTACTTGTGTCGGCACTTGTGTCAGCCTGGGCATCGTGACGGGATGGCGGTCGTGTGTGCGCTGCGTGGTCGGTTGCCCCGCGCGCGTGGACGAGGCGTGGGCCGGGTTCGGCAGTGGGAGTACGGGGGGAATTGCACTACAAGGCGGTTCGACACGCCGGCGACACACCGTTGGGAGGCTTCGTGTAGTGCAAAACCCCCGTTGAGTCGACAGCTCTCACGTCGTCTCAACCCAGTTCTCACCTCGTCTCACCCAAGGCGCGCGGCGAGCGCCGCGCGGACCTGCGCAACAAGCTCATCGGGGTGGTCCAGATCGTGCCATCCGACGCGGATAATGTGCCAGCCCTCGGCCTCGAGGTGGCGTTGGCGTTCGCGCTCGCGGGCGAGTGAGGCGTGAATACTGCCAGGGTTATCACCGTATTTGGCGCGTCCGTCGAACTCAATGCCGACTTTCTCGGCGGGGAAGGCGCAATCGATGAAGTAACGACGGCCCCGCGTGTGGACCTCGACCTGTGTGCGCATGCCGGTGAGGCCTGCTGCGCACAGCTCATACAGCACGCGTGTTTCTCCGGGGGAGGCGCATCCGGCATCAGCATGGGCGATGATCCACTGCGCTTGAGAGCGGCCCCGAGCCCTATTGCCCAGACGCGTAAGCTCTACGCTCAGTAACTCTTTCCAGTACTTCTCGTGTCGGCGTGAGTCTGTGAGGTGGAAGTTATCGAAGTGAGTGAAGGCATTACCGATCATGCAGAGCTGGGTGAAGGCAGCTCTCCGGTTCGGTGATGTTCGTGCGACGGTGATCTGCGCTGCTTCGAGGCTTTCGATGTGGAGGCTACGTGCGTCGGCGGTTGGCGGTAATCGACGAACGCGACTCGGTGTGATCGTTATCGGCTCGAAATGATGCGTGCCGACTGAGACTGCGGGTAGTTGGACCGAATGGGTTGACGTTGAGGAAGCAATAGTGAGCGCAGGTATGCGAGGGACGGACCCGTATCCGTGTGCCCACAGTGCGCATTGTCCGGTGACCACCATGGCACGGTGCGTGTGCGCGAGGTGATAGAGGCGTGCGGCGAGCATGACCTCCGAAAGCTGGCTGGCGTCTATGCCCTCGAGGCGCGCGAGATCGAGGTACGTCCTGCCCGCGATTCTTACAGCCGTCGGTATCTTTGTGAGGCCGTGGTGACTGGAGCGCGGCACGCGAATGATCGCGCGTTCAACGGCGTCGAGGACGAAAGGAGCGTCGTTGCCCCTGACTTCTTGGCTCATGAGTGAATTCTAGAGCTTTACGTTTCAATTCGGTGCGGTTTGATGCTTCTAATTTTATTTGATCATTAATGATGTTCATGTGTGGCTCGGCGGTGCGCGGGTTTGGGTGCATCGGTGCGCCGTTTGTGCGTGGTGTCACGAGGCGTGGGGTGGGTTGGGTAGTGGGAGCACGGGGGGAATTGCACTACAAGGCGGTTCGACACGCCGGCGACACTCCGTTGGGAGGCTTGGTGTAGTGCAAAACCCCCATTTGGGCCACCTGGCGCGCCTTCGATGGCTGGGTGGAGGCTGTGGCGGGACGAGGCGTGGGGTGGGTTCGGAAGTGGCCGCACGGGGGGAATTGCACTACAAGGTGGTTCGACACGCCGGCGACACTCCGTTGGGAGGCTTGGTGTAGTGCAAAACCCCTCGTGGAGTCTCAGTCGGTGGCGTTGCGTGCAAACGACACCGGGCAGCCCCGCGAGGTGGCGGGGCTGCCCGGGCAACGAAGCTGTGCAGCATGTGACTGCACGGACGCGGTCGTTATGGCGGCGTTCGGATCAGAAGCCCACGAGACCGCTGGCTTGCAACAGAATCAGACGGTGAGCATCACCTTCGTGGCGCGACGCTCATCCATCGCGGCGTAGCCCTCGGCGGCCTGCTCAAGCGGCAGGACCAGGTCGAAGACGGTACCCGGGTTGATCTCGCCGCGGTAGATCAGGTCGATCATGGTGGGCAGATACTTGCGCACGGCGGCCGGCCCGCCGAACATGTGCACCTCGGCGGCGAACATGCGGCTCATATCCAGGGAGACGCCGTGGGGAACGCCCACGAAGGACAGGTGACCACCGGGGCGCACGCAGCCGAGCGCCTGATCGAAGGACGCCTCGTTGCCCACCGCCTCGACGACGCCGTCGGTGCCCAGGCCGTCGGTCAGTTCCTTGATGCGCGCGATGCCCTCTTCGCCGCGCTCTTCGACGATGTCGGTCGCTCCGAACTCGCGGGCCAGCGCCTGGCGGTCCGCGTGGCGCGACATCGCGATGATGCGGGACGCGCCCAGCTGCTTGGCGCCGATGATCGCGCCCAGGCCCACGGCCCCGTCACCCACGACGACGATGGTCTTCCCGGGGGCGGCCCCGGCCTCGTCGGCGGCGAACCAGCCGGTGCCGAGAACGTCGGAGGCGGCCAGGAGCGAGGGGAGCTGTTCGGGCGTGGGGGCTTCGGGCGTCTTCACTAGGGTGCCTTCCGCGAGGGCCACTCGCGCGTACTCGGCCTGGGTGCCGCCGGCGCGCATGCCGACGAAGGCGTCGCCCTGGGCGGCGGCGGTCGTGCAGCGCGAGGGGTAGCCGGCACGGCAGATCGCGCACTCGCCGCAGGAAATGCAGAAGGAACCCACGACGAAGTCGCCGGGCTTGACGGTCGTGACGGCCTCGCCCACCTCGACGACTGTTCCGACGTACTCGTGGCCCATGCGCTGCTCGTGGACCGGCTCCGATCCGCGGTAGGGCCACAGGTCGGAGCCACAGATGCAGGTGGCCGCCAGCTTAATAATGGCGTCCGTGGGCTCCAGGATCGTCGGCATCGGCATCTCTTCGACGGTGACATTGCCGGGCTCGTGCATGACGACGGCGCGCATGATTCTCCTCGTGATTGGTGCATTGGTCGTGGGGCAACGGTAGCCGTCAAGTCCGCCAGTTCGTCAGCGCCGGCCGCTGTCTCGTTTCTCTCAGCGACGAGGCAGGGGCTGCGTGTCACCGTTCGCGCTCGGTTTTTCGAGGGGCGAACACAGGGCAAATCGCGGTAGGGTTGCGCCATGTCTGTCGAGTTCGTTTCCGCCTCTCAGGCGGCAGATGCGGTGGCGTGCGACGCGCCGCTGCGGCTCGTCGACACCTTCGGACGCGTGGCCCGCGACCTGCGCGTGTCGCTCACCGACCGCTGCAATCTGCGCTGTTCCTACTGCATGCCCCCCGAAGGCCTGGACTGGCTGCCCACCGAGGAAACCCTGACGGACGACGAGGTCGTGCGCCTCGTGCGCGTTGGCGTCGAGCGGCTCGGGATCCGCCAGGTCCGCTTCACCGGCGGGGAACCCCTCCTGCGCCGAGGCCTCGAGGGGATCATCGAAGCGTGCTCCCATATGCGCACCGACGAGGGAAACCCCCTGGACCTGGCCCTCACGACGAACGCGCTTGGCCTGGCCAAGCGGGCCCAGGGCCTGAAGGACACGGGCCTGAACCGTGTCAACATTTCGCTTGATTCTCTGGACCCCGAGCACTTCGCGGCGATCACCCGCCGCGATCGCCTCGGCGACGTCCTGGAGGGCATCGAGGCCGCCGCCCGCGCCGGCCTGAGCCCCATCAAGGTCAACGCCCTCGTCCTGCGCGGCATGAACGAGGCCGACCTGCCCGACCTGGTCGACTACTGCCTGGACCGAGGCATCGAGCTGCGCGTCATCGAGCAGATGCCGATTGGCCCGCCGGACACGTGGGATCGCCAAAACATCATGACGGCCGACGAGATCCTGCACATCATGAGCACCCGCCACACGCTGACCCCCGCGCCCCGCGAGGATCCGCATTCGCCGGCGGGGCGCTGGATTGTGGATGGTGACCCGTCCAAGCGCCTCGGAGTCATCGCCTCCGTGTCCGACCCCTTCTGTGGCGCGTGCGACCGCACCCGCCTGACCTCGGACGGCATGGTGCGATCCTGCCTGTTCTCCACCGAAGAGACCTCGCTGCGTGACCTGCTGCGGGGTGGCGGGGACGATGCGCAGATCGCCGCCCGATGGGCCGACGCTATGTGGGCGAAGCCGGCTGCGCACGGGCTCAATATCGACACCTTTGCTCGCGCGTCGCGCACCATGAGCCGTATTGGTGGGTAACCTCCCATTAATTTCGTGACGCTGATGTTTTCTAACAGCGGTCGATTGCTTGTTTGTCGCGGGGAAAAACGTCCCTGGCAGGCGCACTTTTCCCTGTACTTACAAGGGTGATGTACGTCCCAATGAGTTCGTGTGGGTTACGTCATTTCCATTGGTAGCCTCCGTGTTAAAGAATGTCCGGCGCATGCCCGCGCCCGGACTCCCTTCAGACACGAGGAGAGCCATGAGCGCGACCGAACCCGCGGCCAAGACGAGCCGCTACCTGCTCACTGACTGGAACCCCAACGACGAATCCAAGTGGGACTCGAAACTCGCGTGGCGCACGCTGTGGATCACGACCTACTCGCTGATCCTGGCCTTCTGCGTGTGGTTCCTGCCCAGCGCGATCGCGCCCAAGCTGAACGCCCTCGGCTTCAACCTGGACAAGTCGCAGCTCTACTGGCTGACTGCCCTGCCGGGCCTGGCCGCCGGCATCCTGCGCCTCATCTACATGTTCCTGCCCCCGCTCATCGGCACCCGCAAGCTCGTCGGTATTACCTCCCTGCTGTGCATCATCCCCATGGCGGGCTGGTTCTACGTCGTCCAGGACAACACAACCCCCTACTGGGTCCTGCTGACCCTCGCCTTCATGTGTGGCATCGGCGGCGGCGCGTTCTCCGGCTACATGCCCTCCACCGGCTACTTCTTCCCCAAGCGCCTCGCCGGCACGGCCCTCGGCCTGCAGGGCGGCATCGGCAACCTCGGCATGTCCGTCATCCAGCTGGTCGGCCCCATCCTCATGGGCTTCGGCCTGGTCGGCATGACCTGGCTGGCGCCCCAGAGGCAGGTCGCCGGCGAAGCCGCCGGCCAGGAGATCTGGGTCTACAACGCCGCAGCCTTCTTCATTCCGTGGTGCATCCTCGCGGCGATCCTCGCCTTCATCTGGCTGCGCGACGTGCCCGTCAAGGCCAACATCAAGCAGCAGCTGGACATCTTCTCCAACCCCAACACCTGGTACATGACCGTCCTCTACGTCATGACCTTCGGCCTGTTCTCCGGTTTCTCCGCCGTCTTCGGCCTGCTCATCAACAACCAGTTCGGCGCTTCCTCCCCCCTCGAGCTGGGCGTCAAGGGCGCGACCTTCGCCTTCCTTGGCCCCCTCATCGGCTCGGTCATCCGCATGTCCTGGGGCATCTTCTGCGACCGCATGGGCGGCGCCATCTGGAC
>ERZ772920.1596-NODE-1596-length-11290-cov-2.936093_pt1 | contig 11290 bp, 9 predicted proteins | sample MGYA00511469_ERZ772920 | MGnify/ENA primary metagenome ERZ772920 (study PRJEB29015, sample SAMEA2738069) | human oral metagenome | biome: human oral; feature: human-associated habitat; material: saliva | place: China | collected 2216 ... | reverse complement strand
TCGGTAATCGTACAGGTAGCTTACAGTGGAAAGTCCCGCGTAATAGATGCCATTGGTGCGCACCAGCCCCAGCCGGAAGATGCAATCGAACTGAAAGTTCTCGATGTTGCGGCGCAGTGTTTGCGTCGAGAAAGTTTCCCCGCGTTGATATTTGTAGCCCAGCGCCGGGGCAGCACTGACAGAAAGCAGCCATCCGCGCCAGGGCACCCAGTTATAGGCATAGCCGAGCGAGACGGCGAACTGTCGATATTTGATTTTATCGATGCGCAGCGCCTCGTTCAGCTGTGCCTGCGGTGAAATCGTTTTGAAGAACGCTTCTGTTTTCTGCGCATCGAAGTGTAGGGCCTGGTTGTCGTAGCGTGCGCCCAAGAGCCAGGAACCGGCGCTCCGCAATTGCACCGTGCTGAGGGAGAAAGCGGCGGGGTAGGAGAAATGGCGATAGTTGAAGACGTAATAAGCATTGACTGCAAGTGTGTGCGTGTGCATGGCTTGGAAACGCACATTGCGAATTTGCGCATTGTCCACGCCTTCAATTCCCGTTGCACTCAGGAGGTTGAAATTCCCCTTGCTCGACACGTAGCTGAAATCGAATCCCACCTTCGAATTGTAGGCCGTCACCGTCCACTCCGACGAATGGCTACCGTAGTGATCGGGCACCACGCCAAACGAATAGCCGAGTGTGAGGCCGTGCCACGAGATGTAGGGGCCGATTTTTACGGTGTGTGCCGGCGAGAACGTCAACGCCTGCGATTTTCCTTCGGCGTCAGTGCCTTGCAACCGGATCAGTTGCAAGAAATGTGTATTATATAATTGTACCTGCCCCGCGTAACGATTTCGTTGCACATAGGTTGTGTCGACCGTATTGAACAAGGTGCTCACGTCATTGAGCAGATCCCACACAAAATGTTCGCGGTGCCGGCGCCAAACGATGCGGCAATCCTCGGGAATGTTGCGCCAGCGCTCTTCTTTTTTCTTTTTCCGCCGGGGTATCAGACCGTAGGGCGAAAAGTCGACTTCCCACCACGCTTCGGCTCCTCGCCGTTCTTCGCCGATGCGCAGCGTGTCGGGCACATAGCGCACCGCGATGTCACTTGCTCTCGGAATACTCCCTTGCAAATTCCACCGTCGTACGTCCCCCACAGTGTCGATCGCCGGCTCGTTGGCTTCCGGCAAAAAGCAGGGCTCGCCCTTCCCACGCGCGGAGAGCGAGGGAAAGGCGAGCAGACAAAAGAGGGAAACACAGAAAAAACGGAGCATCGTTCAGTTAGTCGTAAGCAGAGGGGCCGTTGCTGCCCTCTTGCGATCAACCGATCTTCTTGAGCGTGCGCAAATAGGCGATGAAAGAATCGGTAGACGTAGGCATGTGGTGCTGCAGTTCGTCGGTCTTGGGAAAGAGTTTGACCGGATAGCCGTCGCCCCCTGTGGTCATGTAGTCATCGGCCACAAGCACCAATTTCGTATTGGGGCGAATGGGCACGACACGGCCTGTGGGCAGCTGCAACGAGATGGAAGTCACCCGCCCGCGCTTGTCGAGCACGGGAATCACGCCGGAGGTCTGCACAAAGCCCAGTTTGCACTCCGTGTAGCCGAAGTTCATCAAATCGAGCAACTCGCGTCCGGTGTAACGATAGGCATTGAGTTTGTTGGCAAAGGGGAGCACCTCGCCCACATTGAGCACTGTGATGTCGCCCTTCGGGAATCCCGAGCGGATGCTGCCAAAATGGCTTACTCCCACCACGAAGGCGTCGTCGGGCAAATGCTGATCTCTGCGATAGGCCGCCGCATAGCTTTCACACACCAGGCGACCAATGGGACTCTGACGGCGTGCGATGCGACGGTCGTGCTCGATGGCCTGATCCGCCTCGGTGAGTTTGCGGCTGAGCGGGATGCCTCGGAACAAGGTCGTGTGGTATTGCTCTTCGATTTGTGCTTGCAAACGAGCCGCCTTGTAGTCTAATTTCGCTTTGGAGTTGACGCGCACCAGTTCGGGGGTGACTTTCACCACTTGATTGGTCAGGGTGTCGACCTCGCATTTGAGCATCGAGACGTAAATGCCGTGCCACAATCCCTGCACAACCGGCACGGGACGTTTGCTGTTGGTTTCTCCGATCACGGCCAAGTGCGTATGTCCGGAAAGCACTCCACAAAAGTCCGGATTGTCCATCGACTTGAGGTTCTCTTCGTCGCGGTCTTCCCACACGGCACGTCCGTCTTTCATTTCCGTCCCGATGTGGCAGAGGATCAAGCGCACGGGGGCGTCGGCCACTTCCTTATAATTGGGCAAATGCCGCAGCGAGTCAAGCACGCCGGTATAATTTCCATCGAATGTCAAACCGGCCACACGACGCGCCGACGTTTGCCAAGGGGTGTTGCTGGTACTGAGGCCCACGAAGGCCACATTCACCGTTCGGTGGTCGTTGATGCGCACCGGCACCACGGCCCACGGCTGCACATAGTCGGGCTGTCGGCCGGTGGCGGCCTCGCGCACGTTGGCTCCCACGTAGGTCACTTCCCACGAACGGGGTTTGTCCTCCACGTCGTTCCACTTTTTGGCCAGCACTTCCTGTCCTTCGTCAAATTCATGGTTGCCGAGCACGCTCACTCGTATGCCCATGTCTTTGAACATCTGGGGCATGAGACTCGTTTTGCGCGTGGCGTTGTAGAAAAAGCTTCCGCCGAAATTGTCGCCTGCCGAAACGGTGACGTTGTAGGGGTAGACGCTCTTGAGCGAATCGAGTGTTTGCACCACCCATGCGGCTCCGGGGACGTTCTGCGCGGGATTGGGCAGGAGTCCTGCGTGGAAATCGTTGAGCGAAATGACGGCAACGGTGACCGTGTTGCGGTCGGCCGCACGGAGCGAGGGAACGGTGGAGACGAAAGCGGCGCACAACAGCGCACCGGCCAGAAGAGAGTGTTTCATTATGGTCGAAGATTAAACTACGCAAAGCGGAAAATGCACCGCCCACGGCTTGTATTGGGCAAAGGTACTCATTTTTTGACGGCTCGACGGCATGAAGCGCGCCGAAAAAGGTTTTTCTCCTCTTCTCCCCCACTCTGTTGTCGTTTTCGTTCGTGTGCGGAAGCATTTCGTCGCGGGAGAAACCCGACAAAACGCGGGGCTTTTGCGCATTTACCCCGCGATATTTGCCCCAAACGGGGAACTTTCGAAACAAAAAAGCCCCATGACCGAAAATATCGGCCATGGGGCTTTTCGTAAATAGCATTGTTTCGGGCGACTGCATGAGACTCGACGTCGGTACGCAGCAGTGGGTCGCTGAGACCGCGCGCCTCGGAGCGGCACTCCCGACTCTTTCTGAGATTCGGAGGGAGGGGGATCAATGATGCAGCCGGTCGGTCTTCTCAAACTGCTTGCGCGCGTAATCTACGGTCACCGTAAACTCTTTGCAATTGTCGGAAGGCGCTTCGAACATGGCTTCTGTCATGATCGATTCCACAATCGAACGCAAACCGCGGGCGCCGAGTTTATATTCCACCGCCTTGTCCACCACGTAGTCGAGGACTTCGGGTTCGAAGGTCAATTTGATTCCATCGAGGGCGAAGAGTTTGATGTACTGCTTCGTAATGGAATTCTTCGGTTCGGTGAGAATATTGCGCAAGGCTTTCCGATCGAGCGGATTCAAATAGGTGAGTACCGGCAGGCGGCCGATGATTTCGGGGATCAGTCCGAAGGATTTGAGATCTTGCGGCTCGACATACTGCATGAGATCGGAGGTATCGATTTTCTGCTTGTTCTGCACCGAATCGTAACCCACGGTGTGGGTGTTGAGTCGCTGCGCAATTTTCTTTTCGATTCCGTCGAATGCTCCTCCGCAAATGAAGAGAATGTTGTGCGTGTCGACCTGAATGTAGTCTTGATCGGGGTGTTTGCGCCCACCCTTGGGGGGCACGTTGACGATGGAGCCTTCGAGCAGCTTGAGCATGCTCTGCTGTACGCCTTCGCCACTGACATCTCGCGTGATCGAGGGGTTGTCTCCCTTGCGTGCTATCTTGTCTATCTCGTCAATGAAGACAATACCTCGCTCGGCTCTCGCCACATCGTAGTCGGCAACTTGGAGCAAACGACTGAGAATGCTCTCCACATCTTCACCGACATAACCGGCTTGCGTGAAGACGGTGGCGTCGACGATGGTGAAAGGTACCTTCAGCAGTTTGGCAATGGTGCGCGCCAGGAGGGTTTTGCCTGTACCGGTCGAGCCGACCATAACAATATTGCTCTTTTCAATCTCCACATTGTCGTCGGCCGCCTCGTCTTGTTGACTGAGCAGGCGCTTGTAGTGATTGTAGACCGCCACAGACAGGTATTTCTTTGCATCGTCCTGTCCGATAATATACTGGTCGAGGTAGGCTTTGATGTCTTTGGGTTTGGGAAGCTCGCCGAAATCGGCTTCCACGCTCTGTGCTCTTGCGGAGCGCAGACTCGTGTCCACGATTTCTTTGGCTCTTTCGGCGCAGTCGCTGCAGATGCAGGCATCTGTGCCGTGGATGAGCATATCGACTTGCGTGGCCGGACGACCGCAAAAGGCGCAATGCTCTTCTTGTGAATTGTGTTTAGACATAATGGAATGTAACGTGTGTGTGACGGCAGATCGGCACCTTCTTAGGCTTTGCGCGAAAGCACGCGGTCGATCATGCCGTATTCTTTGGCCTCTTGCGCCGTCATCCAGTAGTCACGATCGCTGTCTGCCCAGACTTTGTCGAAATCTGTGTGGCTGTGTTCGGCGATAATGGTGTAGAGTTCCTTCTTGAGCTTCATGATCTCACGGGCGGTGATTTCAATGTCCGAAGCCTGTCCCTGCGCTCCGCCGAGCGGTTGGTGAATCATGACGCGGCTGTGGGGCAAAGCCGAACGTTTGCCTTCGGTGCCGGCCACTAACAGCACAGCGGCCATAGAAGCGGCCATGCCGGTGCAGATTGTTGCAACGGGGCTTTGGATAAACTGCATGGTGTCGTAGATGCCCAGACCGGCGTAGACACTTCCGCCGGGAGAGTTCACATAGATCGAAATATCCTTGCCCGAATCTACAGAATCGAGGTAGAGCAATTGCGCCTGGAGCACATTTGCTGTCGTGTCGTCGATGGGTGTGCCGAGAAAGATGATGCGATCCATCATCAAACGGCTGAAGACGTCCATCTGTGTGACGTTGAGTTGACGCTCTTCGAGGATGTAAGGGTTGAGATATTGGTTTTGTACGGCGACCACGTCGTCGAGCACCATAGAATTGATGCCGGTTTTCTGCGTGGCGAATTTACGGAAATCGGGATTCATGCGTTGCGTGGAATAATATGAGTGAGTTCGGGGCTTCGATCACGAAGCACACCGTTGAAAATGGCGAATGAGGGCAACGGATGTTGTTTCACCCGTTCGCCCTCATCCGAATTTATTGCAAATAGTGTGCCCAAGCCACTATTTACCGGTGTACCGTATGTTGTTTACGCGTTTTCTGCTTCGAAGAACTTCGCGAAGTCGTCGAAGGAAATGCTCTTGTGCTCGAGTTTCACGACTTTCTTAAGTGCGTCTGCGAGCTTGGTGTTCACACTACGATCCACGAAAGCATTCATTTGGTTGCGATCTTTGAGCATTTCGTTGGCGTAGTTTTCGAGATATTCCTCGGGCACGTTGGTCAAACCATACTGTGCAAACTGGATGCGTGCCGTTTGGAGAGCAGCCTCTTTGACGTCGTTTTGGTCGATCGTCACCTTGTTTGCTTCAACAAGTTGCTCCTTGATGAGGTGCCAGCGGAGTTCTTCGAGGCTCTTCTCGAAGTTCTTTTCTACGAATTCTTCGCCCTTGTCAGCATTTTGCAGCTTCATGAAACGCTTAAGAAGCGCTTCGGGAAATTCGAGCTTGCCCACTTTCTCTTCGGTGTACTTGCGTACATCGATAAGAAACTTCATGTCGGCATCCTGGTTGTACTGGTTTTGGATGAGTTCCTTCACCTTGGCGCGCATTTCTTCTTCGCTCTTCACGGTGCCGGGCTCGAACACGCGGTCGAAGAGTTCCTGATCGTACGCAGCAGGTACGAAGCGGCTGATGCTGCTCACCTGGAAGGTAAATTTACCCGTGTGCTTTGCAGCTTCTTCCTTGTCGAGTTTGAGCAGTGCGGCCAACTCGGTTTCGTTGTGTGCCTCCGAAGGATTGAAGGTAATCACATCATTCACCTTGGCACCTTCGAAGATTTTCTTCTGATCTTCGCTCACGAAATAGCTGGGCATGAGGCTTGCCGTGTCAAGACTGATACCTCCTTCGAGAATATTACCTTCGGCATCTTGTTCAGCGAGGGCACCGCGCAAGATATCCTTGTCGGCATACTCCTGTACTTCCTCAGGATGTCCGGCTTGCTGCGCAAATGCCTTCACCTGCTGGTCGATTTGCTCCTCGGTCACCTCAACATCATAATAAGTGAGTTGATCTTCGCCGGTAAGTTCCACCTTAAACTCAGGAGCAAGTGCGATGTCGAATTTGAATTCGAAGTCATCTTGGTTTTCGATGTCCTGTGCTTGCTGCTTTTCCGACATCATCGGTTCGCCAAGCACGCTGAGTTTCTTTTCTTCGATGAACTTTTGGAGGTTTTCGCCCACGAGACGATTGATTTCGTTCATCTTCACCTCCGTGCCGAAACGCTTATTGATCAAGCCGGCAGGCACTTTTCCTTTACGGAAACCGGGCATTTCGGCTTTCGCCGCGATATTTTTGAGTTCCTTCTTGACAGCGTCCTGATAGTCTGCCTGCTCCATCTTCACCGAGACGAGGGCGCTCACTCCGGACTGTTCGAGAGTAATGTTCATGAGGTGTGGTGTTATATGCTTATTTATTATTGTCGAATAGCGTGAGCTTCCCACGAGTGCTCCGTTTTAGGCAACGTTTCCTCGTGCGAAAGCGCCAATACAAAGATCCAGCCGAGGCGAGTCTATATATTTAGCGCAGCAAAGGTACTCTTTTTTCGGCGAAAAAGGCGTATCTTCGCACAAAATAATTCTCTTCTGATCATTTCTCAGTCAATGATCTCCCGAAACCACACCTTTCTACGATGAACCGACAAGATTTCCGAATCGTCTTCATGGGCACTCCCGACTTTGCCGTCGGCAGTCTGCGCGCCCTCGTCGAAGGCGGATACAATGTAGTAGCCGTTGTCACCATGCCCGACAAGCCCGTGGGGCGCCACCAGAGCGAACTCTCGCAAAGTGCCGTGAAACAATACGCCCTTGCGCACCACCTCCCCGTGCTCCAGCCGGAAAAGCTGAAGGATCCCGATTTTCTGGACGCCCTGCGCAGCTACCGTGCCGACCTCCAAGTTATCGTGGCCTTCCGCATGCTTCCCGAAGTCGTTTGGGACATGCCCCCTCACGGCACTTTCAATCTCCACGCCTCGTTGCTCCCGCAATATCGCGGTGCCGCCCCCATCAACTGGGCCATTATTAATGGAGACACCGAAACCGGCGTCACCACCTTCCTGCTCGACCACAAAATCGACACCGGTCGCATCATTCACCAAGCCCGCATTCCCATCACCGACGCCGACAACGTCGAAACCATCCACGATCGCCTCCGCGACGTCGGAGCCGGTGTGGTGACACGCACCGTCGACGACATCATTGCCGGCAACATTCGCCCCGTCGACCAAGACACGCTCCCGACCGACGGCGAAATTCGGCACGCCCCCAAGATCTTCAAAGACACTTGTCGCCTCTCGCTCGACACTTCGGTCAAACGTGCCTTCGATTTCGTGCGTGGCCTCTCGCCCTACCCCGCTGCTTGGACAGAACTTGTGGACGAAAGCGGTAAGCGTACCGCACTCAAACTCTATGCCGCCCAACGCGAACAAGTGCAAGTCGGCGAAAAACCGGGCACCGTGCTCACCGACGGCAAAACCTATTTCAAGATTGCGTTTCCCGACGGCTATCTCTCGCTCACACAACTCCAATTGGCCGGCAAAAAGCGCATGACCGTCACCGACTTCCTCCGTGGCTTCCATCCGGAGGGCGCCCTTCGCGTAGAATAATCCCCCTCTCTTCCCCCGCATTCTCATTATGGCATTAGAAGCCCTCCCCCCTAAGCCCGGACTCGGCATGACCGCCGAATTGCACCTCGAAGATGTGCAGCGCGCCGTCGATGTTGAGCAGCAAGAACACCGTCCGCAGCGCGTGCTCCCCGCAGAGTGGGCGCCCCAAAGCGCTGTTCAGCTCACCTGGCCGCACGCCGACACCGATTGGCGCGACCTCCTCGCCGAGGTCACCGAGACCTACGTGCGCCTCGCCTACGAAATCGCCAGTCGCCAGCCGCTCCTCATCGTCAGCCCCGAGCCCGACGAAGTGCAATCGTTCCTCTCCCGTCGACTCCCCGCAGCCGCTTTGCAAAACGTGCATTTCGTCACCGCCCCCTCCGACGACACCTGGGCGCGCGACCACGCTTTTCTCACTGTCCTCTCCGACAACGGAGCCGAACTGCTCGACTTCCGCTTCAACGGTTGGGGCGGTAAGTTCGCCGCCGAGCGCGACAACGCCATCAACCGCCGGCTCTTCGACACCGGTTGGCTGCATGGGCACTACGTTTCGGCCCTCGATTTCGAGCTCGAAGGCGGTGCTATCGAGAGCGACGGCGCCGGCACGCTCCTCACCACGACCGCTTGTCTCCTCAATCCCAACCGTCGTCTCGAAGGTGACGCGGTGCCTGTGCCCGATCGTGGACAAGTAGAACTGCTGCTCCGCGAACGCCTCGGCGCCGAACGCATCCTTTGGCTCCACCACGGCTATTTGGCGGGCGACGACACCGATTCGCACATCGACACCCTCGCTCGTCTCTGCCCCAACCACACCATTGTCTACGTCAAGTGCGACGATCCTACCGACGAGCACCATGCCGAGCTCCAAGCCATGGAGGCCGAGTTGGAAGCCCTGCGCACCGCCGACGACCGCCCCTATCGCTTGCTCGCGCTGCCCATGCCCGACGCCATTCATGACGAAGCCGGCGAACGCCTCCCCGCCACCTACGCCAACTTCCTCATCATGAACCGCGCCGTACTCCTACCCACCTACCATCAGCCCGAACATGACGAAGCAGCTCGCAAAGTGTTGCAGCGCGCCTTCCCCCAGCACGAAATCGTAGGTGTCGACTGTCGCAGCCTCATCCGCCAGCATGGTTCGCTCCATTGCGTCACCATGCAATATCCCCGCGGTGTCGTTCGCTTCGACTAAGCCCTCCCGCACTTCTTCTCCCTCTCTATTTTCACACTTCGCCCCATGAAAGTAGCCCTTATCCAAATGCCCTGCGTGGCCGATCCCGCCCAAAACCGCGATCGCCTCGCAGCTCACATTGCCACCGCCGCCCGGGGCGGTGCCGAACTCGTGGTGCTGCAAGAATTGCACAACACGCCCTATTTCTGTCAGACAGAAAACACCGAACTTTTCGATCTCGCCGAACCCATCCCGGGGCCCTCAACCGCATTTTTCGGCGATCTCGCACGCCGCCACGCCGTTGTGCTCGTCACCTCGCTCTTCGAGCGCCGCGCACCGGGCCTCTACCACAACACTGCCGTGGTCTTTGAGCGCGATGGTTCCATTGCGGGCAAATATCGCAAGATGCACATTCCCGACGACCCCGCCTACTACGAGAAATTCTACTTCACCCCCGGCGATCTCGGTTTCGAACCCATCGACACCAGCGTAGGTCGTCTCGGCGTGCAGGTATGTTGGGATCAGTGGTACCCCGAAGGTGCGCGCCTCATGGCACTTCGTGGCGCCGAACTCCTCATCTATCCCACCGCCATCGGTTATGAGAGCAGCGACACGCCCGAAGAGCAGGCACGTCAACGCGAGGCATGGACGACAGTGCAGCGCGGTCACGCCGTCGCCAACGGCCTACCCGTCATCGCCGTCAACCGCGTGGGTCACGAACCCGACCCCAGCGGACAAACCAACGGCATTCTCTTCTGGGGCAGCTCCTTCGTAGCCGGTCCGCAAGGCGAACTCCTCTTCCGTGCCGACACTGAGAGCGAAGGCGTCTACCTTGTCGACATCGACATGCAACGTAGCGAGAATGTGCGCCGCTGGTGGCCTTTTCTCCGGGACCGCCGCGTCGACGAGTTTGCCCCCCTCACCCGCCGCTTCATCGACTAAGCAAGTCACCCCTCTCCCGGTACAACCGGAATACGCAAAATCCCCGACCTCATAACGGCCGGGGATTTTGCGTATTTGCCTATACTGGCAATATGGTTCGTGATCTTGTACCTTTATTTTTTCCCTTTATCCGAGAGTTCTTTTTCGATTTCCGTTCCGTCGGCAAGGCGAAGCACAATGCGCTGCTTGAGATGGTCGGGATTGGGGGGAGCCACCAAGCCAAAAACATCTCTCCCCGGAAGCCACAGGTAATCCGCTTCGACCGTCTCCCCGAGCGGCTTGGCAAAGATGCTTCGATCGCCACATTTGAATTGGCAGTCGAAAATCTGTTTGTCCGTATAGAAATAGAGATTGCCACATTGCGCAGTGACCTCTTCGTCTCGCCCATCGGCCTGCGTGCGCACAACCCGGATTGCCTTCACCCCCTGTGTGAGCCAAGTGCGACGGAAATTGCATTCATTCACCACCGGCTCAGTCGGATTGCCCACAAGTTGGGAAAGTTCCTTATAGCGCGCCACTTCCGCAGGCGTGCTTTTCGAAGTGGGCGCAAACGAACTTTTGGTACTGTCGGGAATCACGAGAATAAGCCAGCGCCTACCCTCTTCCCCGTCTGCGAAAACTTTTAGATCACGAGGATACATAAAAGCCTCAATCGGGTTTACGATCTCACCCCATGTAGCCCGGGGACTCGGCTCGACTGTTTCACAAGAGAAAAATGTTGTTACAAGAAAGAGTATTGCAAACAGGTAAAAAGTTGACTTCATGGGTGTATGTATGGAATTATCGTGATTCTGTATTGAAAATTACTCTTATCATTCTTTGAAGACCGAGTGTTCTCATCTTTAAGTCGGATGTACTCATCTTCTATCACTGCATGCTTTGCTTCAAACACTCCTGAAAGGAAAAAACCATTACAACTGCCATCCCACCCCCAATTACAATGAACCAGTAGACGAGTCTCTTTTTTTGTACTCAGTATTTTATGAGAATCTATATCTACCAATTGAAGCAACCGTACTTGAGGGAGATATCCGTCAATAAGCCATTCATGCCCCCCGTCGTATTTGGTATGTTCCTTACGAAAAGGCCAAATACCTGTTAGATAGGTACTTTTTTCACTATATCCACTAACAAGGACTGGCAATCCTCTATCAAG
>ERZ772920.1594-NODE-1594-length-11294-cov-2.275736_pt1 | contig 11294 bp, 10 predicted proteins | sample MGYA00511469_ERZ772920 | MGnify/ENA primary metagenome ERZ772920 (study PRJEB29015, sample SAMEA2738069) | human oral metagenome | biome: human oral; feature: human-associated habitat; material: saliva | place: China | collected 2216 ... | reverse complement strand
AACTAATACCGTTTTTGGATAAGGTAAATTATATTGTTCACAGATATTATAAAAATCAGGTTTATTTTCTAATTGACGATAAAGTTCGTAGTCAATATAAGGCACTTCAAAAAATTCCGAAAGCTCCTCACGATATTTTGAAGCAAGTAGGGCATAACCGTCCCCACAAGCTACTAAAAGATATTTCTTCTTACTGTCTTTATGTTTACTTGCAAATTCACGAAGCACCTGAATAAAAGTTTCTTCATGGTCAAAATTCTCATGAGTTTGTACTTCAACAATTTTTGAATACTTTGTTGGAGCTAATCCAGAAGCACTTAAAGCCAGAGAAGTAATTCCAAATTCTTCATGAAATGAACGAGCCATTCCATAGACATTGATATCAGAACCTAACAAGATAGGTTGAAATTCATTTGTTTGTGACACAAAAACCTCCCTTAAAAATTAACCACAGCAGGTTTTTCACCATTATTGATGAAGTAAACATCATACCAAGTCAAGAATGAATATATTGTCCAGAGTTTACGGCGTGCATCATTTTTATCTGCAAAGTTATCATCCAACATCTTCAGAAGTTTTTCTTGATCGAAGAATTCAGCAACAAAATCTTGTTCAAATAATTGACGAACAACCTTATAATATTTTTCTTCTCGCAACCAGTCTTTAATTGGTACTGGGAAACCTAATTTTTTACGATTTGACCATTCTTCTGGTAAATGACGACGAGCTGCTTGACGGAAAGCATACTTTGTATTATGTTCATTCAAAAGATATTTTGTAGGAATTTGTTCCGCTGTATGCATCAATTCAATATCAAGTAATGGAACACGCAATTCAAGTGAATGTGCCATTGCCATCTTATCAGCTTTAAGTAGGATATCTCCTGGCATCCATTGGTGCATATCAAGATATTGCATTTTACGAAGTTCAGAACCTTCTGGGGCCTTTTTGTAAGTTTTTCCAACAATATCTTTAACAGTTGGAGCTGCATTAAATTCTTCTTTCAAAAGCTCTACTGATTCAGACTCATCAAATACTTTCGCTTGACCGATAAAGAAATCTTCAGCAGGCGCAAGTGATTCATAAAGATGTTTTTGACCTTTGAAATGTTTATTTTCAATACCACGAGCAATTGAGAAACGTAAAGATTTTGGTAATTTCTTCAAACCTTCTGCGAAAACACGAACCGCACGAGAATTTGTACTAAACCCATAAGACTCATAACCAGCAAAAAGCTCATCTGCACCTTCACCGCTCATTACAACACGTACATCACGTGCTGCTAATTCTGCGAGGAAAAAGAGTGGCACACAAGAAGGATTTGAATCTGGTTCATCTAAATAGTATTGAATTTGTGGGAAATACTTGAACGCTTCATCTCCATGGATTTCACGAGAAGTATTATTCAAACCAATCATATCAGTCAATTGTTTGGCTTGTTTAGATTCATTGAAAGTTCCTTGACCAAAACCAATAGAATAAGTATGTTCAGGACGAAGCGTTGAAGCAACATAACTAGAATCGACACCACTTGATACAAAAGCTCCAACTTCTACGTCAGCAAATTTATGAGCGTCTACAGAACCTAAAACGGTCTTGTCAATCAAATCAATTGATTCTTCCAAGCTCATATCTTTTTCATCAACTTTCATATCCCAATAAGGTTTGATATCCAAGACCCCATCTTTGTAAGTAAAGTAATGACCTTCTTTAATGCGGAAAACATTTTTAAAGAAAGTTTCATCAAGAGCAGAGTATTGGAAAGTCATGTAAGGTTTTAAAGCTTCTTTATTTAATTCTTTTTTGAAGTTTGGATGTTTCAAAAAACTTTTAATTTCTGAACCATACATGAAAGTTCCACCCATTTGAGTATAGTAAAGTGGTTTGATACCAAAATGATCCCGAGCACCAAACAATTCTTGTTTTTCTCTATCCCAAATAACAAAAGCGAACATTCCACGAAGTTTTTGAAGAAGTTCTACACCATATTCTTCATAACCATGCAAAATAACTTCTGTATCAGCATGAGTTGTAAAATCATGACCTTTAGAGATAAGGTCCTCACGTAATTCGCGGAAGTTATAAATTTCACCGTTAAAAGTAATCAATTTACTTTTATCTTCATTGAAAATGGGTTGATCTCCACCTTCAAGGTCAATAATACTCAAACGACGAAAACCAATTGCAGCACCTTCATCAATAAATTCACCTGAACTACTTGGACCACGGTGAACAATAGTATTCATCATTTCTTCTAAAGTTTTTGATTTATCATTTTGATTCATCCGGTCAATAAAGCCGACAATTCCACACATTTGTATCTATCCCCTTATCATTTTCCTTATTATTATACCACAATAATAAAAAATGATTTGACAGAAGGAAAATAATTCCCCACTATCAAATCACTATTTTTTATTTATTAAGGCTTTTCTCTAGTTTGGCATCAAGAAAGTTACACCAGACGCACTTACAGTACGCTCATGTCCCCACCAAGTTGTGCCATATCCACCTTCTTTAATAGTAATTGTACCATTTGAATTCACAGATTTTACAATAGCTACGTGACCGTAAGGTGAGTTTGCGTATCCAACAAAATCAGCTGAAAAGCTTGATGCGATTACACCAGGAGCAGCTCCTACAACATGGAGTACACCTTGTGCAGGTCCGTTAGTTGCCCATTGACCACCATTACCTGGCATGATATTTCTGATGTAGATCCCTTGTGCAGCAAAGTATTGCCATACATAGTCAGTACATCCACCACCAGCATACGGATTAGCAATTGGTGTGCTATTAATGCCACTACTACTGCTACCACCGCCTGGTGTTGGTGTTGGTGTTGGTGTTGGTGTTGGTGTTGTATCATTGTTAGAGCTTGAGCTACTTGATGAAGTAGAGCTGTTTGAACTTGATTGTGAAGCTTGACTAGATGAAACAGTTGAAGTTGCTGCTTCTACCGCTTTAGTTGTTGCTGCTGTAGAAGCTGCTTGAGCCTTAGCGGCCTCTTTTTGTTGTGCTTCATAAGCTGCTTGTTTTTTAGCTGCTTCTTGAGCTGCTTTTTCTGCGGCTGCTTTTTCATCTAATAAAGATTGTTTTTTATCTTGCGCAGTAGCAATTGTTGCTTGATAATTCAAAGTAGCAACTTTAAGTTCAGCTTGTTGTGAAGTCAACTCTTGAGCTTGAGAATCTAAACTTTGTGAAAGAGAAACGAACTGGTTATAGTTCTTTTTAACAGTTTCTGATTTTTGACTAAGTTCTTTTTGCTCTTTTTCTTGTTGTTCCAACATTTGTTTGTTGGCACTAGAAACTGTAGCAATCGCTGTTACTTTTTGAATAACATCTGTCAAAGATTTTGAATTAACAACAGCATCCATATAATTTGTTGCTGAGCTGTTAACCTGAGCACTACGTGCTTGAGCTTCCAATGTCTTTGTACGTTCTGCGATACTTTCATTCAATGTTGCAATTTGTGCGTTGAGCGCTTTTGCTTCACTTTCGATTTTAGCAATTTGAGCTTTTGTACTTGCTTGTTTTTGTTGTAAGCTATCAACTTTTGATTGTAAGCTATCAACTTGTGCTTGGGCTTGAGCCTTTGCAGACTGCGCACTTGAAATAGTCGCATCTTGTTTAGCAATATCTGAATTTGTGTCAGCGTAAACACCTGACAACGGGGCTGCAGCAGAAAGTACCACTGTAGACATTAAAATAGCTGAGATAATCTTTTTTTTCATAACTGTAATTTTTTAATTTTTCCTCCCATTAAGTTCGGTTGAATAAACATATTATACTATTCTTACCCCGGCGAAATATTTCTTTACAGTTACAAAACACTTTCTAATTGTATCTTCCATGACTTTTTTTTAATCTGTAGAAGATTTCTAAAGGAATTTGCAAGGCTGTAGCCAAGATAATATTGAGCAAAAGTGTAGGCGCTAATTGGTAAACAACAAAATTAATAAAGTTTAAATGTGCAAATCCAAAAGCTGCCATAATGATTGCACTAAAAACTTCAAAAGCCGTTACAATAATAATTGTTGTAAATAACCGTGTCCAGCGGTTAGTAAATATGGTTATCTGTATATTATATATGAAAAGAGCAATAAGTGGGAACAATAAGGTCGCTATCCCATAAATCCCTAGATAATAACTATCATATATTGCCCCCAAAACTGCAGCTAAGATGATGATATAGCTTGGTCTGTGCTGAGTGACACTGTACATCAGAAATATCAAAAATAAATGACTCACTGGTACCCACGTCCCGCTGCTAACCCCGGTTAATATATGGGTAATTTGACCGTCCAAAATCATTAGTAAAAAAAGAATAATTGGACTAAAAAATTGAAATGTAAATCGACTCACTACTTAATTATATTCTAGTTGGTTTTAACAAATTAATGCTTTATTTTCCATAAGCAAAATAATAATTAATACTTATCTAGCAAAAACTACTGACCGTCAATTTTGCTTTTGACCACAAAGACGAATCTAATATCATAGAGATTTGTTTCTGGTTTGATATAAACCATTTTACCAAGGCCATCACTATCTTGCTTTTCACCGATAACCTTTCCTATAAGTAAACCACTTGGTGCTCCACCTTGACTGCCAGAATTCGTTCCCAGACCACTAGTAAATACGGAATCTCCATTTTTAAATTTCCCTTGTGAGTCGATATTTTTAACTACATAAGCCTCTTGTTGGGAATCATAGCTACTTAAAATGCCATAAATAGGTGAGCCGTCACTTTCAATTCTTACAGGAATTTTATTATCAATTCCTTTAGAAGAACTCAAAAGTGCAACTTTTGAACTATTCTTATTCACTTGAGTTACTCGACCAACAACGCCACCATTTGCCATAACAATCATACCTGTTGTTAAGCCATCCTTACTACCACTATCAATCACCAATGTATCATTCCATGAAGAAGGTTCACGAGTAATCACATTTGCAGCAACCGTTTGATAATCGGTTAAAGTTTCTTGAAGTTTTAAAGCCTTTTTCAACTCTTTATTTTCTGACTCAAGGCCGCTTAGTTTATTATCATCATCTTTTGACTTTGCCAATTGTGTTTTCAAACTTTGGTTTTGTTGGTAGGTGTCCATCAGATTCGACAATTCATTCGCCTTGTCTTGAACAAAGTGGATAGGTGCCACAAGTACTCTGTCGACAAAACTTGTCCCATCATTAATTGTTTGGGTCATTGCTGACGGATTACGGTTAGACTTAAAATTTTTGGCAGAGATAAAAATTGCTGACATCGCTGCAATAATGATAATGAGTGCAATAATAATAAGCTTACTTAAGTTAATTTTTTTCACTATTCTATGTTCCCTTCGGTAATATGTTTCAAACTCTCTAAATTAAATTTGAAAGCTCTGTGATTTCACATAGCCCTTTGCATAAGCAAAAGCAATTCTTATATCGTTTATCTCTTTGAACTAATCTTCACTTTCAATCCGATAGTCGTATAAGTTCTTCTTACTCGTACCTTATTTTATCAAATTTGACAGAATTTTGATAGAATAGTAGTAATAAATTTCTGTAAGCGGTTTTTAACTATTTTAAAACAGTTATGTTTATCATAATAATCAGTATTGGGGAGAATTTTTTATGAATCATATTCCAGTTTTCGGTGAAAAAAATGAAGAGAAAAATTATCAGGCAAGATATGGTGTCTATTCGATTGTCGCAAGAGAGAATAAAGAAATTTGTCTCGTCCAGGCACCCAATGGAGCTTATTTTCTTCCTGGAGGGGAAATTGAAGCGGATGAAGATCAAGAAAAAGCACTTCATCGTGAACTCATGGAAGAGTTAGGAGCTACCGCTGAAATTGGAGAATTTTTAGGGCAAGCAGATGAATATTTTTATAGTTCGCATCGTGATAAATATTTTTATAATCCCGCCTATATTTATAATACTAAGAATGTCCGCTTTGATTCCGAACCTCTCGAGGATTTTAATCATATTAGCTGGTTTGACCCAGAAACAGCTATTAGTAAACTCAAACGTGGCTCTCACAAATGGGGAGTCCAAGAGTGGTTAAGTAAATAAAAAAATCGTCAATCAGACGATTTTTTTATTTACTTATTTATTATTCTTACGCCTTCTTTGCCAGCAACAATCACTTTTTTAACCATGTTATTAAAGAGGCCGTGTTCAACAACTCCAACCATTAAATCAAGCTCCTCAGCAAGTTTTTCTGGTTCTTTAATTTGATAGATATGAAGGTCAATAATAAAGTGATGCATATCCGTTATCAATCTCTCGTTTTCCTCATTTAGACGCCATGTTGGAGCATAACCAGCCGCTTCAAATTTTTTAAAAACTTGTTGTGAGCCATAAGGAATAACTTCTACGGGAATTTTAAAGGAGCCTAGATTTTCTGATAATTTACTTTCATCAACAATCCAAATATAGTCTTTTGAATAGGTTGCAACAATTTTCTCCATCAGAAGTGCTGCTCCACCACCTTTAATACCATTTAGTGAAGAATCAATTTCATCTGCTCCATCAACTGTTAAATCAACATAATCTACTTCGTCAATAGAGGCTAATGGAATTCCAAGAGCTCTGGCTTGGCTACTTGTTACATTGGACGTTGTTACACCCGTAATTTTCAATTGTTCTTCGGCAATTCTTCGACCCAATTCTTCGACAAAATAGGCCGCTGTTGACCCTGTTCCTAAACCAACTACCATTCCCGATTTAACAAACTCAGCCGCTTTTATGCCGACTTGTTTTTTTAAATTATCCATTTTACCTCCTTGAATACTTTGATATCATGCTGACCTAATTATAACAAAAAAGCTACCTAAAGTAGCTTTTTTATCTGTTTATATTAACTAATATATTCTTCCAAATATTGAGGATTATAAATCATGATCTTATTATCAATCACATCAATTACTTTCTCATCCTTTAAATCGTGGAGAATACGATTGACACTGTTTCTTGTAGAAATACCACAGAAGCCTGCAATATCCTCATTAGTAACTGTGAAATCAATCAAAATTCCATCTTTCTTACGAATGCCAAAATCATCAATTAAACTATGGAGACAAGCACAAACTGCTCCTTTTTTACCATTAATTGTCATTTTTTGAAGAATTTCTAAATTAAGTGCCAATCTTCTTTTATAAAAATCATCAACAACTCTAAATAAATTTAAATCTTCGCGTACCCAATCCCAAAAATCGCTCCGCGAAATTTTATAAAAATTAGCCGTTGGAGATTCCACTCTGACATTAAATAATGCTGAGATTCCATCATTTTGTTTTTCTTCCAATAAAGAAACAAAATCTGGCTGCGCAACATACGCGATATTAAATTCACGACCATCTCTTAAAATATTGCTAATCTTCGCTACACCATCTTTAAGGACATAGATATATTCTGACTCAATTCCTTGATACATAATATAGCTATGCTTTTTACGTGTTACGACACTGACTTTTTTTTGCTCTAGTGTATTGATTAGATATTCAATGTTTACGTTTGCCATTTCTTCCATCTTATTAAAACTCATCTACTCGCTAATTTGTTCATTTATTCGCCTATATAAGGCTGTAGCCATTTCATTATATCATTTTTTATGTAAATCATTAAAATCAAACTTTAGAACTTGATTTTTGATGTTTACCATGAATGAGATAGTATATAATCCAAACAATTACAACTGCGGGAGCACTGTAAAGATATAAATTTCTGAAACCAAGCATACCATTTCCAAGCATTGGAATAATTGCTCCAAGAACAATAGGTCCTCCACCAACACCTAAATCTAAAAATCCAAAGAAGGTAGAAGTTGCAACACCTATACGGTCTTTACTTGAATCACGAATAGCAATTGCTTGGCCAAATGGAGCAACCCCACCATAACCAAGACCGAAGGCTCCACCAGCAATTAATAAGACAACAAAGCCAATAGCTGGGCTGAAGAAACCGGCTAAGCCAACAAGAAGCATTGCCACTGCAAAGAAAATAAATGTTGGATTGAAAATCCAGTTATCTCCTTTAGTATCGAATAAACGACCTGTGAATGGACGTGAAACAAAGATTAGCACAGCATACATCGTGAAGAATAATGATCCCGCAAGTGGAATTTTAAGATCTGTTGAAAATGAACCCATTCCTGTTAAAATAGCTGAGTCAATAAATCCGGCTAAAAAGGCAATAATTGAAATAGGAAGAGCCGATTTTTCAATATATCGTTCGACACCTTTAGGCTCATGCGCAAGAGCATAGGCACGCTCTTCTGCAGAAAATTCTTTAACACGAACAAAGAAAATTAATATGAAGGTAATAACCAACAAACCAAGAGCAATTCCAAGTAAAGAACCAAAACCAAGTGAAGAGTAAATCATGATTGAAAGGGCTGGACCAACTGCAGCTGCCAAGGTGACAGATAAAGCGTAGTAGCCAATCCCTTCACCACGACGTGAAGCAGGAACAACATGACCTGCAATTGTTCCTGAGGCTGTTGCACCAATCCCAAAACCGGCTCCTTGAATCACTCGAATCAAAAAGAGTAAGGGAATATTAGTTGTCAAATAATAACCAAAAGTTAAAACAAGAAAAATAAGTCCACCAATATAGAGCAATCGCTTCATTCCGATACGTGTGATATTAATCCCCGTCCAAACCCGACCAATAAGGGCTCCAATAACAAAAACGCTTGATAAAGAAAGACTAACAACTGTTGATTGATGAAGTTGTTGAAGCGCATAAGTCCCTATTGAAGAGGTTAAGACGTAAAAAACAATATAAAATAAAAAACTAATAAGCGTGTTAATAACGAAAGTAGGAGTAAAAATACTTTCTTTTTCCATGATTTTTTCCATTTCTAAGTAAAAGAGGCTCTGCTCTTTTTATGAGTAACTAAGTAAGACTGTTATTTTCTAACGATGAGTGTATTGCATGTGGCATGATTAACAATATAAGATGCAACTGAACCAACAACTACACGCTCTATATAACTAATCCCTGTTGCGCCAATTACAATCAAATCAACATTTTCTTGCTTAGGAATTTTTGTTGCCATTGCTACTTTAGGTGAACCATATTCCAAAAGTGTTCTAACATTTGTTAGTCCTTCATCCAATGCTTCCTTAGCAAATTGTTGCAATAAAAGTTTTGTTCCATTTTCATGCTGTTCTTCGGCAATTGTGTCGTAAGTATTTACGGCAAGAAATGAACGTTTTTCAATAACGTTGGCTAAGATGAGCTCAGCGTCATTGCGTTTAGCAACTCTGACTGCTTCATCAAATGCTTTAAGTGATTCTGCTGAACCATCCATACCAACTAAAATTCTTGAATATTTTTGTTCCATGCTAACTGTCCTTATCTAATTAACCGATAGCTGAGATATTTCTTACTTCAAAAGCAAATTTTCCATCTTCAGTTTTTATAAAACCGTGGTGATTTGAAACAAATTCAATTGCTTCATCCATGTTAACGAAGTCTTGAATGACACTGCGTACTTTAGTATCGCCTACATAGTTTGGTGTTGAATTTTCTTCATATGAAGAAAGTCCTTTAAATTCAAATTTCATTTCGAAATTCCTTTCTTAAATAACAATAATTTCTATTTTTGAGAAACGGGAATCTTGTTGTTCTCAAATGTTTTTAAGTTACTCAATTATTTTAAACAAAAGCGATACGAAGCGCGACCACATTTTTTGATACCAAGCATTGATATCCGGTATTGATATTAAGCATTGATACCCATCATTGATAACATTTGTTACTCTTTATATAAAAAAATACTGACAGATTTGTCAGTATTTAATCTTTATTTTTTAATAAGCTTGAGCAGTTTCCATTTCTGACTCTCTTTCTGATTCTTCGACTGAATTGGAAGTAGTGTTCATTCTCTTTTTAGCCGTGGTCATCATTAAACGAATCCGATTCAATTGATTGACCGCAGAAACTCCTGGGTCATAATCAATGGGAGCGAGATTGGCTCCTGGGTACTGACGACGAAGTTCTTTCATCATTCCTTTACCAACGATATGGTTAGGAAGACAACCAAATGGTTGAAGACAAATGATATTGTTCACCCCTTTTTGCAAGAGTTCAATCATTTCGCCAGTGAGGAACCAACCCTCACCCGTATGATTTCCAATTGAAATCACTTCTTCAGTTGATGCTGCAATATCATAAATTGATTCAATAGAATCAAAGCGTTTTGAGGCTTTCAAGGCTTTATTCATTGGTTTTTCTAACATATTAATAATACCAATGAAAGTTTTAGCCATGAGTTTATTTTTCTTACTAAAGCCAATCTCATCTGCTTTCCAGATTTGATTGTACAAGCTATAGTTCATGAAGCCAATTAAATCAAGAACAACTGCTTCGCCGCCCTCTTCTTCAATTATTGACACAATATCATCATTTGCTGTTTTACTATATTTAACCAAAATTTCACCGACAACACCCACTCGTGGTTTTTGAATATCCAAAAGTTCAATTTGGTCAAATTCGGTAACAATTTTTTTCATGTTACGATTAAATTCAAAAATTGATCCAGATTCTACATTTTTCCGAGCCTTTTCTAACCATTTCGCATGTAATTCATTGACAGAACCTTCAGTGGCTTCATATGGTCGAGTACGATAAACGACTCTTTCAAATAAATCTCCATAAAGAACTGCAATCATAAAGCGTGTTAAAAGTGGAACTGTGAATTTAAATCCTTTTTCTGTTCCTTGATTCCCCATTGATAGAGAAACGACGGGTACTTGTGGGAAACCTGCATCAATTAGAGCTTTACGCAATAAAGGAATATAGTTTGTTGCGCGACATCCTCCACCTGTTTGAGTCATCATGACCGAAGTATTATCAAGGTCATACTCTCCTGACTGGAGAGCTTCAATGAGCTGACCTATTGTAATAATCGCTGGATAACATGAGTCATTATTAACAAATTTCAACCCATTATTGACAGAAGTATTGCTTTCCGGTAGAGAAACGACATTATATCCCGCAGCGGCAAAAGCTGTATCTAATAGCCCTTCTTGGTGAATTGGTGACAACATTGGTAAAAGAAGAGTGTGTTTTTTTGCCATTTCTTTTGTGAAAGCTGGTGTTTCTTGTACTAATTCGTGAACTTCGGTGCTTGCTTCAATATTATGACGCACGCGCTCTGAAACTGCTGCTTTCAGACTACGTAAACGAATCCGAACAGCTCCCATGTTTGAGCCTTCGTCAATTTTCAAGACGGTATAAAGCTTATTGTGTCCACGCATGATTTCTTCTACTTGGTCTGTCGTTACGGCATCAAGACC
>ERZ772920.1590-NODE-1590-length-11315-cov-9.426110_pt1 | contig 11315 bp, 3 predicted proteins | sample MGYA00511469_ERZ772920 | MGnify/ENA primary metagenome ERZ772920 (study PRJEB29015, sample SAMEA2738069) | human oral metagenome | biome: human oral; feature: human-associated habitat; material: saliva | place: China | collected 2216 ... | reverse complement strand
CACGGCGGCGAAGGACCTCGTCACAATCCAACAGGCGCTTCTTCGGGCGACGCCTAGCCGCGCGTGCTGCCTTTCCGGCCTCCTCGGCCCGATACTGCCCATCAGGGCCCGTATGGCGGGCGATCTCACGGCACACCACCGAGGGGCTACGCCCAATCAAGTGAGCGATACGCGTCTGGGACAAGCCCACATTCACCCCCGCCATGATCGCCGCGCGATCCCAGGCACCAAGCATCCGACGACACCCCATGATCAGCCTCCAAACAGCATCACCACTACACGAAAATTGCTTACACCCTATGACACCGCCGGCTGTCGATGGTTGTTTGAAATTGTCGCACGTAATTCCGGCGCTGATCTATCAATGTTTGAATGCAGATCGTTGATATTTCGCGGTTTCTGGTGTCTATCGGTGATGGACCTTAGGGGAATTACGTGCGATATTTTCGGGCGCTCGGTGCTTTCTGACTTCGGAAAGACCGACATCATCGCGTCCAACGACCTGCCGTCTTAATGCACTGTTTGGTGCGGGCCGCGGATGGTTCCGCAAAAATGTTGCACGTAATTCCCGGCCTGTTGTTTCAACGTTTGAAGTCGGATCGTTGAAATTCTGCGATTTCTGAGAGTTGGTACAGAGTTGAAAGAAGGGAATTACGTGCGAAATTTGGGGCGCTCGGTGCTTTCTGACGCCGACAAGACAAACGTCACGGGGGCCTGGTGGACTCGGTCTTAATGCACCTTTTGGCGCTCGGTGCTTTCTGACGACGATGAAAATCTTCATTACGAACATCGAGGATAAGGGGTCTTAATGCACCTTTTGGCGCTCGGTGCTTTCTGACTGGTCAAGACGATGTCTGATCGCATGGAGGAAGACCAGAGTCTTAATGCACCTTTTGGCGCTCGTTGCTTTCTGACGGTGAACAATCTCTGGTTCGAGGGCGTGAAGATCAACCGTCTTAATGCACCTTTTGGCGCTCGGTGCTTTCTGACAGTTCGGCGATTGGATCCAGTTGTCCGACATCGAGCACGTCTTAATGCACATTTTGGCGCTCGGTGCTTTCTGAAGCGGGTACCGATGCCATGAACGACAAGTGGTGGGGTAAGTCTTAATGCACCTTTTGGCGCTCGGTGCTTTCTGACGGACAAGCCTGAGCTCGGACGCCGTTGGAACATTGACGTCTTAATGCACCTTTTGGCGCTCGGTGCTTTCTGACTTGGGAGTTGTTATTGTGAGCAAAAAACTGTCATAGTCTTAATGCACCTTTTGGCGCTCGGTGCTTTCTGACTGGTGACGAAGTTGAAGCAGCCCTGTACTGGTCTTTGTCTTAATGCACCTTTTGGCGCTCGGTGCTTTCTGACATCGTAAGGATTACAAGCATTGGGTGACCGTTCAGGGGTCTTAATGCACCGTTTGGCGCTCGGTGCTTTCTGACATTACAACTGTCGTGGGTGGTGTGCTCAGCCTGGCAGTCTTAATGCACCGTTTGGCGCTCGGTGCTTTCTGGCTAGGATCTCATCCTGCACTGAAGAAAAGTGCTTTTCCAGTCTTAATGCACCTTATGGCGCTCGGTGCTTTCTGACGAATTATCCCAAAGCTCTTCCACATTGGGAACTTCTGGAGTCTTAATGCACCTTATGGCGCTCGGTGCTTTCTGACTATCGGTGTATGGCGTTGTCACATGCGCCCTGACTGGAGTCTTAATGCACCTTATGGCGCTCGGTGCTTTCTGACGCATTGACCTCGGTGTGAAAAACCTCGCCACCCTGTCGTCTTAATGCACCTAATGGCGCTCGGTGCTTTCTGACTTACGTTGAGTCTCGTGGAGAGGATGGTGTCTGATGGGTCTAAATGCACCTTATGGCGCTCGGTGCTTTCTGACATCAACCTGACCGTTCAGTGGACGGAGGCCGGGCCGGTCTTAATGCACCTTATGGCGCTCGGTGCTTTCTGACAGCGTTCGCAATGGACGAGCACACCGACATGACGCCCGTCTTAATGCACCTTATGGCGCTCGGTGCTTTCTGACGCGGGCAACGCCAACGTGCCCGGCAACCTTCTTTATTGGGTCTTAATGCACCTTTTGGCGCTCGGTGCTTTCTGACCGATAAGAAGGCTGCCGAGAAGGATCTCCCAACGGGTTGTCTTAATGCACCTTTTGGCGCTCGGTGCTTTCTGACCCGCGCTCACGGGCCGCCGCGATGTCTTCCTTCGCGGGTCTTAATGCACCTTTTGGCGCTCGGTGCTTTCTGACCCCCGACTTCAACGAGATCAACGAGATCGTGGTCCTGTCTTAATGCACCTTTTGGCGCTCGGTGCTTTCTGACCCTCGAATCAACTACCAGGTCACTGTCCCGGCTTTCATCAAGTCTTAATGCACCTTTTGGCGCTCGGTGCTTTCTGACTTGGCTCGTTCATTGCTAACGTGCGCCGTAAGGTTGGTCTTAATGCACCTTTTGGCGCTCGGTGCTTTCTGACTCACAGTCGGCTTGATCGACGAGATGATCTTAGACAGTGTCTTAATGCACCTTTTGGCGCTCGGTGCTTTCTGACAAGTCAAAAATCGTTGAGGACCTCGTGTTCGATACACGTCTTAATGCACCTTTTGGCGCTCGGTGCTTTCTGACCGATCGAGTGAAGAAATTCATGTCAAGTGGGGTGTAAGGTCGTAATGCACCTTTTGGCGCTCGGTGCTTTCTGACACGGAATCCATTGATGGTGCCTCGCTCTCTTCCAAGTCTTAATGCACCTTTTGGCGCTCGGTGCTTTCTGACGTCTGACCTACCAAAACATAAACGACGCCGCGTCCGATCTTAATGCACCTTTTGGCGCTCGGTGCTTTCTGACGAAAGGAAATAACACCCATGAACCGCAACGAACCACTGTGTCTTAATGCACCTTTTGGCGCTCGGTGCTTTCTGACTAGGAACGCGCGCGTGATAGCATCGACAGGCCCGTGTGTCTTAATGCACCTTTTGGCGCTCGGTGCTTTCTGACGGGACGGTGATGCGATGAGGGAGGTACCCCTGCTTGAAGTGTCTTAATGCACCTTTTGGCGCTCGGTGCTTTCTGACTCTTCCAGTGGGACATCCCAGCAGCACGCAGGGAACGTCTTAATGCACCTTTTGGCGCTCGGTGCTTTCTGACGGGTTGACTTTGATACCAAGTATCAACTGACAGAAGTCTTAATGCACCGTTTGGCGCTCGGTGCTTTCTGACGCTGATGACGGGTCTTTCAACCGCGCTGCCGGTCCTGCGTCTTAATGCACCTTTTGGCGCTCGGTGCTTTCTGACTGAATTGACAGAGTTGATTAAGGAAATTGGCAAGATTGGTCTTAATGCACCTTTTGGCGCTCGGTGCTTTCTGACCCCGAGGTGTACACCGTGTTAATGATGAAATTAATCGTCTTAATGCACCTTTTGGCGCTCGGTGCTTTCTGACACGAATCGTGAGGTGACGATCGCCATCCTGAAGGGTGTCTTAATGCACCTTTTGGCGCTCGGTGCTTTCTGACGACATGACGGCGGCGTTGTAGAACTCCATGACGTGTCTTAATGCACCTTTTGGCGCTCGGTGCTTTCTGACTCGAGACCACATCACCAAGCTGTTCCGTTCTTGGGTCTTAATGCACCTTTTGGCGCTCGGTGCTTTCTGACTCGACGGCGGCGGCCACGGGGTCGCCCTCGTTGGAGGGTCTTAATGCACCTTTTGGCGCTCGGTGCTTTCTGACCCGTCTCAACCGTCGCATCGCTTATCGCGTACAACCTCGTCTTAATGCACCTTTTGGCGCTCGGTGCTTTCTGACGTGCGCCCCAGGAGGCGTCGATTTCGGCAGCCTTAGGTCTTAATGCACCTTTTGGCGCTCGGTGCTTTCTGACCGATCCAAGCCCCCACCGGGGACACGCCGCCTATCCTCAGTCTTAATGCACCTTTTGGCGCTCGGTGCTTTCTGACGCTACGCGATCTGACAGCTCTCCCCCCCTTCCATTCATTGTCTTAATGCACCTTTTGGCGCTCGGTGCTTTCTGACTTGTGTTCTTGGTCTCATTCGAAAACGCCGGCCTCCTGTCTTAATGCACCTTTTGGCGCTCGGTGCTTTCTGACCTGATTGGAGTAGACACCATGCCTTTTGAACTGTCTAAGTCTTAATGCACCTTTTGGCGCTCGGTGCTTTCTGACCCAAGCAAACATGCAACCCCATCTCATATTTTGAGGTCTTAATGCACCTTTTGGCGCTCGGTGCTTTCTGACGTGCCAATCAACGCGCGCCCATACTCAGTAGAAGCAGGTCTTAATGCACCTTTTGGCGCTCGGTGCTTTCTGACCCCGAAGTACTAGCGACCGTCATAGATCTTCTATATGTCTTAATGCACCTTTTGGCGCTCGGTGCTTTCTGACGCAGCGTCAGGTAGTTCTCGACGGCGGGATTACCGCCGGTCTTAATGCACCTTTTGGCGCTCGGTGCTTTCTGACGTGAAGGACCTGACTCGCATCGTCGACAAGCCCAACAGTCTTAATGCACCTTTTGGCGCTCGGTGCTTTCTGACCCGCTAGATGAGGATGTCCAGCGGCGCGTCAATCCCGAGTCTTAATGCACCTTTTGGCGCTCGGTGCTTTCTGACGAATGAGCTGATTCGACAGGGCCGGGAATCAGTCGGGTCTTAATGCACCTTTTGGCGCTCGGTGCTTTCTGACCCAGACTCATCGACCATGGGATGCTCAACGACATCCTGTCTTAATGCACCTTTTGGCGCTCGGTGCTTTCTGACCCGACTTCTCTAAGATGTTCTCGTTTGTCGCCAATTTCGGTCTTAATGCACCTTTTGGCGCTCGGTGCTTTCTGACTAAGAAGAACCTGTGGCTGATCGGCACAGGCGGTGAGGTCGTCTTAATGCACCTTTTGGCGCTCGGTGCTTTCTGACACCACAAACAACCGACCGTAAACGCACCTACTGGTGCGTCTTAATGCACCTTTTGGCGCTCGGTGCTTTCTGACATTTTTAACAGAGGACGTGTCTGCGATCTTGTAACGCCTGTCTTAATGCACCTTTTGGCGCTCGGTGTTTTCTGACAGGTCAAGAGCGCCGCCGACGTACTTATTGCCCGTCACAGGTCTTAATGCACCTTTTGGCGCTCGGTGCTTTCTGACGCCGAAAAGACCAACGACGAGAACCGCGTCGCAGTCTGGTCTTAATGCACCTTTTGGCGCTCGGTGCTTTCTGACAAGATCATCTCGTGCGACTACTCGCAGGCTGAGCTACGTCTTAATGCACCTTTTGGCGCTCGGTGCTTTCTGACCTATGTATTCAATGAATCGTTCGTTGTTTGTCTTGCCCTGTCTTAATGCACCTTTTGGCGCTCGGTGCTTTCTGACACGTTCGGCTCGTACCTCAACAAGCAGACAGGCGTCTGGGTCTTAATGCACCTTTTGGCGCTCGGTGCTTTCTGACCGGGCCGCCGCGATGTCTTCCTTCGCGGCCTTTGTGCGGTCTTAATGCACCTTTTGGCGCTCGGTGCTTTCTGACGAGCACCAGCTCCTGGCCCGTCGATGTCATCTCCTCATGGTCTTAATGCACCTTTTGGCGCTCGGTGCTTTCTGACAAACGGCGACATTCCCTCCGTCGGTCAGTTTTCGCAGGTCTTAATGCACCTTTTGGCGCTCGGTGCTTTCTGACTACGCACCAAGAGGTAATGGGGCGGCATTAGTACAGCGTCTTAATGCACCTTTTGGCGCTCGGTGCTTTCTGACTAGGAGTTAAGGCGGCAGACGAGTCTATTAAGATTGACGTCTTAATGCACCTTTTGGCGCTCGGTGCTTTCTGACGCATCGAAGAATACGTCATTCATCGACGATTCGATGGTCTTAATGCACCTTTTGGCGCTCGGTGCTTTCTGACCTGTTAGGACGGCGGCGCGTCGTCCGCGCCATCCACAGTCTTAATGCACCTTTTGGCGCTCGGTGCTTTCTGACATAATTGCTCCTAATCTCCCAAGGACCGAAGTCCTCGGTCTTAATGCACCTTTTGGCGCTCGGTGCTTTCTGACCTGACACGCTTCATTCACAAGGACCAACCGCGCTTCGCGTCTTAATGCACCTTTTGGCGCTCGGTGCTTTCTGACATGCATTCGAACAAAACGACGGGGCTATTGTGCCTCTCGTCTTAATGCACCTTTTGGCGCTCGGTGCTTTCTGACGCTTTGTGGGATGTTCCTGTCACTGACATTTTCAAGGGTCTTAATGCACCTTTTGGCGCTCGGTGCTTTCTGACACAGTAAATGCCCAAAGCATCACAGCCATCTTCAAGTCTTAATGCACCTTTTGGCGCTCGGTGCTTTCTGACGTGGTATCAGGGACGTTTTCTACGTAGAGGATTAAGACAGTCTTAATGCACCTTTTGGCGCTCGGTGCTTTCTGACGGGTGTTGGTGTTCATTTGCGGACTCCTCGCTTGCTATAGTCTTAATGCACCTTTTGGCGCTCGGTGCTTTCTGACACTATTGGATGAAATACACCAAGACTGGCCCTGATGCGTCTTAATGCACCTTTTGGCGCTCGGTGCTTTCTGACCCCCGATGATTGTTCTGAGTGTTGTTGCGGCTATTGTCTTAATGCACCTTTTGGCGCTCGGTGCTTTCTGACTTTGGCCGGGCTGTCCGTTTTTGGTCGTGTAGGTTTCGAGGTCTTAATGCACCTTTTGGCGCTCGGTGCTTTCTGACTCATCCTTCCGTTCGTTCGACGGTGACGGGGAGGTCCCATGTCTTAATGCACCTTTTGGCGCTCGGTGCTTTCTGACTGAATGAGGGTTATCTTGCTCAGCGTATCGGCTTCCGACGTCTTAATGCACCTTTTGGCGCTCGGTGCTTTCTGACCCTGGACAGCTGCCCCGCCCCAAACGGTCGCAGCTGTGTCTTAATGCACCTTTTGGCGCTCGGTGCTTTCTGACCAACATAGAGCCCTGTTACTGCTTCAGGGGAGGGCTGGTCTTAATGCACCTTTTGGCGCTCGGTGCTTTCTGACATTTTCGAAAATCAACCGGCACAATACGCGTCCGTCCAAGGTCTTAATGCACCTTTTGGCGCTCGGTGCTTTCTGACATTGCCGAGGCCGTGGCGGAGTCGAGGGGTTGGGAGGGTCTTAATGCACCTTTTGGCGCTCGGTGCTTTCTGACAAGATGGGTCAGCCGTGGCTCGCAGGTCCTTCCACTGAGTCTTAATGCACCTTTTGGCGCTCGGTGCTTTCTGACCTCGCGGCCCCCGGCGGTGTCCTGTCCGAGGACTCGCGGTCTTAATGCACCTTTTGGCGCTCGGTGCTTTCTGACTCGCTGACCATGAGGTTAGGCGGGTAGGACCCGCCTAGTCTTAATGCACCTTTTGGCGCTCGGTGCTTTCTGACTTCGCCCATCGCCGCGTCTAACACGAGCTCCTGCCACGGTGTCTTAATGCACCTTTTGGCGCTCGGTGCTTTCTGACCCGCCGACAAAGGCACCGTGATGAACCACGGAATATGGAGTCTTAATGCACCTTTTGGCGCTCGGTGCTTTCTGACCACGCTATACACCGGATACATGCCCATGACGGTCCATCGTCTTAATGCACCTTTTGGCGCTCGGTGCTTTCTGACCTATTAACGTGGCGATGATGGCAATAGCACAGGTCACAGTCTTAATGCACCTTTTGGCGCTCGGTGCTTTCTGACGGAAGAGGCCTTGGGGCTCCTACAAAGCGGCAAAGTCCTGTCTTAATGCACCTTTTGGCGCTCGGTGCTTTCTGACGACAGGCGCGGTGGCGGGGACACCGCCGAGCTGACGGGTCTTAATGCACCTTTTGGCGCTCGGTGCTTTCTGACATGGAACCGAAGAAGTTGACGGCAATCGCCGTTGCTTCGGTCTTAATGCACCTTTTGGCGCTCGGTGCTTTCTGACTTGTAAGAACGTGGCCTCCCGCGATAGGCCACGAAAGAGCAGTCTTAATGCACCTTTTGGCGCTCGGTGCTTTCTGACGCGCGGTATATACATCGACGGCTGGGCGCCGGTACACGTCTTAATGCACCTTTTGGCGCTCGGTGCTTTCTGACTTCAACCATCTATATCTTCTGTCCCTTATATATAGGAGTCTTAATGCACCTTTTGGCGCTCGGTGCTTTCTGACGGACTACCCACGCTCCAAGGATAGCGAAACGGACTACGTCTTAATGCACCTTTTGGCGCTCGGTGCTTTCTGACGCTCACCAACAAATGCGGCATCACACCCAAACAGCTGGTCTTAATGCACCTTTTGGCGCTCGGTGCTTTCTGACACGCTAATCATCACTGTTGGTCCAACCCAGGAAGTCACCCACGGTCTTAATGCACCTTTTGGCGCTCGGTGCTTTCTGACGAGTCTTACCGAGCGCAATATCCCATACGACGTTGACATGTCTTAATGCACCTTTTGGCGCTCGGTGCTTTCTGACCGTCGTTTCCGGGTCTCTGTGCCTGAGGCCGATGAGTCGTCTTAATGCACCTTTTGGCGCTCGGTGCTTTCTGACCATATTCGTTTGGGGCTTCCTTTTGGGGAGACTACAGAGTCTTAATGCACCTTTTGGCGCTCGGTGCTTTCTGACTCGAAATCAATACGAACATGGGCGACTTCATGGAAGGTCTTAATGCACCTTTTGGCGCTCGGTGCTTTCTGACGAAACCAAGGCCGCCAAGAATGAACTACTGAACGCCTGTCTTAATGCACCTTTTGGCGCTCGGTGCTTTCTGACCCGAAGGTGAGTTCGTTACGGTGCTTCCGGAGATGATGTCTTAATGCACCTTTTGGCGCTCGGTGCTTTCTGACAGGAGCTTCCTTCAGCATGGCAGCTGTGATGCCGCCCTGTCTTAATGCACCTTTTGGCGCTCGGTGCTTTCTGACGCCTCCGACACCGCCTCGCCTGGGCCGTCGCCCCCGACGTCTTAATGCACCTTTTGGCGCTCGGTGCTTTCTGACCCGCCCGGTAGCCCCGACTGCGCAGGTGCTCACAGAGTCTTAATGCACCTTTTGGCGCTCGGTGCTTTCTGACTGTCGACTGGTTCAGGCAACTCTCATACCTCTTAAACGGTCTTAATGCACCTTTTGGCGCTCGGTGCTTTCTGACCCCAACACCGCCTCCACCACAGGAGCGAGCGGCACACCCGTCTTAATGCACCTTTTGGCGCTCGGTGCTTTCTGACACGTTAAACGGCAACTAGCACACGTAGGCAAGAAACGTCTTAATGCACCTTTTGGCGCTCGGTGCTTTCTGACTTGTCATTGTCGTTGTGGCGATGGGTATTGGGCTGGGGTCTTAATGCACCTTTTGGCGCTCGGTGCTTTCTGACTCATCATCGACGTACTGCACGATAGCCTCGAGCGGGGGTCTTAATGCACCTTTTGGCGCTCGGTGCTTTCTGACCCGAGTTCACCGACGATGACGCCCGCCTGGAGGGCGCGATGTCTTAATGCACCTTTTGGCGCTCGGTGCTTTCTGACACGTTCTCCGGAGGGATAAGGTAGGTGAAACTCCCGTTAATGCGTCTTAATGCACCTTTTGGCGCTCGGTGCTTTCTGACTTAGGGCATGGCCTTAGGCTAATTCATGTGCCACGAAGGTCTTAATGCACCTTTTGGCGCTCGGTGCTTTCTGACCCACTAATTCTATGGATGGTATCGAATCGCCAATTGTCTTAATGCACCTTTTGGCGCTCGGTGCTTTCTGACGACGCTAACCGCGAGATCTTCGAAGGAAAGGTGTCTTGGTCTTAATGCACCTTTTGGCGCTCGGTGCTTTCTGACAGGTTGCCGGTACCCGCCACGACGTTCGTCGTGATGGCGTCTTAATGCACCTTTTGGCGCTCGGTGCTTTCTGACGCCAGCGGCTTCAAGAATTACCGCTCGAAACGGTGGAAGGTCTTAATGCACCTTTTGGCGCTCGGTGCTTTCTGACACAGGTTCCTCTCTTATCTGGACTGATAGTGGACCACATGTCTTAATGCACCTTTTGGCGCTCGGTGCTTTCTGACGCCACTACCGGCTACATGGCGCGGGAAGATCACACGAGTCTTAATGCACCTTTTGGCGCTCGGTGCTTTCTGACCCAGGTCTTGCCAATCTCCCACGAGCGGATTACCCCCTGTCTTAATGCACCTTTTGGCGCTCGGTGCTTTCTGACAGGCGGTCTTCTCGCTCACGTCGCGGTGCCATTGGGACGGTCTTAATGCACCTTTTGGCGCTCGGTGCTTTCTGACTGCCCGGCGTGTCGCACCCCCTATGACCAGGGGAAACGTCGTACCGGATCGCCAGTGGCCGAAAAAGCACCCATTCGACCAGCAAGCACGAAGCCAGAATACCAGACTTTTCGTTGCGACTGCTCGCATCGCCACGGACAGCTCAAAGGGCCGTTTGTGCCCCGGAAATCGCCTCCACCATCGCGCCCTCGGCGTGTCGCCTCTCCACAAAACTTCACACTTGTAGAGTAACCGCAAGGTTGTTGAGTGGAAGGACAGACAATGACGACACCCGCCACGGCCTCGTCCCTGAGAGAAGCGCTCAGTTCCGAAGCCCTCACTCGCGCCAGACGCCGACTCCTCACATCGCACCCCGACCACACCAGTCCGAACAATCGAACACCAGCAAGCCTCACCGACGACCAGCTACGTGAGCTCGCCGCCAGCGACTGGGCGCCGCCACGCATCGCCGCACTCGACACGAACACTCTCACGACGGCCGACCCCATTACCCGTGCGCTCCTGGCCGAATCGGTGTGCGAAACCCTCGAACGCCGCCTCACCACGGAACGCCCCCACGGCACTTACGACGACACGCATACAGGACACGACGCCTTCAGCAGGGGAGTTGTCGACGACTACGACCACGGCAACCACCACCTCGCGAGAGCCACCATCCGCGTCGCCGACCCGGGCCTCGTGACCCGCGCGGGCCTCTCGGCACTGGGCTTACCCGACACCGACGCGCCCATTATCGACGAACTCGCCCGGGCCTCGGACACCAACCCGATCACGAGCGTGCTCGCCGACGCCGCCCTGCTCGACCTTGACAGGTACGCCACCGGGCGAGGCCTGCGCTACTCGCGCGTTGGAACCACTCTCGTGCTCGCGGCGCCAAACGAGGAGCGTCTGGCCGACGCCATCGACACCGTCGCGGCCGCAGCCATCAACACGGGTGCGCGCCTCGTCGACGTGACGACCCAGTACATTGACGATGAGAAAGCCCTCGCCAGCGTCGGCATCGACCCGTGGATCACCCGGCCCAGCGACGAACCCACAGGCCAAGCCGACCGCATCCTCTACGTCGGC
>ERZ772920.1589-NODE-1589-length-11331-cov-6.963817_pt1 | contig 11331 bp, 12 predicted proteins | sample MGYA00511469_ERZ772920 | MGnify/ENA primary metagenome ERZ772920 (study PRJEB29015, sample SAMEA2738069) | human oral metagenome | biome: human oral; feature: human-associated habitat; material: saliva | place: China | collected 2216 ... | reverse complement strand
TGTTCATTCTACACGAAAAATATCTGAAATATAAATATAAAGAAATATTTACACATATTATGAGCAATCCTGAAAAAGATCATCATCCTTAGTAAGATAAAGCATAATAAAGCCCTAGCAACCAGATTGTACTGACCCAAAAAAAGTTAGACAAATAGGATATCCAAAGGATTTAGTTCTGTATTGCACAGGACTGAGTCCTTTTCTATTATTTGTATAGAAGTGTATACATTTTCAATCTATAGTCGTAGAGATTTAGTAAAACTATAGCCAAATATAGATCTTTTTCTAAAATTTACTAATGTCTGTTATAATGGACATTAGTACTTTATAAACACTTGTAGTGTGACTTTATTTATCAAAGGAGGAATAAATGAACGATTTTGAATACGGCTTACCTGTAGCTTGGCTAGTAGAATTTACTGAAGCTTTAAATGAAGCTTTAGATTTTAGAAAATTTGATGTAACTTTAGATAGTATAAATTTAAAACCAAGTCTAGAAAACAATAGACTAGTTGATAAAATTAAGGATGAGTTATCAAGCTTCCTTCCTTATGGACAATTGAAAAGTAATAAAAGTCCGATTTATTTTGACTTAAACTATCCGGATGATTGCTTGGGCATAGTTTCATTTAATAGCAGAAACTACATAGATGTAGATTTATTACATGAATACTTTGAAAAAATGGATTTGCTAAAGGAAGATGCACCAAAAACTTATTACAGCACTCTTATCAAGCAATGGATTAATGATGCAGAAATTATAGAAAACGAAGTTCAACAACTTCTTCGTCAAATAACAAAAAAACATTTGAATCGGTAATACTATGGTTTAGGAATTAGTTTCATTTTTCCACAAAAGGGACTTAACTTTTAGAACTGAAAATAGTCTAATTTCTTCTTTTCTAATGTTATAGCTTTTTATCATTTAATTTTATTTTTTCGAAAAAATGATTGCTGTTATAACAGACATTTTTAACATTTTCTATTATAATAGACATTTTTGTTGCAATTCTGTAATTTTATTTTGGTATAGTATATTCAAATAAGGAGGCAGACATATGAAAAAAGTAATTAGTGTGTTGTTCTTAATGCTAACAGTTGTTCTTATATCAGCTTGCTCTAGTCAGAGCAACAAAACATTAGATGGTGAGTATTACTGGATTAGCGAAGGAAGAAATGAACGAGTATTTTCTATTTCTGGAAATAAGGGAACAATTGATAGTGGTGAAGCTGATACTTTTATTATCAATAAAGAACATGAAACGATTGAATTGATGGGATCACAAATCATAAATCGAAGCGAAAGCTATACATTTAAAGATGGAGTATTTACTGTTGATATTAGTGGAATAAAACATGATTACTATTTGAAAGGTAGTGACGCTTATAATAAAGCATTAAAAAAATATGGATACGACTAGAAAGGATTTATTATGGAAAACTTAGATGAGCAATACGAAAATTTGTATGACTTTATCAAAAATCTTGAAATACTAATTCAAAAGAATGTTTTTGACAACCAACGTATTGAAGAGATAAGTGTATTTGGAAAGGATGTTTTGAATCTTTGTAAATCAAGAGAATTCAATATTAACTCGAATGATCTCTTGTCCCTCAATTCTTTTGTTGAATTGTTTATGAAAGCAAATGAGTCTTCAAAAGGTTATCTAGCTTCACAAGTAGAGAGATTTTATATTGAAGTCATTGAACCAACAAAGGATGAATTATATTAACTAACAAAGATTGAGACTATTATAATCAATCACCTATCTACAGATTAGGTGATTTTTTCTTAAAAAGTTAAATTAACTTACCGTTTAGCTGATATTTCTCACCATTTAGGATTTTATATTTTTTATAGACTGTATTTGTTATTATAGATTCATGAAAAATTTAAAAGAAAAAAATATTAAAAATGCTATTTGGCATATTAAACGTCATTGTGAAATTATTCAAAATTCTCCCGAAGAAAAAATTAGAAATCACGAATTATTTCATCTCCAGGCTAGCGTAGATTGTTTGAAGCGCGTTATCAATAACGAAAAACCCTATCCAGGGCTGGATAGGGAGGAAATATTTTAAGTGTACAATGATATTATTTTGTAAGGTCTGACTTAAGATACAGTATTTGAAACATTTACTTTATAATTTGTTATAAAAGAAATCATGGAACAACAAATTATTATTTAGCTTAAAACTATAATCAGTCATCTAAACTAATGATTTCCAAGCTACCAAATAGTAATTCTCTTTGTTTATTCTTAATTCTAAAAGCGTTCCCATGGTTCTTACCTGTGTAATTTCCTTCAGGAGTCGTATAACCACGCCAATCGTAAGTAATTGTTCCAGATTTAATTAAAGAAAGAAATGTCATGAATTGTGGGGAGCGAGTTAACTCTGCTTTAACATATTTAAATTTCCCCATTTCTCCGTCCATTTTTGAAATTGCTTCGACCCACAATGTTGCGGGATGCTTCTCTTTTAATTTATTTTCCAATAATTTGAAATCCCAGAATGCAACCAAAATACTGGAAGAATTTTCAACTTTCCTTAATTCAACAATACTTTCTTCATCATTCACTTCAAGAAAAAGTCCTTGATTATTTTGAGGACTCTCCTCAGGTCCTATAGTAATATATAAGTTCTTATATCCAACATGCTTTTCGGAATCATAACCATATAATCTAGTAAATGCAGAAACTCTCTTATTATCATCTGGCTCATATTCTGCAACAGGTGTACCCTGAAAATTAGGACGCAAAGTAAATAGTGTATCTGAGGAGTTAGATTTGTCTGTTTTTGTTTTTAACTCAATAGTTTGTTCATAATCAGGTTCTTTACTGTTGTTAGGGTTAATCCCTAACAAAAATTCCAGAGTATTTCCAGCATCTTTTGGACAAATTTCCCCTTTACCCTTTGAATTACTATGAAACCCATTTTTCGATATTGCCTTAATTTTAGGGATTAATTCATTAATTTTTTCTTCTAGTTTATCTTGTCCAAAGAATTTAACAATAACATTGTCACTAGGAATACTACGTGAGACATTACATATAGTTAGTTTCTTTTCTTTTTTATTACCAACAGAAAAATAGAGTAGATCATTTACTTGAATTTTTGAAGACCTAATAAAGTTATTTAACCCATAAATCCAAAAACGGCTATCTCCTCTAGCATTTGCTTTATAAAAACTAACTTTTACCGCAACAACTTGATCTTCTAAAATAAGGTTTGCTTCTAAAAAAATTTTTTCTGTTAGTTGATTATAGTCTAATAAATCAAAATCTAATAGAAATTTTTTAAAAAATCCATTTGCATCTATGATACTTTTATCTATCATAGTTTGAGTTAATCTGATTGGAACATATGTATTAGTGTTATATTTGTGAATACTATTGATAATTTCCAACTCATCATCATAAGGAATATGTTGCATTACTTTCCCCCCCTTGTAAATAAATAGCTGATTTCCACACCCATTTGTATAGAAATAGAAGTAATAGTTTTTAAACGTAAATCAGAATTTTTATTATTGACAATATTACTAATTGTTGATTCCTGTACTCCCCCGTTGTAACTTAAAGAATATTGTTTATTTCTTCGTAAATATAGTTTCACATTCTGGATTAAAATATTTTGATAATAGTCTAATGAGTTATTATGAAACATTTTTTCAGTAGAAAAATCAGTATTCTCATCTAGTAGATCGTCTAGATTTATTGACAATGCATTAGAAACAGCTACTAGAGTTGATAATTTAGGGTTATAGGAATTTTTAGAAAGTAATTTACTGATAGTTTGTCTACTTAAATTTGATTTACTTGCTAAATCTTTTATATTCATGCTTTTTTTATTAAGCATATTAAAAATTCTATTTTTTATAAAAGGTTCCAAAATTAGTTCCCCCATCGTTACTGTCTTTATGATACTATGTATCCACTGGAGTTAATTCATTTTAGTTTACACATTTAATTAAAATAATTCATTTTAGTTTACATGTTTAAGTCGATTTATTCATTTAGATTTATAATGGATGGCGAGATAACTTTGAATTTAGCTATCGAAAATAAATATGGCTTAAAAGTTTATATAAAGATAACTTGATACTTCACCCTGGACTTAAAAAGTGATTTTTGATATAATATTAGAAAGAAAGTGAGAGATTAAATAATGCCATATGCAATTGATTTGTTCTGTGGTGCTGGAGGATTTAGCGAAGGTATCATACAGGCAGGATTCGATATAATATTTTCTAGTGATAGAAGCCCTATGGTTCAAGAAACATATGTTAATAGACACCGACAACTTGGCCTACAAGAAGGAATTGATACACACTTTGAACTAGCAGACATAAAAGAATTAACCTCTGAACGTATCTTCGAAATAATTAATGAATTACGATATGGAAATATTTTTAAACCTGGCAGTGTCGATGTTATTTTTGGTGGGCCACCTTGTCAAGGTTTTAGTCGACTAGGAAAAAGAGATGCGAATGATCCTCGAAATATGCTGTTTCATGAGTATCTTCGTATTATTCGAGATATTCGCCCTAAATATGTTGTAATGGAAAATGTAACGGGTATCCTTGACATGCTCATGTTAGATTTTCCTAGCGTGGTTAGAGACGAATCATATTTAGGACAAAAACTAGTTAAAGAAATCTTAGAGGAAGAGCTAAAAGAACTCGACTATACTCTTCTTGATGTCCAAGTATTAAATTCAGCAGATTTTGGTGTCCCTCAACAACGTAATCGAGTGGTATTCCTAGCCTATCGAAATGATGTCCATCCTCTTGATTATCCTGAGCCAAATGAACTACCGGAAGTAACTGTAAAACAAGCTTTAGATGGTTTATATGATACCAAATACAATGATAATTTATCTGAATTTGCTCGAAATCGAATACAAGGTGAAACACCTACAATAGCAGGAAAACATATTCCGCGAGAACGAATTACAAACATGGAAAAATCCAGACATGATAAACTGGTTTCCCAAAGATTCTCATTGTATCAACCTGGAGAAAACACCCGTGCAGTGATCAACCGACTCAAAGTAGAAGGGATAAATCTCCGTGATACTTGTCCAGAATTGTTTAACGAAAGTCTATTTCAAGTTAACCTAGCTATTAATACTGAAGTTATACATAATACACTCGTGGAACTTAACTTATTCGATAATAAGTTCAAAGCCAGCCGCTGGTTGCATTTCACTAATCGCCAGTTGGCCATATTATATAGCCTAATAAATAATGAACACGAATTTACCAGCGTTCTGAAATCACTTGCTAGTAGGTTAAATACCTCCCTAGAACAGGCAAACACTTTCTGGAAAACAGTACAGCCATTGCTTAATAGAGAATACAGTGCAGATGCTTTCCATCACTTACTTATGAACGGAGAAATTACTGATAAAATTGGTGAGGCGATTCTAACAAGAAAATCAATACGAACTAGACTTAATCCCGATTCTGTATCACCAACTATAGTCACTTTACCAGACGACTTTATTCATCCCTATTTTGATAGAGTACTTACTGTACGAGAAATGGCTAGAATGCAATCATTTGATGATAGTTTTGAATTCTTAGGGAAGAGGACAACAGGAGGCGATAAACGATCTCAAGAAACTCCTCAATTCACTCAAGTTGGGAACGCTGTTCCTCCTTTACTAGCTAGAGCGGTTGCTTTAAAAGTTAGAGAAGCTATAAATGCAAATTAACTTTATACTAAAACATACCTAGAATTATCGATAATCTAGGTATGTTTTTTCTTGTTAATTTTTCAAATATTAATTGAATAATTCGAATAAAGCTGTTTCATCAAAAGGCACAAATTCAATAGTTTGAAATTGTCCGTTGTTTTGAGCTAACAATTTCATCTTTGACAAACCAACCGGGATATAATCATTGCTATTTTCTATAAAACAAAGAATACTATTTTTGATGAAATTACTCGTATCTTTACTAGTAAAAGAAGAAAAATCTCGTTTTATTAATACATAAAGTTCATCAAGTTTAATTGACCATTTTTCCAAATAGTTCATAATAGAAATTTCGTTGTCTTGAATACTCTGAAGAAATATTTTATTCTGCTTATTGCCACTTTCATTTCTTTTCAGCTCATTAACTGAAATTAATGGTTCTACTTTACTTGTTCTTTCATCTGAAAAATTATATTCAATCCTAACATTATCGAATGGTAGTGAAAAATGCTGTCCGAAATCTCTCAGTAATTTTAGCATTTTAAACTCATCTGAATCCTCAAGTTTTAAGATTTTTCTTTTGAGTTCAATGCGATTTAGTTGATTACAATATGATTTCACATTATCAATCAAAATTCTTCCAAATATTATATTTTGCATAAAAATATATTTGCAAGTACGGAACACATTGTTTAAATTTCTAGTTCCATATTCGTCAACATTTTCTATATAATGTTTGACAATTTTTTCAGATTCTTTGTAATTTTGATAACAGTCAAAAAGATTAGAAAACTTGTCTAAATCTTTTTTATAACTTTTGAAGTCTTCAAATTCTATTTCATTTATTTCTTTTAATAAATTATTATCACAATCTGAAACAAAATAACTATACATTGTACACCTCTTTCTTAATTAAGTGAATTTATATTTTTAAGAAAATAACTATCTTCTACTTTACATCCTACATTAACATAAAAATATTCCGTAGACACAAGACAATTTTATATTTAGACTCTAGTAAACAAACAGAACAATCCTTTAGTTATATTTTAAAGGGTACAAAATTCCCAACAATAATTCCCACAATTCTAGGATCTTCATCATACGAAAGAAAAATATCTTGATATTTTGGATTGATAGACACCAATCGTAAGCCATATTCTTCACGATAAACTCTTTTAATATAAGTCTGGCTATTACAGACTACGGCATGAACTGCACCATCGTAATCAAATCCTGTCTCACGAATTAGAGCCACAGAACCATTTTGATATTTGGGTTCCATTGAGTCTCCGGAAACCCATGAGGCAAAATCATGGGCTAGTTCTTTATCAAAATAGACAGTATCATAGTTCTGATCGTTATAAACCGATGAACCGATACCAGCAGACATTTTTTCGTAAACATGGTATACGTACAGTTTTTCTGATTTCGAAACAACTTTCTTACATTGCTCTTTTTGAACTAGACTTCTAACATAACTAAGTGCATTATTCTTACCTTCATCCGATAAAGTATTATATATTCGGACGATTTCGATCTCTGTAAAAAAACCTTTCGGTACATTTAGAATCTGCTCTAGTTGTTGCACTTTTTCTCTAGATGGTTGTTTTACTCCACGCTCCCATGCAGAATAGGCTTGGTAGGTAATACCTAATTGATCTGCAATATCTTTTTGTGTTAGTTGTAGCTCTTTCCTCCGAGCTTTTAGTTTTTCTGGCTGATACATTGTTTTCCTCACATTAATAGTAATTTCAATTCAGCTTTTTGTTTTGCCTCTTTATCTGTCAGCTTATTTTTATCCCAAACATAAGCTATAGATTTTCCTTTGTCATAAATGAGCCATGCTCTTAGATTGTCACAGCAAGTCTTTATTGTTTTCCAAATCTCTTGATCTAGAAGTTCTGGATACTCTTGACTAGTCACAAAGCCTCTTTTACTAACAGATTGCTCTATCTTATTGATTAGAGAAGTCTGATAGTTGTTAAACTCCTTTATAATATGCTTTTTGACACTGTGAAACAAAAGGAGTAGTGTAGCGTTTCGTCCATCAATATAAGCATCGATAGCCTGCTTAATGGTACTTTCTTTTCCAGGAAAATATTCTCTAAGAAGATCTAAAAGGCGAAAAAACAATGCCTGTTTTGAAACACCCAGACTATTTTGAATATGTTGAAAGGTGTCGCAACTATAATAAATCTTTGACAACAAAACAATGTCAGGCATTAATACTACAGCAGAGAAAACATTCGCTTCTCGCTCTAGTAGGTTCTCCTGATTATCAATAGATTCAGCAAAATAATTACCTTCATGCTCTAGGATAAAATGTCCTAGCTCATGACACAGAGTAAAATTTTGCTTCACAATGGGATTATCCTTTTCATAAGAAAAACTAATACCTAATTCATCAATAACAGTTAATCCTTCAATCTTGTGATTTGAGAAGTGGTGACTAATCACTTGAATCTGATATTCCTGAATACAGTGTTGAAAGAAGTAATTAAAATTATAATTTAATAATGAAATATCATAATCCTTCATGTATTGGTATAACACATGTTTTGTAGACTTACTTATTCTTGTATACAATTCATCCAAAGAATGATACCTCCCTTAAGTATAAATTACAAAACTAAACCATTTTGATTGAGTTTATTGTATAAAAAAAGTGGATGATTGTCCACTCTATATTATTAATTAATAAATATTATTTGTTCTGGAGAACCGAGAGATGTATATATTATACTCTCAGGAAAAACATAATTATGTTTAAAAATATAATCAATTAAGTTTCTTATTGATTCTGGATAATTTTTAAAATATTCTTGATATGCCCTGTTTCTGTATATGACACTTTGTTCCATTACCGAGAAATATTCGGTATTATCTTTTAAACTAGATTCAATACAGTAGTCCATCACAAATTTCCTCAAATCGATAGAGTCAATATGACACTTCTCATCTTTTTTATCTAAATATTCAATAATTGTATTAACTGGTTCAAGAATATAATGAGTTCGTCGAGCTTGTAAAATAATATCAGACCAGTTCTTTATATACTCTGGCGCTTGATTGGTTAAAAAATTTTTTAGATATCTAAAAATAGATTCTATTAAATTAAATGTATAGAAACCATCAACCGGGAAATAGGTTGCTAATACCGACTGACTTCCTAACCCAAGAAACATATTTCCAATATTTAAATAGTGAGCATCCAATACCTGAGTCTGACATGCTCCCAATATCGTGACAACAGGTGCAACTTTTATATTATTTTCTAACTCAATCATATCAATTTCATCATCGCCAATATGAAGTTTACCAATCTGATCTGGTTGATTTCTACTCACTTCAGGCATACTACCATGCCCGTAATAAATGAAAAAGGTTGCAGGATATTCATTCATAATACGAATGAAGTCGGTTTTATTTGTTACTTCATAGTAATTAACACAATGTTTAGGAAAATACTCTTTTACTAGCTCTCCTAGTGTTTTTCCATTTTTATATAATGTATCATTAGGTTTAAGTGTATTAATAATTAAAAATGATACAGTAGCTTTTGGAATTTTTGTTAGTGAATTATACTTTGCTGAGTTTACTAGCGTATTACCAGGAATAATTGGCATTCTGCTGATTGATTTTATTAAGCCCAGAGGAGTATCTTTATATTTAACCCACTCAATTGGTGCATCTGTAATGAATTTTATATGCTTCCCGTACTTGACAAGTATATCAATAAACTCATCATCTAATGATAACTTTAACTTCTCAGATATTTTATGGAAATTATTATTAAATTTTTCAATTTCTGATAAATCGGCATTCTTCATTGCATTTTTAAACATATGGGAATACCAAACTGTTATGTCTTGCGAAGGTAAGTTAGGCAAACGCACATACGGAGATTTTTTATCTAGTGTAAAATTAAGGGATAAAGAATCTAAAATTGAGTTTTCTGATGCTCTATCAGAAATTATTCCTAGCATCTTTTTGAAATCTTTGCCTCTCCCTATTCCATAATATCCTGAAAAATCATATATCTGCCGAAGAACAGGTTTAGATAGTCGTAACTGAAACTCTCTATTTAGTAAATCAACACTTGTTTTATTTACCATTGGCAACACAAATACCATATCTGTGCGATAAACTATTTCGTCAAATTTTTCAAAAAAATAATCCGATAAATTCAAAAAGTATTCTTCTAAAATATCTAAGTCTAAGTCGTCTGTGTTAATTGAATTATCCCATTGTTTTATTATATCAATAAGAGAATCTATTCCTTTGTCATATGTTGCAAGATATAGAATATATTTTTCTGTAATTAGAATCTTTAAATAAAATTTTATATCCTTTATAGCAACTTCTTCAACTTCTTCTTTGCTTTCATTATTGATGTTCCAAGGTTGTGGTTCCTGACGATTTTCAAATATGGATAAATACAGACCTCTGTTACGATTTATTGCAATCTCTAAAGGTCTCAAAAAGTTCTTGTGAGGTATGCTAATCGGCTCAATTTTTGTTTTATCAGAGATTGTAACTTCATTAGATATTATCTTACTAGCATTAATACTATTTTTTTCTACAATCAATTGTAGTTGGCTAGTAAGGATATCTTCTCCATCTTTTAAAAAAATCACAGGTAGTGTTATTTCTTGTATTTGTTTAATAATAGGATAGTCTCTTAATTCTTCAGGAATGAAAATACAGCCTAAAAGAGTTTGCTTGATTAAATCAATAATACCATCTGTATTCTTATTTAAAAGCTCTATGTTTATGTATTCCGTAATATAATTTTGACCCTCAATAAATGCTGATAGCGGCCATGGAAGACATAATTCGTCTAAGGATTTTGGAAGATGAGTTACTAAGTATCTTGAATCAGTATGAGCTGCAATATTCCTGTTGAAACGATAAGAGAAAGTATCTCTCTCTAAAAAGGAATCTTGGTTATAATTCGCTGTCGTAATGAAGAAATATAAGAACGGTATATTAGTAAGCATAATTCTCTCCTTAAAATTATTTTTTTACATATTAAATATCTTGTGAAGCCAATCAAATCTCTTAGAAAATATCTAAATTAATTCTAATGCAATTTTCCAAACGCTTTTTTTCGTTCTTCCATAAACTCAATTAACTCTTTTTTGAATATTTCTTTCTCTTCCTCGGTTAGACCTTTTGAATTCATACGGAAAAGCAATTCAATATTATCTAATTCATCAGATTTTTCATCTGAATTGCCTACTAAATAATCGATCGATACATTTAAAATTTGGGCAATCTTCACTAAATTCTCTTGCGTTGGTTTTTTGACCCCACGTTCCCATGAAGCATAAGCTGGTTGCGAAATTCCTAGTTTTTCTGCCACATCTACTTGCGTTAGTTCTGCTTGTTTCCTAAGGTCTTTTAAGCGTTCCGAAAATTCCATTTTAAACCTCTAAAAATTTTTTCCATTTTTTCAAATTATCCCTTGACATATATAACTAATGGTTATATAATTTAAATATAGCTGATGGTTATATTGTTGTTAAAAATAATAACGCCAAACTTTCGGCATTACGATCATTGACAATTAAATAAAAAGTGCGTCTGACAACCAGAGGACTGACTATCAAACTACACTAA
>ERZ772920.1588-NODE-1588-length-11335-cov-11.518706_pt1 | contig 11335 bp, 6 predicted proteins | sample MGYA00511469_ERZ772920 | MGnify/ENA primary metagenome ERZ772920 (study PRJEB29015, sample SAMEA2738069) | human oral metagenome | biome: human oral; feature: human-associated habitat; material: saliva | place: China | collected 2216 ... | reverse complement strand
AAGAAGGACAATGCCTACCAGATGCCAAATATTGGATTCTTCAATGATGATCAGCGTGATGCCATCAAAGGAGGAGAAGTTTATGGCTCAATCAAGGCAGGATTTGTTAGTGGTGCAGCTACAGAACCGATTGTAGCCAAAGCTATTCTTGGTAGCCGAGAGTTGGGTTCATATCTTAGTCCAAACCAAGTTCTTAACTACGTGGAAGCCCATGATAATTACAACTTGCATGATTTGTTAGCAACCCTTCACCCAGATCACAGTTCAGATAAGATTATGCGTCAGGTCGAGACAGCAACAGCGATGAGCATTCTTATGCAAGGGATGTCCTTTATAGAGCTGGGGCAAGAATTTGGTCGTACCAAACTCCTTGCTACAGGAGAAAATGGCGAGCTGACTCCGGCAGATAGAGAACGGGCCATGAACAGCTACAATGCTCCAGATAGTGTCAACCAGGTCAACTGGGATTTAATCAATGAGAGACAAGAGAGCATTGACTTTATTCGCCAGATTATTCGCCTAAAAACACAAACACGTGCTTTCTCTTATCCTACATACGAAGAAGTTTATCGTCATGTCTTCGTCCATACAGCTGCTGAAAATAGTGGGTGGATTGTTTACGAAATTCACGGCGGAGCAGAGCACTTATTGGTGGTATTCAATGCCAAGGGAACTTCCTTCTACTTTGAAAATGCGGGAAATCTTGAAATGCTGGTGTCCAATAGTCGTTCTAAAGAGTCTAATGTGATTGATGATATCAGCGTTGCAGTCTTGAAGGTACTTTCATAGTAAATGCAGCAAAAAGGTTTAGTTAAAACTAGACCTTTTTTGATTTTTATTGAAAAACCAATATCTAATAGGAATAAATTTCAAATAATTTGAAGAATCAAGTTTGTGAAAAAAATATCAATATTTTCCAAAAAGGGGTTGTAATTTTCTGAAAATTTGATAAAATAAGTTTTAATCATTTTCAGGAGGAAGAGAATTTGACAAATTATCAGAATTTAGTGAATGGAAAATGGAAATCATCAGAGAATGAAATTGCCATCTATTCTCCCGTCAATCAGGAAAAGCTGGGTACAGTTCCAGCTATGAGTCAGGCTGAAGTAGATGAGGCTATGAAAGCTGCACGTGCAGCTCTCCCAGCATGGCGTGATTTAGCACCCGTTGAGCGTGCAGCTTATTTGCATAAGACAGCAGACATTTTGGAACGTGATAAAGAAAAAATTGGTACCATTCTTGCCAAAGAGGTTGCAAAAGGAATTAAAGCAGCCATTGGAGAAGTAGTACGTACAGCAGAATTGATTCGTTTTGCTGCCGAGGAAGGCCTCCGTATCACTGGACAAGCGATGGAAGGTGGTGGTTTTGAAGCTGCAAGTAAAAATAAACTAGCCGTTGTCCGTCGTGAACCAGTTGGTGTCGTTTTGGCTATCGCGCCATTTAACTATCCAGTCAACCTTTCTGGATCTAAGATTGCTCCGGCTTTGATTGCAGGAAATGTCGTTATGTTCAAACCACCAACACAAGGATCTATTTCTGGACTCTTGTTGGCTAAAGCATTTGACGAAGCAGGAATCCCAGCAGGTGTCTTTAACACCATCACTGGACGTGGTTCTGAAATCGGAGACTACATCATCGAACACAAGGAAGTGAACTTCATTAACTTTACAGGTTCAACACCGATTGGTGAGCGTATTGGTCGTTTAGCTGGTATGCGCCCGATTATGCTTGAGCTTGGTGGAAAAGATGCAGCAATTGTCTTAGAAGATGCAGATTTAGAAAATGCAGCTAAGCAAATCGTAGGTGGTGCCTTTAGCTACTCTGGTCAGCGTTGTACCGCTATCAAACGTGTTTTGGTTGTGGAAAGCGTCGCAGACAGATTGGCTGAATTGCTCCAAGCTGAAGTTGCCAAGCTAACTGTTGGTGATCCATTTGACAATGCAGATATCACGCCAGTTATTGATAATGCTTCAGCTGATTTCATCTGGGGATTGATTGAAGATGCTCAGGAAAAAGGAGCCAAAGCGCTCAGCCCAATCAAACGTGAGAACAATCTCATTTGGCCAGGACTTTTTGATTATGTCACAAGAGATATGAAATTAGCCTGGGAAGAACCATTTGGACCTGTTCTCCCAATTATTCGAGTTGCAGATGCCAATGAAGCACTTGAAATTGCTAATGAATCAGAATTCGGTCTTCAATCTTCAGTCTTTACAAATGACTTTAAGAAGGCATTTGAAATTGCTGAGAAACTTGAAGTTGGTACCGTTCATATTAACAATAAAACACAACGTGGACCAGATAATTTCCCATTCCTTGGTGTAAAAGGTTCTGGTGCGGGAGTGCAAGGAATTAAATATAGTATCGAAGCGATGACAAATGTCAAATCCATTGTTTTTGATGTGAGATAATTTATAAAATCAGGAAAATAACTTCCTGATTTTATTTTTTTCAAAATAATACAGTAAAAAATTGATAAAAAACGAATATTCTGGTATTATAATAAAAAAATATATGGAAATTGTTTTGTGTTCTATTTTCTGGATATCTTTTTTAAAATGCTAGGTAATTTTTTGAAGGCTTTCATAAAAAAATATGATTTCCTTCGTAAATTACTTGAAAGTTATCTTAAAAGAGTGTATAATAGAATTATAGAAAACGCTTACAAAAGAAAGGGGATTGAATGAATAATCAAGAAGCATTAAGAACCTTTACTACAGGTGAGAACTTTCACCTCCAGCATTATTTAGGAGCGCATAGAGAGGAGAAAAACGGAGAAATAGGCTATACCTTTAGGGTTTGGGCCCCAAATGCACAAGCAGTTCATCTAGTTGGTGATTTTACCGATTGGGTTGAGAATCAGATTCCTATGGTTCGTAATGAAGCAGGTGTTTGGGAAGTCTTTACGAGTCAAGCCCAGGAAGGTCAGATTTATAAATATCATATCACGCGTGCAAATGGTCACCAGATTATGAAGATCGATCCTTTGGCAGTTTATTTTGAAGCTAGACCGGGTACAGGAGCTGTTTTGACCAATATCCGTGAAAAGAAATGGAAAGATGGCCTTTGGCTAGCACGTCGCAAACGTCTGGGATTTTTCGAGAGACCAGTTAATATATATGAAGCCCATGCAGGATCTTGGAAGAGAAATCCAGATGGTAGTCCCTATACTTTTTCGCAACTGAAAGACGAGTTGATTCCATACTTAGTTGAGATGAACTATACACATATTGAGTTCATGCCTTTAATGGCTCACCCACTTGGCTTGAGCTGGGGCTATCAGCTTATGGGTTACTTTGCTTTTGAACATTCCTATGGTACACCTGAGGAATTCCAAGATTTCGTTGAAGAATGTCATATAAATAATATCGGTGTTATCGTCGACTGGGTTCCGGGTCATTTCACTATTAATGATGATGCATTGGCATATTATGACGGTACACCAACTTTTGAATACCAAGACCACAACAAGGCTCATAACTACGGTTGGGGTGCACTGAATTTTGACCTCGGGAAAAATGAGGTCCAGTCTTTCCTGATCTCAAGTATTAAATTTTGGATTGATTTTTACCACTTAGATGGTATTCGGGTCGATGCAGTGAGCAATATGCTGTATCTAGATTATGATAATGCTCCTTGGACTCCAAACAAAGACGGTGGAAACCTTAACTACGAGGGTTATTATTTCCTTCAACGGTTGAACACAGTGATTAAGTTAGCTCATCCAGATATCATGATGATTGCAGAAGAAAGCTCATCAGCGACAAAGATTACTGGTATGAAAGAAATGGGCGGCCTTGGATTTGACTATAAATGGAATATGGGCTGGATGAACGATATTCTCCGTTTCTACGAGGAAGATCCAATTTATCGCAAGTATGATTTTAATCTTGTGACCTTCAGCTTTATGTATGTTTTCAATGAAAACTATCTCCTACCTTTCTCACATGATGAAGTGGTTCATGGCAAGAAGAGTATGATGCATAAGATGTGGGGAGATCGCTACAATCAGTTCGCTGGTCTGCGCAACCTCTACACCTATCAAATTTGTCATCCTGGTAAGAAACTCTTGTTCATGGGTAGTGAGTACGGGCAATTCCTAGAGTGGAAGTCTGAGGAGCAGTTGGAATGGTCTAATCTAGAAGATCCGATGAATGCCAAGATGAAGCATTTTACTTCTCAACTCAATCAATTCTATAAAGACCATCGCTGTCTTTGGGAAATTGATACTAGTTATGATGGTATCGAGATTATCGATGCTGATAATAGAGATCAGAGTGTCCTTTCCTTTATTCGTAAGGGCAAGAAAGACGAAATGTTAGTCTGTGTCTTTAACATGGCACCAGTTGAACGTAAGGACTTTACGATTGGTTTACCTGTTGCAGGTATTTACGAAGAAGTTTGGAATACAGAATTAGAAGAATGGGGAGGTGTGTGGAAAGAGCACAATCAAACAGTTCAGACTCAAGAAGGCTTATGGAAAGATTATGAGCAGACTTTGACCTTTACCTTGCCTGCCATGGGAGCAAGCATCTGGAAGATCAAGCGTCGTTTGAAACCAGCTAAGAAAAAAGAATAATGGGCTGTTGATGATATTTTTTAGATTTTAAAAACGGATGTACTTGTATTGGACTTGAAACACAAGAGAAATGGATTTCCTATTATTTTTATAAAAAAGTTTGACTTCCGACCTTCTTTCGATTTTAACGTTCACATGTCTTTATAAAGGAGTAGAAAATGAAGAATGAAATGCTAGCTTTGATCCTTGCGGGTGGGCAAGGAACACGTCTCGGAAAACTCACTCAAAGCATTGCCAAACCGGCAGTGCAATTCGGTGGGCGCTACCGTATCATTGACTTTGCTCTTTCCAACTGTGCAAACTCTGGAATCCATAATGTTGGTGTGATTACTCAGTACCAACCTCTTGCTTTGAATAACCATATCGGAAATGGTTCGAGCTGGGGATTGGATGGTGTCAATTCAGGTGTCTCTATTTTACAACCTTATTCAGCCAGCGAAGGAAACCGTTGGTTTGAAGGGACTAGTCACGCTATCTACCAAAACATTGACTACATCGACAGTGTTAATCCTGAGTATGTTTTGATTCTTTCTGGTGACCACATCTACAAGATGGACTACGATGATATGCTTCAGTCCCATAAGGATAATAATGCCAGTTTGACAGTAGCTGTCCTAGACGTACCGCTCAAAGAAGCTAGCCGTTTCGGTATCATGAATACAGATGCCAATAACCGTATCGTTGAATTCGAAGAAAAACCTGCGCAACCTAAGTCTACAAAGGCTTCTATGGGGATTTATATTTTTGACTGGAAACGACTTCGCAATATGCTTGTTGCTGCTGAAAAGAGCAATGTGGATATGTCAGACTTTGGGAAGAACGTTATCCCTAACTATCTCGAGTCTGGTGAAAGTGTCTATGCTTATGAATTTAATGGCTACTGGAAAGATGTTGGTACGATTGAGTCACTTTGGGAAGCTAATATGGAGTACATTTCGCCAGAAAATGCCTTGGATAGCCGCAATCGTCAGTGGAAAATTTACTCTAGAAACTTGATTTCACCACCAAACTACTTTGGTGCGCATGCACACGTTGAAGATTCATTGGTCGTGGATGGCTGTTTTGTAGATGGAACTGTAAAACGTTCGATTCTTTCAACAGAAGCACAAGTACGTGAAGGCGCTGAGGTCGTTGATTCTGTCATCATGAGCGGAGCTATTATTGGCCATGGCGCAAAGATTACTCGTGCTATCATTGGTGAGGGTGCCATTATTGCTGACGGCGTAGAGATTGACGGAACGGACGAAGTACAAGTAGTAGGATACAATGAAGTAGTGGGGGTAGCAACAGATGAAGATTGATAAATATTCAGCCATTTTAGGAAACACAGTTGGTTTTCATGATATGTCAACGTTAACAGAACACCGTCCGGTGGCTAGCTTGCCTTTCGGTGGGAAATACCGTTTGATTGACTTCCCCCTTTCCAGTCTTGCAAATGCAGGTGTTCGTAGTATCTTTGGTATTTTCCAACAAGATAATATCAGCTCAGTTTTCGACCATATCCGTTCAGGTCGTGAGTGGGGCTTGTCAACCCTTCTAAGTCACTACTATCTAGGAATTTACAATACTCGTGTTGAAAGCAGTACAGTTGGAAAAGAGTATTACCAACAGCTTCTCACCTACTTGAGACGTTCAGGTTCAAACCAAACCGTTTCGATTAACTGCGATGTGCTGGTGAATATTGACTTGAATCAAGTCTTCCACCTACACAATACAACAAATGGTCCGATCACAGTTGTATATAAGAAACTTCCAAAGAAAGACATTTCAGATGTGAATGCTATCTTGGAAATCGATGAAACTGACCATGTTCGTTCGCACAAACTCTTTGATAATAAATCTACAGATGAACTCTTCAACATGTCTACAGATATCTTTGTTGTGGACACTCCTTGGTTGATTGAACGACTTGAAGAAGAGGCTCAGAAGGAATATCCTGAAAAGTTGCGCTATGTTCTTCGCGATTTAGCTGTAAAAGAAGGAGCTTTTGCTTACGAATACACAGGTTACTTAGCAAACATTCATTCTGTTCAGTCCTATTATCAAGCAAATATTGATATGCTTGAATCTAAAAAATTCTACTCTCTTTTCTCACCAAATCAAAAAATTTATACCAAAGTTAAGAATGAAGAACCAACCTACTATGCGAATACTTCAAAAGTAAGTAATTCTCAGTTTGCTTCTGGTAGTATCATTGAGGGTGAAGTAGTTCAGTCAGTTCTATCTCGTAACATTTATGTTCACAAAGATAGTGTGGTGAAGAACAGCGTTTTGTTCCCTCGTGTTGTGATTGGTCAAGGTGCCCGAGTTGAATATGCTATCTTGGACAAGGGCGTTGAAGTTGCGGACGGTGTTGTCATTCGAGGCACAGCAGAACATCCAGTTGTAGTTAAGAAGGGTGAAACAGTAACAGAGGACATTTATTCATGAAAATTTTATTTGTAGCGGCAGAAGGAGCACCCTTTTCAAAAACAGGTGGTTTGGGCGATGTCATTGGCGCACTTCCTAAATCACTTGTAAAAGCGGGGCACGAAGTTGCAGTTTTCTTGCCTTATTATGATATGGTAGAAGCAAAGTTTGGAGACCAGATTGAGGATGTTCTCCACTTTGAAGTTAGTGTAGGATGGCGTAGACAGTACTGTGGTATTAAGAAAACGGTTTTGAATGGTGTAACCTTCTACTTCATTGATAATCAGTATTATTTCTTCCGTGGTCATGTGTATGGTGATTTTGACGACGGTGAACGCTTTGCCTTTTTCCAACTGGCTGCTCTTGAAGCTATGGAACGCATTGGCTTTATCCCTGACCTTCTCCATGTTCATGATTACCACACAGCCATGATTCCCTTCTTGTTAAAAGAAAAGTACCATTGGATTCAAGCATATCAAGGAATCAGAACCGTTTTAACCATTCATAATTTGGAATTCCAAGGTCAATTTTCTGAAGGAATGTTGTGGGATTTGTTCGGTGTTGGGTTTGAACGCTATGCTGATGGGACCCTTCGCTGGAATGATTGTCTCAACTGGATGAAAGCAGGTATTCTCTACGCGGATCGTGTCTCAACCGTTTCCCCTAGCTATGCGCATGAGATTATGACCAGTCAGTTCGGTTGTGGTTTGGATCAGATTCTTCGCATGGAGTCAGGTAAGGTTTCAGGTATTGTCAATGGTATTGACGCAGATCTTTATAATCCTCAAACAGACCCACTTTTAGACTATCATTTTGATAAGGAAGATTTGTCTGGAAAAGCTCAAAACAAAGCAAAATTGCAAGAGAGAGTTGGGTTACCAGTGCGAGCAGATGTTCCTCTAGTTGGGATTGTCTCTCGTTTGACACGCCAAAAAGGTTTTGATGTTGTTGTAGAAAGCTTGCACCGTTTCTTACAAGAGGACGTTCAAATAGTCCTTTTGGGAACAGGGGACCCAGCTTTTGAACATTCCTTCTCTTGGTTTGCGCAAGTCTATCCAGATAAGCTATCAGCAAATATCACTTTTGACGTCAAGCTCGCTCAAGAAATCTACGCAGCTTGTGATCTCTTCCTCATGCCAAGTCGTTTTGAACCATGTGGCTTGTCTCAAATGATGGCGATGCGCTATGGAACTCTACCATTGGTTCATGAGGTTGGTGGTTTGCGTGATACGGTTCAATCCTTCAATCCGATCGAAGGAACTGGTAATGGATTTAGCTTTGATAATTTAACACCATACTGGCTTAACTGGAGTTTCCAAACAGCCTTGGATGTTTATAAGTACCAGCCGGACGTTTGGAGAAATCTACAAAAACAAGCTATGGAATGCGATTTCTCATGGGATACAGCCTGTAAATCTTACCTAGACTTGTACCATAGTTTAGTCAACTAATAGATAAAATCGTATGATTCTTTCATACGATTTTTGGGCTGTTTAGAAAAGAGGAGAAGGGATGACCCAAGTAAAAGGTCTATGTGTTATGGATGTTGATGGCACCCTGATAGCAGAGGAAGTGATTGATCTTTTAGGAAGAGAAGCAGGTTGCGAAGAAGAAATATCGCAGATTACAAGCCAGGCAATGCGAGGTGAACTGGACTTTGAAACAAGCTTACGAGCGAGAGTGGCTTTGTTAGAAGGTCTTTCGGTTTCGGTCTTTGATACTGTCTTCAAATCCATTCATCTGTCCAAGAATGCTCAAGAATTTATCTCCATACTTCAAAACAAGGGCATGCTAGTTGGTGTAGTGTCTGGTGGATTTACACCAATAGTTGAGAGATTAGCAAAATCCCTCGGTATCTCCTATTTCTCTGCCAACCAGTTGGAAGTCAAAGACGGTTTTTTAACAGGTAAATTAGTTGGTGAAATTGTGACAGGTCAAGTAAAACAAGCTACGCTTGAGATTTGGAGAAAGGAACTAGGACTTTCCAAAAAAAGAACGATTGCCATTGGTGATGGTGCCAATGACCTCTTGATGTTAAAGTCAGCAGGACGTGGTATTGCCTTTTGTGCAAAAGAAGTCGTAAAATCTGAGATAGCTTGTCATGTAGATACGAGGGATTTTTTGGAAGTTCTACCTTTAATTGATTTCTTAGAATGAGAGGAAACTATGAAAATTGTAATTGCACCCGATTCTTTTAAAGAGAGTTTGACGGCAGAAGAGGTCGCTCAAGCTATAGAAAGGGGCTTCCAAAAATCGATAGCAGATGTAGAATGTCTGCTTTGCCCTGTAGGTGATGGTGGGGAAGGAACTGTAGACGCTATTCAACATTCTCTTGAACTCGAAGAAAAATGGCAGGAGGTGACAGGGCCTTTTGGTCTAAATGAAGGAATGCGTTACTTTCAAAAAGGTCAAATAGCGCTTTTTGAAGTTGCTGACTTGGTTGGTTTAGGAAAGATTCCGCAGGAGAAACGAAACCCTCTCCATATCCAAACCAGAGGTATCGGAGAGTTAATTCGCCATCTCATTGATCAAGGGATGAAAGAAATCTATATCGGTGTAGGCGGTACGGCTAGTAATGACGGTGGGATAGGCATTGCTGCTAGTCTGGGTTATTGTTTTTATGATAAGAATGAAAAGGAATTACCAGCTTGCGGTCAGACTTTGCTTGAGTTCGAGTCAGTTTCAGACAGTGAGTTGTATAGGATTCCTGAAGATGTGAAAATCCGCATTTTAGCAGATGTCGTGAGCCCTCTATGTGGTCATCAAGGGGCAACCTATACATTTGGAAAACAAAAGGGCTTGGATCCTGCTTTATTTGAGACAGTAGATCTGGCTATACAGCGGTTCTATAAAAAATTTTCACCATCAACCCTCTCTCTTAAAGGAGCAGGAGCCGGCGGTGGGATTGCTTCTGGGCTCTGTGCCTTTGCTGAGGCCACTATCGTATCTGGGATTGATACTTGCTTGCATTTGATTGACTTTGACAGGAAGGTAGCAGGTGCTGACTTGGTTATCGTTGGAGAAGGTAGACTGGACAGTCAAAGCTTTGTTGGAAAAGCTCCTATCGGTGTAGCAAAAAGAACCCCTAGCGGAGTTCCTGTTATTGCTATTTGTGGTAGTCTTGCTGACGATTTGCCTCCCCTACCATTCGAAAATATACAAGCAGCCTTTTCCATTTTAGAGAAAAGTGAACCTTTGGAAGAGAGTCTGAAAAACGCAAGTCTCTATTTGGAGCACACAGCTACTAATATTGGTCGTTTATTAAATATGAGAAATCATTAACCAAACCATTTCTTCCAAATAGATTTTTTAGGAGCCTCTGCCTTTTTCTCCTCCCAAAGGTTTGAGAAAGCAAGTCTGAGGTCCTTTTCGTTTACTTGAACAGGTTCATTCGTGTGAATGACAAGGCCAAAAGGAGAGGTGATATGATCGTCTGAAACAATAGTCGCCTGGCAGTTGCTTTCCTTTGCTTGTCTTAAGTAAAAGACCTGTTTGTCAAACTCGATACTTGGTGAGATTTTCACAAAAAGTATCTCTACCTTTTCTTGAAAACTTTCTAAAATAGAGAAAAATCCATGTTCTAATTCAGAACTATTGGCAGTACTGATATCCGCGTAGCCAAGAACTCTTTCCTCGAAAGTGCCGAGATAGCGGCGTTGTTCGTCAGGGTTTAATTTCGGCCCACCATGAGCTTTTTCTAGTAGTTGTTTTGATAAATCTGTCATAAAAACAGTATATCACAAAAATCGCAAGAAAACAGACAAAAGAAAGCGATTACTTTATAAAGTTAAGGAAAATTTGCACAAAGATAACGTTTTTTCTTGAAAAACGCTTATTTTTAAGGTATCATAGAGGTGTAAAAAATTTAACTCAAAGGAGAGTAAAAAATGTCAATTATTACTGATGTTTACGCTCGCGAAGTCCTAGACTCACGCGGTAACCCAACACTTGAAGTAGAAGTTTATACTGAATCAGGTGCTTTCGGACGTGGTATGGTTCCATCAGGAGCTTCTACTGGTGAACACGAAGCAGTTGAACTTCGCGACGGTGACAAATCTCGTTACGGTGGTCTTGGTACACAAAAAGCTGTTGACAACGTAAACAACATCATTGCTGAAGCTATCATCGGCTACGATGTACGTGATCAACAAGCTATCGACCGTGCTATGATCGCTCTTGACGGTACTCCTAACAAAGGTAAATTGGGTGCAAACGCAATCCTTGGTGTGTCTATCGCTGTAGCTCGTGCTGCTGCTGACTACCTTGAAATCCCACTTTACAGCTACCTTGGTGGATTCAACACTAAAGTTCTTCCAACTCCAATGATGAACATCATCAACGGTGGTT
>ERZ772920.1579-NODE-1579-length-11366-cov-19.732561_pt1 | contig 11366 bp, 11 predicted proteins | sample MGYA00511469_ERZ772920 | MGnify/ENA primary metagenome ERZ772920 (study PRJEB29015, sample SAMEA2738069) | human oral metagenome | biome: human oral; feature: human-associated habitat; material: saliva | place: China | collected 2216 ... | reverse complement strand
GGATGACGTAGGCCAGGGAGACGCCGCCGAGCACCATGGCTGGCATGGTGAGGGATGCGAAGTCGACGGAGACGCTGGCTGTGACTGGTAGGATCCCGAGTTTGATGCCGAGGAGGAACTGTAGGACGAAGCCGAGGACGAAGGTCGGCACCGAGATCAGCAGGAGCGAGAACACGAGGATCGTGGAATCGAACCAGCCGCCGCGGCGCACGCCGGCGATGGTGCCCAGCGTGATACCGAAGATGGATTCGATGGCCAGGGCGTAGATGGCGAGGGCCATCGTGACGGGGAACGCCCGCGCCATGACGTCGATGACGGGCTGCTGGTTGAAGGATTTGCCGAAGTCAAGGGTAAACACACCCTTGAGGTAGAGCAGATACTGCATCCAGAAAGGTTGGTCGAGGTGGTACTCGGCGCGGATCTTCGCAGCGGCCGCCTCGGTGAGGCCGCGGTCGCCGCCGAGCGCGGCAACGGGGTCACCTGGCATCAGGTAGACCATCGCGAAGATCAGAAAGGTGGCTCCGAAGAAGACCGGGATGGTCTGGAGGAGTCGCCGTCCGATGTAGCGGAGCATGGGCAATCCTTTAGATTCGTGTCGAGGGATGGGCGCGGTGCCGCTCCCGAGCGTACGCCCCGCTGGGGGCGGGGCTGCCTATATCTCCCATCATAGGGTAAAGAATGAGCAAATGAGGTATGGGGTTCGTTATGTGGCCGGTAGATCAGGCGTGTTCCCCCTGCTGGTGGGCGAAAGTGTGGCCCACGATGTGGGCATGTACGAGGCCGGGTCGGGTTGGGTGCGCGGCTCGCCTGTCGGTGGGCTATTTGTTGCGCGAGGGGGGGCGGGTGGCTTGAGCCACCCGCCCCCCTCGAGAGGTCAACTCCTAGGAGTTCACTTCTTCGCGGTCGTCTTGGTGATCTTGTAGGCGATCGGCTGGCCGTGCCAGTCGAAGCTCACATTGTCGACCTTGTCGTTCCATGCGCCGTTGGCGTTGTAGTACCACAGCGGGACGACGGGCAGGTCCTTGAGGAGGAGTTCCTGAGCCTGCTGCATGATGGCGATGCCGTCGTCTTCCGTGGCGGCACCGGCGGCCTGGGTGATCAGGCCGTCGAACTCCGAGGAGGAGTAGAAGCCCTTGTTGGAGGCTGCGCCGGTCACGTACAGCGGCTGCAGGAAGTTGTAGATCGACGGGTAGTCGGCCTGCCAGCCCGAGCGGAAGGCTGCGCCGATGGTCTTCTCGTCCTCCTGCTGGAGCATGGTCTTGAAGTCGACGATCGGCTTGCCCTCGGCGCTAATGTTCAGCGTGTTCTTGATGGAGTTTGCGGCAGCGTCCACCCATTCCTTGTGGCCGCCGTCGGAGTTGTAGGCGATCTCGAAGGTGCCGTCCCACGGGGCGATGGCGTCGGCCTGGGCCCACAGTTCCTTCGCCTTGTCGGGGTTGTAGGTCAGGACCTCGGAGCCGGGCAGGTTCTCGGAGTAGCCCTTGAGGGTGGGGGCGGTGAAGTCCTTGGCGGGGGTGCGGGTCTTCGAGTAGATCTGATCGGTGATCTCGTCACGGTTGATGGCCATGGAGATGGCCTGGCGGCGCAGCTGGCCTTCCTCGCCGGAGAAGTGATCCAGGTACTGCGGGATGGTCAGCGTCATGATGCCGGCGTAGGGCATGTTGACGGAGCGGTCCGCGAAGGTGGTCTGGTAGGAGCCGATGGCCGAGGAGGGCATGGCATCGAGAACGTCCACGTTGCCGGCCTTGAGGTCGTTGTAGGCGGCGTCCATCGACTGGTAGAACTTGAAGACGACGCCCTCGTTCTGTGCCGGGGTGTCACCGACGTAGTTCTCGTTGGGGACCAGGGTCACCTTGACGTTGTGCTCCCACGCGGTGTCGGAGGCGAGCTTGTAGGGGCCGTTGCCGACCGGCTTCTGGCCGCCGGCCTCGGGGTTGTCGAGGGTCGAGTTGGGCAGCGGCGCGTAGGCGGTGTAGCCGAGGCGGCTGACGAGGTCGTAGCTGGGCTGCTTCAGCTTGATTGTGAAGGTGTAATCGTCGACGTCCTCGACGCCGGACAGATCGCCCGCGCCCTCTTCGTCGGTGCCTTCGAAGGAGTCGAAGAAGGAGGCCTGCGTCTGGTTCTGGGAGGTGATGAGCTTCCATGCGCGAGTGAAGTTCTCAGCCTTGACGGGGGTGCCGTCGGAGAACTTGCGGTCCTGGTGGAGCTTGACGGTCCAGAGGGTGTTGTCCTCGTTGGGTTCGATGGACTCGGCGACGTCGAGGACGGGGGTGCCGTCAACGTCGTAGCGGACGAGCTGGCTGAACATTGCGGACAGGATCTTGCCGCCGCCGTTTTCGCTGGTCATACCCGGCAGGAGCGGGTTCTGGGGTTCGGAGCCGTTCATGACGACAGCGTTAGCGTTGGTGCCGCCAGAGCAGGCGCTCAGCGCGAGTGCGGCGCCGACGGGAATGGCGAGCCATGCCTTCTTCAGGTTCATGGTTACTTCCTCCTGGTTGATGGACGGGACCGTGGGGCGGTGCCCTAGGTCATGGTCTGAGGGTAGCTCGTTGAACGTGGAAGATCCCGTGGCTGTCCATCATGTGCGCATTACATTTTGGTTACAAACGTAAAAAGAAGGTCAAATAATGGTGTGAGTCACATAAAAGAGCTGTTTTGTGACCAAATAATCAATCGACGAGGCCGGGGTGAGGAGTGTGATCATGCATCCTCAGCCCCGGCCTCGTCCATAAGAGAGGACTCAGGAGAGCAGGCCCTTGGAGGTCAGCCACTCGCGCGCGATCTGCGAGGCCGACTTCTGATCCTGCGTAGACGCGCGGTTCATCTCGACCAGGTCCGAGGGTTCCAGCGCAGCACTCACCCGATTGATGACGCCGGCGGCTTTGTCATCCACTCGCGACGAGGCGAGGGGCACGACGTGCGAGGCCAGGAACAGGCCCTGCGGGTCCTCAAGGACCGTCAGCGACCCGTCGGCCAGCACCGGATCCGAAGAATAGATGTTTGCCAGCTGAATATCGCCGTCTGTCAGGGCCTTGACGGTGAGCGGGCCACCCGAGTCCTCAATCGGCGTGAAATTGACCGACACTCCATAGATCTGCGCGAGTCCCGCCGGGCCGTACGGGCGCGTCTCCAGCTCCGAATTCCCTCCCAGGGTCAGCGGCCCCGCCCCGGCCAGATCCCCGATGGATGACAGCGAATACTCAGCTGCGAAGTCGGCCGTCACCACGTAGGAATCCTGGTCGGTCGCCGGTGCCTGATCGAGGGCCCGCAGCCCCTGTGGGAGGAGGGTGGTCAGCGCGTCGTAGACCTCGTCCGTCGAACGGGCGGTCGCGTTCTGATCGAGATATTGCAGCAGGTTGCCCGTGTACTCGGGGAACACGTCGATTGTGCCGGCCTCAATCTCGGGCATGTAGACCTCACGCTGACCGATCCTCATCTGTCGGTCCACCACGTACCCCGCATCTTCCAGGGCCTGGGCGTAAACCTCGGCGATGATCTCGTTCGAGTAGTAGTCCTGCGACCCCACGACGAGCGTCGTCGAGCCGCTCTTGGAGCCTTCTGCGCTGGCGTTGCCGCCGATCGACTCCGCCGAACCGCAGGCGGCCAGAGCCAGTGTCGAGGCCGCGATGGCAGCCATCGTGATCATCGTGCGTTTCATAGTGACTCCTTGAGTGAGTTGTTCTCTTCGTCAGCGAAAGAATGGGTGCGGGTCCGAAGTTGCCGGGCGATGAGCACCAGAAGCGCGTCGGTTGCCAGCGCAAGGGTGACCACGATGATCGCACCGCCGATCATCTGCGCGTAATCGCGGGTCTTCAGGCCCGCGTACAGGAAACGGCCCAGGCCGTAGTTCGCCGTGTAGGCCGCCAAGGTGGTCGTCGCGATCACCTGCAGGGTCGCCGAGCGCACGCCCGCCGCGACGAGGCCGGCCGCGTGAGGGACCTCCACCTGCACGAGGATCTGGGGTTCCGTGAGTCCAATCGCTTGCGCCGCATCCACGGTCGTGCGCGGCGTCGAGGCGATCCCCGAATAGGTCGCCGACAGCAGCGGTGGGATTGCCAGCACTAGGAGCGCCAGTGTGGGTGCCGCCAGTCCGATACCCAGCCACAGGCCAGCCAGCGTCAGTACTCCCAAAGTAGGGATCGCCCGGGCCGCGCCCGTCGCGCTCACCAGCCACCGGCCCCTGCCCGTATGACCGATCACCGTGCCCAGCGGCAGCGCGACGAGCGCCGCGAGGACGACAATTAGGAGGGCGAGGCCCAGGTGCTCGGCGCTGCGGGTCAGAATCCCCGACCCGCCCAGCCAATTCGCCGGGGTAGTCAGCCAGCTCAGGGCTTCGAGGAAAATACTCATGCGCGCTCCTGACGGACCCACGGGGTCAGTGCCCAGCCGATGACCTGTACCAACGCGTCGATGGTGAGCGCGAGAAGAACCGTCGCGACCAAGCCAGCCACGACCTCGACGGTGATGCCGCGCTGAAAACCATCCGTGAACAGCGTGCCTAGCGAACGCACCCCAATAAACGCGCCCACCGTCACCAGCGACACCGTGGACGTGGCGACCACACGCGTGCCCGCCACGATCACCGGCGTCGCCAGGGGCAGCTCCACCTCCATGAAACGTCGCGGCAGCGAGTAACCGCACGCGTTCGCAGCCTGTAGGGTCGCGCTCGGGATCGCGCGGAAACCCTCAGCCACCTGGCGCACCAGCACCGCCACGCCGTACAGCGTCAGCACCGCGATCATGTTCGCGTTTGAACGTAACGCCACCCCGATGAACACCGGAATAACCACCAGCAGCGGCAACGAGGGCACCGCGTACAGCGCCGACAATGCCGACAGAACCCATCCGCCGCGGCGCGAAAACGCCGCCCAGCGCGCCACCGGCACCGAAATCGCAACCGAAAGCGCGATCACCGGCAGCGCGATCCACAGGTGGGCGAGCGTGAGTTGCCCAATCAACGCCCAATTCGAAGACAGCCAGGTCACGAGCGCTCCCCGGCGACGGGCCGGGCGCTCCCGCGCGGCGTGGGTGATACGCCCGACGCGGCCGAGGCCTCGTCCCCGTCGCGTGCGAGCATGCCCACGGGCGTCCCGTCCTCGTCGAGGACTAGGCCGTCCGGCCCGGCGACGCGCACCGGGCGCGCCGCCCGCGAGGCCCCCACGAACTCCGCGACGAAGGGCGACGCGGGGGAGGAGAGCAGCTCGGTGGGGGTCCCCACCTGCTCGATGCGCCCGCCCGCGGAGAGAACCGCGACCTGGTCGCCCAGTGTGAACGCCTCATCCACGTCGTGCGTCACGAACAGGATCGTCGTTCCCAGCGCCCGCCGAATCTCCTTCAGCTCCCGCTGCAAGTCCGCGCGCACAATCGGGTCCAGCGCCCCGAACGGCTCATCCATCAGCAGGATATCCGCGCGGTTCGCCAGCGCCCTGGCCACGCCCACGCGCTGGCGCTGCCCGCCCGACAGCTGGGATGGGTAGCGATCAGCCATCTCGCGCTCCAGGCCTACCAGCGTCAGGAGCTCGAGCGCGCGCTCGCGGGATTCTGCCTTGCTCACGCCCTCCAGGCGCGGGACGGTCGCGATATTGTCTGCGATGCTTCGATGCGGGAACAGGCCGCCCTCCTGTAGGACGTAACCGATCGAACGGCGCAGGCGCACCGGGTCCGCGCCCGTCACGTCTTGGTCGCGCACGAACACCGTGCCCGAGGTCGGGGTAACCATCGCGTTCACCATCCGCATGAGCGTCGTCTTGCCGCAGCCCGATGTGCCCAGGAACACGGTCGTTGATCCCTGTTCGATGGTGAGAGAAAAATCGTCGACGGCTCGCGTGCCGCCCGGGTAGGTCTTGGACACGTGGTCGAAGCGAATCATGCGCGGCCCCTGCGTGCTGCCGCACTGCGGCGTGAAGGGGTTGAGGCCTCGGCAATGAGGGTGAGGGCTCGGGCGAAACTGTCCCGCTGATTGGGGGACAGGGGAGCGAAGAGGCGGTCCTGTTCGGCAGCGACGATGGTCTCTGCGCTCGCGAGGTGGTCGATGCCTGCGTCCGTCACAGTCAGGATGATGGCGCGGCGGTCGTGCTCGCAGGGAGCGCGGTGCAGCAGACCGTCACGATGCAGACGATCCACGAGGCGCGAGGCTGCGCCCAGCGTGATGCCCTGGCTCTCCGCCACCTCCTGGATGCGGCAGGCCCGGGTGTCTCGGACCGTGCGTAGGACCAGAAAGCGGCCCAGCGACAGGGGGTTCCCGGCCTCCGTAAGGGCGGCTTCGAGCGAGTTCCAGACCCGCAGTTCCGCGCCCACGAGGGCGGTGAACAGGAATGACGTATTCGTTGCCATGTATATGATCCTAGGGGGAAATGATTTCTATGTCTACTTTCTGTCAGGTTGAGGATGTGTCACTCGTATGTACGGCGTGACCGCGGTGGTACAGTGCGTTATGTCGGCAACGGTGCGGGCGCGCGCAGTGAGGAGGTCGCAGGTGCGACAACGGCTCTACAACCTGTTAAACGGCGATGAAGGCCTTGCGATGTGGTGCGGGCGCGTCATGGCAGTCCTTATCATCGCCAGCCTCCTACCCCTGTGCTTCAAAGAATCCAGCCCCATCCTCGAAACAATCGAGTACGGGTGCGTCCTCGTGTTCATCGTCGACTACCTGGCCCGATGGGTCACGGCGGACCTGAAGCTCCGAAAAGGGGCGCTGTCTTTCGTGATCTACCCGTTCACGCCGATGGCGATCATCGATTTGCTGTCGATCCTGCCCGTCTTCAACGCCCTCAACGACGCGCTGCGCACGCTGCGAGTCCTTCGCCTCTTCCGCGCCCTGCGCGCCTTCAAACTCATTCGCTACTCGAAGAGCGCCTCCGCCATCGCCGCCGTCTTCGAGAAACAGCGGGAAGCCCTGCTCGCCGTCCTCTGCCTGGCGATCTGCTACATCCTCGTCAGCGCCCTCGTCATCTTCAACGTCGAACCGGAAACCTTCAACACCTTCTTCGATGCCGTCTACTGGGCTGTCGTCTCCCTCACGACCGTCGGCTACGGCGACCTCTACCCCTCCTCCGACGTGGGACGCACCATCGCCATGATCTCCTCGCTCATGGGCGTCGCCGTCGTCGCGCTGCCCTCGGGCATTATTACGGCGGGCATGCTCGACGAACTGCGAGGAGACGGTGGGATGAACGATGAATCCTAGACGGTCTTCATAGTCTCTATCTGTGAGAGGAAAATCGTTGATAATGTGAGAATCGTGGTGCTGTGTCTCCTATAATCTGCGCTTTTGCAGAGTAGGTTGGGACTCAATTGAGCGACATGTCGGCGAAAGAGATCTCATGCTGATTCTCGGAATGATTGCGGCCTTCCTGGCTGCCGCCCTCCACGTCTTTATCTTCTACATCGAGTCCTTCGCGTGGACCACGCGCGCCCTGTCCGTCTTCGGGATCGACCGCGAATCGGCTGAGGCCACCAAGGAAATGGCCTTTAATCAGGGCTTCTACAACCTGTTCCTCGCCATTGAGGCATTCGTGGGCATCGCCGTCTACTTCCTGGCCTCTCCGACCGTCGGCCTAACCCTCGCGCTCTTTGGCGTCGGCTCCATGCTTGCCGCCGCCCTCCTGCTTTTCGTGACATCCCCCGACAAGCGTTCCGCCGCGATCAAGCAGGGTTTCCTGCCCCTCATCGCTGTCGCAGCCCTCGGAGTCGCTGCCCTCCTCTGAAAAGTCGCATGCAATTCTCAGGCGGTCACTTTGTGGGCACGTCTGAAAACGTTGAAATTCCAGGTATTGCGCTGATCGGACTCTCGGCGTCGTCGGGGAATTGCATGCGGAATTGGGAAGATAAACGAGGCCGGGGTTCAGCCACGCTCCCACCGCGCGGTGAGAGAATGACCGGACCCCGGCCTCGTCAATGAATGCGTCAGATCAGGCGTCAGCCCGCGGCGCGGGGGAGCGGTGGCGCTTCGAGTACGCCTCACCCTCCAGCTCCGAACCCGACGGAGCCGACGCAGGCGTCGCCGCCTCCAGGTTCGTGCCGCGCAGCTTCGAGATCAGACGCATGCCGTGGTAAATCACCAGAGCCGAGGCAGTGCCCAGAGCGATACCCTCGAAGGACATTCCGCCCACGTTCCACGTGAAGTTCGCGATCGCGACGATCAGAGCGACAGCGGCGGTGTTCAGGTTCACCGGGTTGGAGAAGTCCACGCGGTTCTGCACCCAGATGCGAACGCCCAGCATGCCGATCATGCCGTACAGGACCGTGCCCGCGCCGCCGAGCACGCCCGGGGGAATCGTCGCGATCAGGGCACCGAACTTCGGCAGCATCGACAGGACCAGGGCAACGGCAGCCGCAATGATGTACGCAGCCGTCGAATACACGCGGGTTGCCGCCATCACGCCGATGTTCTCCGCGTAGGTGGTCGTACCCGAACCGCCGCCGCTGCCGGCCAGCATCGTCGAGAGGCCATCCGCCATCAGCGCGCGGCCCGTCAGGTCGTCCATGTTCTCGCCCGTCATCGCCGACACGGACTTCACGTGGCCGACATTTTCCGCAACCAGGATGAACACAACCGGCAGGAACAGGCCGAGGGTCGAGACGGAGAAGGCCGGGGTGTGGAACTCGGGGAAGCCAATCCAAGCGGCCTGACCGACGCTCGAGAAGTCAACCTGACCCTGGATAATCGCAGCCACATAGCCGATCAACACGCCGATCAGGATGGAGAGGCGGCCGAGAATACCCTTAAAGAGAACAGTTACAAGGCAGATCGACACAATCGTCACAACAGCCGTGATCGGTCCCTGCTTCACCCAGTTCCATGCGGCGGGAGCCAGATTCAGGCCGATGAGCGCCACAATCGCGCCCGTCACCACCGGCGGCATCACCGCGTCAATCCAACGCACACCCGCGAAGTGAACGATCAGGCCGACGAGCGCGAGAGTCGCACCCACCGCGATGATGCCGCCGAGCGCGTAGGAAGAACCCAGGGTCCCCGACACCGCCTGGATCGGCGCAATCAGCGCGAAGGACGACCCCAGGTACGAGGGCAGACGACCCGCCGTAATCAGGAAAAACAGCAGCGTGCCGATCGCGGTGAAAAAAAGCGTTGTTGACGGCGGGAAACCAGTCAACAACGGAACAAGGAACGTCGCACCAAACATTGCGACCACGTGCTGGGCACCAATGCCAATAGTGCGCGGCCACGACAGTCGCTCACCCGGGAGGACGACGTCACCGGGATTAATGGACGTGCCGTTACCGTGAAGCTTCCAACGGAACAGCGAGGTCTTCGTTTCGCTCATAAGCGTACAAATCCGATCAGTTGATGGGCGGGATGGCCGTACCGGTCGGAACAACAGGGTAGCGCGTTCAGCTACTGACCTGCGCATTTTGACGCTGAAAACGCGCATGCGCCGACAAAGTGTGGTGGACGCCCCTTTCGTTATGCGATAGTGGACGCATGAGCGCACAGGCACCCTACCCAACCCCCGCCCCCAGCGGCGCGCCTTCGGGGAAGGCAGCCACGGCCTCGTACCCGGGTGCGACCACGTATCCCGGCGCTTCACACCCGGCCTCGCCGTTTTCTTCGGACCAGGTCGACCCGTACGCCTACATGTCAGCCACGCCCGACGCGACCAACGCGGGTACCGCCCCCTTCCCCGGCACCGAATACGTCGACTCGTACGAGGTGTTCGCCGGCGGCGGCTACACCTCGCCCAAGCCAATCACCAACCCGCTGGCGCGCACCTCCCTGTGGTTCGCGGTCTTCAGCATCCCCGGGTTGGGCATTCCGCTCGTCATCAGCGTGGTCCTGGCGGTCATCGCCCTCATCAGAGCGCAGGAACTCCCGGGGCGGATCGGCACGCGCGAGGCGCTCGCCGCGCTGATTTACGACGCCTTCGTCGTGTTCTTCATACTCACTATGTATGCGCTGGCGTAGGCGGAATGCGCGTGACTCGGCGTGCTGTGACGTGCCCCATTGGCTTGGATTGGCGCTGCGGGGTGTTTATTGCTTATGATTGTCCGGCACGATGTGCACGGAGGATTCGCCTAGTGGCCTATGGCGCACGCTTGGAAAGCGTGTTGGGTGCAAGCCCTCGGGGGTTCGAATCCCCCATCCTCCGCCGCTAACCCCGGAACCCAGTGAGGTTCCGGGGTTTTTGTTGCTTGTGGTGCCGCAGGTGTTCCGGGCGCCGTCGGGCCCGGCCGCCCGCGAGATCGCCACACGCGAGCCTGCGGCTCGGAGTAGTCGATCTCGAAGCCCGCCCGTGCCCTCCGGGCCCTCTGGCGCCCGTCACGTCGGCGGCACTTGTCGTGCTGTGTGCACTGGCCAGGCCCCGCAGGCCTCGCGGCGGCCTCCAATCGGGCGGGGCATGTCGCTATGAGTGGCCTGGCCCTGCCGCCGACCGCGGGCACTGCTGCCAGGCCTTGGGGGTTCCCTGGCGAGCGTCAATCGTGCGGCTATTACCTTGCCGCGCCCCGGCCTCGTTCCCCGTGAAACGCGCGTGAAACGGTGGGGGAGAGCGGAGCGTGCCCCAGGCCTCGCCCCGACGTACTTAGACCCCGAGGCCTTCGACGATCTCCGCTCCCGGGAGCGCGGCAAGGACCTCGCCCGTCACGAAAAGCTTCGAACGCCGGAGGCCCGAGCCGATGCAGCTCCAGCCCGACGCGCACGCTGAATCGATGAGGAGTCGCCATGAACTGGGCACGCCCACCGGCGTGATCCCGCCGTACTCCATGCCCGACGCCTCGACGGCGCGGTCCTGCGGCCAGAAGCTTGCCTTGCGCACGTCGAGGCGCTTCTTCACTACGTGATTGACGTCCGCGTTCGTCGTCGCGCGCACGACGCACGCCGCGATCCGTTCCTCGCCGGCGCGCTTGCCCGCCACCAGGATGCAGTTCGACGACAGTGCCAGGTCCATGCCGAACTCGCGGGTCATGACCTCTGTGTCCGCCAGCTCCGGGTCAATCGCGACGGCGAGGGCCGACGAGGCCGTGGCAACCCCGCGCTCGGCCAGTGCGGTGAGTGCTCTCGCGACGGGCGGCGCGAGCAGGTCCAGATGATCCAAGGCGGGCACCGGCTGCAGCGAGCCGACGCCGGGAATGATGATGTCGCTCATGCCTACCAGCGTAAGACGCGCGTCGCAGCCGCGCGGTCGGGGGCCGCTGCGTGAGTCGACGTGACAGCGGGGCTACGTGAACGCCAGGCGGGTGTGCGCTCTCGAGTCGGCGGCGTCCTGAGGGTGGCCGATTCTGCCATGATTTCGCGCGCTTGTGTGTGTTTGTGGCGGAGCGGCTGCGCGCGGGGGCGGAAAACGTGTATGCTGGTGGCCGGTCCTCCGCGTGACGGTATCATCCGAACCTCCCCAGGGCAGGAATGCAGC
>ERZ772920.1577-NODE-1577-length-11374-cov-11.677445_pt1 | contig 11374 bp, 6 predicted proteins | sample MGYA00511469_ERZ772920 | MGnify/ENA primary metagenome ERZ772920 (study PRJEB29015, sample SAMEA2738069) | human oral metagenome | biome: human oral; feature: human-associated habitat; material: saliva | place: China | collected 2216 ... | reverse complement strand
CGAAGGCTACATAGCAAGCAGCGTAACGCTGTATTTACTATAGTTTACTTGTGTAGGCTGTATCAAATTAGGAGCAATCCTATTTTGATGCAGCCTTTTTTTGTTGTACAGGGAAACTGGTATATTTCATAATTATGGATTTTGAACTATGAATTTTGAATTTAAAAAAAGGCTGATAAGTTGCGAGGATAATGCTCACAGCTTATCAGCCGAATATATTTTAGCTTGTATTAGACGGTGCTAATACGCTTTGAGATTACTTCTTCTCCTTGTAGAGGTCTTGGCAAGTCTTCCAACCGAAGTGCTTGTAAAGCTCGTTCAGGCGGGTTTCACGTGCCTTGAAAGAAGCAAAGTCCTTCTTATCGTTCTCTGTCCAACCAGTCTCTGCCATAGCTGCAACACGTGGGAGGAGCTGGAAGAAAGCGAGGTCGCGACCGATAACATACTCAGTCCAGAGGTTTGCCTGTACACCCTTAACGTGCTTCTTCAACTCAGGTGCAGCGTCGTCTGGCACTGGGTTGTAGCCGTAAGTTGTCTCAACTGGGAGGAAACCACCGATGAGAGTCATCGTGTTATCCTTTCTCTGATAGTAGTCGAGATAGTAATAGTTTACTGGAGTCATGATTGCATCCAAGCCACGCTTAGCCGCTTCAATACCACCATTCACACCACGCCAGCTCATGACAGTTGTACCTTTGTCTACATCACCCTCAAGAATCTCGTCCCAACCGATGATGTTACGACCCTTTTCAGCCAAGTGCTTAGCAGCCTGATTCATGAAGTAAGCCTGCAACTGAGCCTCTGCAGGGAAGCCGTTAGAGCCCTTCAAGCCGAGACGTTTGATTTCAGCCTGACAGCGTGGACAGTGTTGCCAACGAATACGTGGAGCCTCGTCACCGCCGATGTGGATATATTTTGATGGGAAGATATCAACAATCTCATCGAGAACATTGTTCACAAACTCGTAGGTCTTAGGGTTACCAGCGCAGAGAATGTCTGGGAATACGCCCCATTGCTCAGCCACTTTGTAAGGACCACCGGTACAACCAAGCTCTGGGTAAGCTGCCAATGCGCCGAGCATGTGGCCTGGCATATCAATCTCTGGAATAACAGTGATATAACGATCAGCTGCATATTTCACAATTTCACGCATCTCATCCTTTGTATAGTAACCACCGTATGGGGTCTCATCAAAGAGTCCTGTCATACGACCAATAACTGTCTGCGCACGCTTTGAACCAACCTCAGTGAGCTTTGGATAGCGGTCAATCTGTGCACGCCAGCCCTGATCCTCAGTGAGATGCCAGTGGAAGGTATTGACATTGTGGAGTGCCAACATATCGATAAACTCCTTGATGAAGCTCATCTTGAAATAGTGACGAGCGCAATCGAGCATCGTACCACGATATCCGAAGCGTGGATAGTCAACGATACGAGCTGCTGGGAAGGTTACGTTCTCTGCCTTCTCCAATGGTAATGACTTGCGAAGAGTCTGTACACCATAGAAAACACCACGTGGAGTCTTACCCTCAACGATAATATCCTTACCCTTTACGGTGATAACATAACCCTCCTCATTCTCAACCTTTGCATTGAGTTTCAAGGTAATAGTACTTCCTTTCTTGTTCATACCATTGAGCGCAATACCAGTTGCCTCTTGGATATATTGCTTCAAGAATTCACCATTACGGCGCATAGCCTCATCGTTGCTTGCAACATTAATAACGGTGTTAGCATCCAAAACGAATGGTGTACCCTTCTCAGCAGTAATACTCTGTGGGAGAGGAACTACCTGGTAGTTCGCATCTGTGGCATGAAGTGAGAATGTAGCCATCATCAATGCCACTGAAAGTAAGATTTTCTTCATCTCGATTAATATGATTTTTGTATTTAGGTTTTTATATTCTGGATTTCAACTATCCATGGACAAAGATACAAAAAATATCTGATTAAATGCTTAATGAGGGTGAAAAGTGTAGAAAATCTACTTATTCTATTAAAAGAGAAAGCCTTGTCCACGTGGGGTAAGGCTTTATCTATGTTTTATTAAGCTTACTCTTCAATCTCAGAAAGACTTCTGACGAAGTTGCTAAAGAAGTTGCTGGTTGTCTCAATGGGTGCATAGCTGACATAGCGGAGACTGCGACGGACGTTGCGACGAAGTACGGAACTATTGTTTTGTACAAATCCTACGGCGTTTTGTTTGAAGTGCCATTCGTGTGCAGTGTCCTTCGCTAAGTCTGAAATACTGCGTAATGTGAGGCGGTAAGCATTTGGGTCACTCTTGCTAACGAAGGGTATCTCGTCTTCTTCAAAGCCAAAGACGGAGATGAGAACATTACCCTGTAGCTCCGCCATAGCACTCAACTGCAGGGTATTCAGCCAGTTCTCGAGTTTCACGAAGTCTACCTTATTACCCCGAGTTCTTAGGTATTCGCCCATCGTAATGATTCCACCTAAGTTCATACCACGTGTAAACATCGTCTCAGAGTTGTTGACAATTAGCTTCAGCATATCAATAGCCTCAATCGAAGTGTCGATACTATGCAGTTCGTTGTAGATAAGATTCTTTAGTCTACGGTTCAGTAACGCATTGCTAAGTCTAACCGTCTTGGGTATTCTTGCAGTTAATGTCTTGCGTTCTTCCTGCTTTGCTTTGATGTCTGTGATGATACTCTCTGGCAGGTTGAGACCTTCATCCATAGCGTGTCTTGCGACACCATTGATGAAGATAGGCATCACTTGTTGTGCTTCAACCATCTGTATGAGTCTTCGCCATTTGAAAGGCGACATCGGTTCGAGGTTCGACTGTGTGCCGAATGCGCCCGAACAAAGGATTCGAAAGAAGTTACGTTGAATGATGTCCATTCCAGATGATTCTATTGGTTGCATGGTCTTGGGTGTTAGGTGATGAGTGTTGGGTGTTGATGATATGTTTAATGGAGTGGTGAATGATGAGTGTTGGGTGTTGAATGTTGGGTGATGATGATATGTTATGAATAACGACGGGGATAATGGAAGAGGATAGAAAGAAAGGCTGTGATGCCCAATAACATTGGATAATACAAGAATGGGACGATGCTCACAGGGTTTATCTTTGCCAATCCTGCTGCCATTAATATCTGTGCACCATAAGGAATCAAGCCCTGCGCACAACATGAGAAGGTGTCGAGGATGCTGGCTGCCTTACGTTTGTCTACGCCATAGCGGTCGCCTATCTGCTTTGCAATACCGCCCACGGTAAGGATTGCCACCGTATTATTGGCTGTACAGATATCCACCAAACTTACGAGGAAAGCTATTGTTAGCTCTGCTCCGCGCTTACTGTTGACGTGTCGGGTGATCATCTTGATGAGATAGTCGATACCACCATTCTCACGGATAATCTCTAACATACCACCTGCCATCATCGTGATGATAATCAGTTCGCCCATTCCTTTGATTCCTGCGCCCATACTTCCAAACCAGCCATAGACATCGTAGCTGCTATCAATGATGCCGATAGCACCTGTGAGGACGATTCCAATGGTCAATACAGCCATCACGTTCATACCAAAGAGCGCACAAATCAGTACTGCCATGTAAGGAATTACTCTGTAAATGTCAACGTTGGCAACCTGTCCTGTGGTATGTATGTCTCTTCCCAAGAAGATATAAACAAGTAGAATCAAGACTGCTGCAGGGGCAACGATGAAGAAGTTTACCCTAAACTTATCTGCCATCTTACACTCCTGTGTTCTCGTTGCTACAACGGTTGTATCGCTAATAAACGAAAGGTTGTCGCCAAAGAACGAACCACCAACGACGGTTGCGACGACAAAAGAGAGCGAACTCCCCGTAGAAGTGGCAATACCTGCTGCGATAGGAGTGAGTGCAACGATAGTTCCAACGCTCGTTCCGATACTCATAGAGATGAAGCAAGCAGCGAGGAAGAGTCCTGGCAGCAGCATGTTATCTGGTAGGACGGAGAGGGTTAGGTTGACCGTAGCGTCAATACTGCCCATGTCCTTAGCCGAGTTGGCGAATGCTCCAGCAAGTACGAATATCCACAGCATCATCATCATGTTGTCTGTGCTGGCTCCCTTGCTGTATATCTCAATTCGTTTTGCGAGTGGATAGCCTCCTGATATGGCAATAGCAAAGATACTCGAAGCCATGAAAGCCACGGTAATCGGTACCTTATAGAAGTCACCCGATATGATTGAAGTGACCAGATATAGTACGATGAACACAAGTAACGGACTCAACGCGAGGAGTCCTTTTTTGTTTTCTGTCATTTGTTGGGTGTTTGGTGTTGGGTGATGGGTGGTGATGATTTGTTAGGGTGTTGGGTGTTGAATGTTAGGTGTTGATGAATTCTATTAACCTATGATTCATGCCCTTTTCACACTTACCATATCTTATTTTAAGCCTCCACACATCTTGTGCTAAGCCTTCGCACATTATGTGTTAACCCTCCGCACGTCATGTGTTGAGCATCATCACGATTTTTATCAATGCCATCTTTTATTTAATTTTATCCCCCTTTTACTACCTTCCTTTCATCTTGTTTATAGCAGTCTTGCCTCCCTCCCCTTCGGAAGAGGACTAAGGTGGGGCTCCTTCACAATCTAACCCTTAGCAAATTTGCCTCCCTCCCCCTTCGGGGAGGGTCGGGGTGGGGCTTCCTCTTTTTACCCCCACGACCTATGATAGAAGTCTATATTCTCTCGCATAAGCAAGTCGATAGGCATATAGTTGACTGGTTCAACCTTCTTTTTCAGCACGATAGCACGGAAGAGGGAGTCAACACTGAAGTAGCCTTGTTGGTAGGCATGCTGTGCGATGAGGAACGATATACTCCCTTCTCGTAGGCAGTCTGCATTCTTATGTACCACGTCATAGCCCATAATCTGAACGTTATGGCGATGCGTCTTCAGTAGGAATTTACCCACGATATGCGCTTTAGAGTTCAGTGTGATACAGTGGTGTACCTCTGGATGCTCGCTGAAGAACTTTTCTAAGATATGGTCATAACGCTTCCGCTCCTCGTCTAATGGGAGGTTTACCTCTAAAATCTTAATATTAGGGAAGTTCTCTTCCATATAATGACGGAAGCCCACCTCGCGATTCTCTTGCTGACGACTTGCCATCTTTCCGTCCTTCGTCTGCTTCATGAGCATGATGCTTTCCTCCTTTTGAGCAATGAGCATCAGCATTCGAGCAGCAAACCGACCACTCTGGATAGAGTCCTGTCCGTAGAATGACAGCGGTTGCAGCGATGGCATATAAGAGTCGAGCAGAATGAAAGGGATGTTGCGATCGTGCAGTTCGTCGGTGAACAGGCGTGTCACCTCTAATGTCGTAGGGACAAGGATAACGCCATCCGGATTCTGCCTAAGACATTTCTGGTAGGTCTCGATAAAAGAGTGAGGGTCCAATCGACTATAATACATGATTTCCAAGTCGATATAAAAGTCTCTACGTGCCTCTACCGCCTTCATGGCACCAATCTCAATCTCTTCCCAGTAAGCCTCACTGCTGTGCTTTGGAATCAAACAATAGAACGTGTAACTCTTGTTATAAGCCAGTGCACTTGCGTAGACATTCGGCTGATAATTCATCTCCTTCAGCACCTTTTCCACTCGTTTCAGTGCGGATTCCGATACATTCGGGCGTTTATGCAATACTCTATCAACTGTTCCAACACTTACACCTGCACGTTCTGCAATGTCTTTGATTCTTATCTTTTCTGCCATAAATATGGGAAGTGAATATAATATTTTTGCGCTGCAAATTTACTAATAATTGTTGGAATGTGCGAAAGCACAACGTTAGAATTTATAAGTAAAAGTTCTTTTTATTATTTAATTGTGTACAGAATGATGGATAATAGGAATTTTTTAACTAAATTTGCGTTCTGAAATAAGGCCACGTGCAGTTATGTCTATTAAAGGTTATCTTCAAAAACTATCTTTTCGCACAGGTGTCATCGTACTCCTGATGTGTATTCCCTTTTATATTCTCTCCTTCGTTCAAGTGTTTTTCCCAGTGTCAACGGCAACGAAAGGCATACTTTTTACTGTCTTTTTCGGATTGGCAAAGAGCTTTCAATATGGCGGTATCGCTATCCTTGGAAAGGAAGGCTACAAACAGGTGAAGAGTTATTTCAGGCGGAAGAAACAGCTGAAAGATGAGACTATGAAGATTGATAGCAACAGAACGCATCGCTACTGTCCTGATCTTTTCTCTAATCCAGAGATCCTTTCTGGTATTCGGCTCGTCATCTTCGACTTCGATGGAACGCTTGGCGATTCTCAAAAGCTGATTACCGACACGATGCTTGCAACGATAGAACGACTGAATTTACCGATGAGAAGTCGTGAGGAATGTGCCCGAACAATTGGTTTACCACTAAAAGAATGTTTCTCATCTATCATCCCGATGAGCGGTGAGCAGGCTGAGGAGTGTGCCGAAGTGTATAGCGAAATCTTTAATGTGAAGAACGTTCCAGGGGCGGTAACGGTCTTTTCGGGTGTTATCGAAACGTTGGAAAGACTTTCTTCGCAAGGCGTTCTGATGTCGATTGCAAGTAGTCGTAGCCATAGAACGCTTGCAAAACTGATGGACGAATTAGACCTCTCGAAGTATATCACTTATCTGATTGCTGCCGACGATGTTGTCGAGAAGAAACCAGCAGCTGAATCAGTGCTTAAGACTTTGCGTCATTTTAACGTCGAAGCACACGAAACCCTCGTCGTAGGTGACACCGAATTCGACATTCTCATGGGCAGAAATGCAGGTACACACACCTGCGGAGTTACCTACGGTAATGGTAGCAAAGAGAGTTTAGAAGCCGCAAAAGCAGAGTGGATAGTTTGTTAAATAATGTATAATTCTTTGGTAGTTTCGTAATAAACCACTACCTTTGCACTCGCAATTCAGGAATGCACCTCGGTTCATAGATGAATTGTTCTTAATTAATATCGCGGGTTGGAGCAGTTGGTAGCTCGCCAGGCTCATAACCTGGAGGTCGCATGTTCGAGTCCTGCACCCGCAACTTCAAAGCTTAGAAATACTTAGTAATAAGTTTTCTAAGCTTTTTTTGTGCGTTATAAATAGCTAATCTTAATTCAGCGGTCATCATAACGCAAATCATAAAGTTGAAATCTCAAACCTCAAAGGATAAAAGATTTCAATGTTTAAATCTCAATATTCAATGTATAAAAACGATTTGTGAAATTTGAAAAATTCGTAGTCGGCGCCTGAATTTATTTTACATTTTAAGTATCGAAGGCGTAAGGAAAGTAATTAAAAACGAGTCTTTTTGTCGCCTCCATAAGTGTTTTGTAATCAATTAGTTGCGGGAGTGCCTTCCAAAGGGTACCTAATTGGACTTCAAAAGGGCGTTAGTAAGGGTCTTAAAGGACACCTTTTGCAAGCTAAAAGGGCGTTAATTGGAAGCCAATTAAGCCTTAATAAAAATCGAAGGAGGGAAAAATATTGACAAAACGAGAGGTAAATGGGTGGGGAATACTCACCTTAAAGCCCTCTATCAATCCATAGGGACAGTTTTTCATTACCTCATGTTTTATCTTGTGTGTTCAGTCTTCCGCTCGCAATCTTAGAAGCAATGGCGTTTAAGGAACTCCTCATACTGGTTGCGATAGCCATTGAAGACATTGATATCAACATCGCCATGGATGCCACGTACCTTACCATCAGGACTTAACTGCCAGTAAGCTAACTTGAAGTTGGGCTTATATTCACCATAACGGGCTATCCAAATGTGATAGTTATCGCCTAAATCGGGTGCCAATGGCATGTAAGTATTGGCAAAAGTCTGACTGATATAAAGGATAGGACGTTTACCTGTTCGCTTCTGCACAAGGCTCATCCACGCACGAATATTGCGGAACATCACCTCTGCTCCACCCATCGCAACAATCTGTGCATCGGTCGGCTCAACGTCTAAGACTGGGGGTAGATCGCCCTTATTAAACTTACTACACTTGAGGAAATAGGCTGCTTGCGCTGCACCTGGTGACATGGTAGAAAAGAAATGATAGGTACCTGTTCGAATACCATGCGCACGTGCTGCCTTATAATCAGCCTCGTAATAAGCGTTTAGCACCGTACAACCCTCCGTAGACTTCACGTAAGCGAAGGAAACAGGATAATCCACCTTTCCCTTGATAGTCTTCGTACTCAGCGTACCGAGGTCGGTAATGCGCAGTTTATCCCAATAAATGTGATACACCTTATTATTCTTCTCGTGCTGATGACGTGAGAGGTCGATGCCGTAGATACGGTCGGGAGTATACGTAAGGCGTTCACCTTTAAACACATCCGCTTTCCATTCGCCCACTTGTAGATACTCGTGTGGTGCAACATAGATACCGAAGCCGTCGCGTTTTCCGTCCTTCCAATGTCCGTCATAGAAGCTGCCATCGTCGCCATAGTACTTTCCATAACCATTCGGAACGTTCTTCTGGCTCTCACCCTCATATCGTCCGCCAGCAATACAAATGCCCTTTGCAAGGCTGCTGATAGTAGCTGCGTGGGTCTTATAGTATGTGTTCAGTGCGTCTATCGCCCCAGTTTTCTGCAAGCGAGTAATCAAGCGAATTGGTGTTCTTTTACTTTCGGTTTGCAAGAGTACGCAATCATTCTTCTTATCTATTTCCAATCGGTTGCAAACAGTAGGTTTCGCCTTCTTAGAGGGAGTCTGAATAGCATAGCGATTTTGCTGTCTAATGCGCAGTTGGGTAGAAGAAGTAGAGAGAGAATCCAACACCTTTATCATCCGACGAAGCGAATCCATCTGCTGCACCACTTCGGTATGATATTCCGCAATCTTGTTATATCCGTAATCCTGAACGCTGTGTACACGAAGATAATACCCCATCTCGTTGCGCTTCGTTTGCAATCCGTCTAACTCCGAATCCATCTGAGCCATCGTCTGACGAACAAGCCTTAGCACCCCTTTCCCTTTCAAGTTGACGATTGTTAAGGGTTTGTAATTCCAACGAATGAGAATACGTCCGTGGCAAGAAGGCACAACGGGCAATCGATTCACCCAATAACCACGTTGCGTGATACTGCGTGTATGAATTGAATCTTTATTGATAGAGCCACCCACAAAGGCTGAGTCGGCATAATCGGCAAAGTATGCAAGGGGCTTACCATCAGCCTCTAACGCGTAATACGCTTCCTGACGGATAGCCACAGCACTCTTATCCACCTCCTCTTGTGAAGGGGGCAGACAACGAAAGACAATATATATGAGTAGAAGGACAAGCAAAATGCCCCCTCCTACATACAGGGTTCGCCTTGAAGGGCGGTAGTTGAACATTAAAATAAATTTAAAATATTTGCAAAGTTACAAATAATTATCTAACTTTGCAGCCAAGTTTATGAGAAAAACGACAGACATATTACTATCCCTTCTATTGTCAACGATGATAGTATGGATTGGTTCGGGCATCATGACAGTGGTGTGCGCACATACTGGCAATGTGTCTGTTGCTAAGATGGAAGATAAGGGTCATTGCAATGATAACGGTGTAAAAAATTGCATGAAGGTTGAGGTGAAAACCTTGTCGCCTACAGATATGGCGCACAATGACTTTTACCACATTCAGCCTATACAGCTTTCTCTTCTCCCACAATTCGTAAGTGATTGTCAATTATTGCCTTTGCCTGTTTTGACAAAGGCCCCAGAGAGGATATTGTCGTTGCTCTGGCATAGTCCGCCACGCCAATATCTCCGATTACTTACGACACTTATCATTTGATTTTTGGTTGTTTTCTGTTCCTCATGAAATGGGCAACAGAAGGTTTATCGTACCTGTTACACAAGTGTGTTCGGGCTAAAAGTCGTATCAGTATGTTTCTCATTCTGATACCATATAAGCTTTATAAACTTTACAAAACAACTGAATATCAAACGAAATGAATAAAATCATATATTTAGTAGGACTGACCTTGCTGTCTGTCCTACCTGCTACCGCACAGGAAACTGCTGTCGACACGACCGCAACCCTTAAAGATCAGACGCTCTCTGACGTGACTGTCACCGCAAGAAGGGCATCAGTGAGATCGCTCTCTGGCGCCATCAACGGTAAAGATATCCTACGTGACGAACTCTTCAAGGCTGCTTGCTGTAATCTTGGTGAGAGCTTTGTCAACAACGCTTCAGTAGATGTAAATTACTCAGATGCGACAACGGGAGCCAAACAAATCAAACTCCTTGGTCTTAGTGGTACGTATGTTCAGATGCTAACCGAGAACCTTCCTAACTTTCGTGGTGCTGCCCTCCCTTACGGTTTGGGCTATGTTCCAGGCAGTTGGATGAAGAGTATGCAGGTGAGTAAGGGTAATACATCTGTTAAGAATGGCTACGAAGCGATGACAGGTCAGATTAATGTAGAATACGTTAAACCTGAAGATCCAACAGGTATGACCGTCAACCTCTATGGCAATACGGTGGGAAGATTCGAAGCAAATGCGGATGGTAACATTCATATCAATGGAAACAAGAACCTCAGTACGGAAATCCTTGCCCACTATGAGAACAACTGGCTACATCATGATGGCAACGGAGACGGATTCCAAGATGCCCCAAAGGTGAGACAATACAACCTGCAGAACCGTTGGTTTTGGAAGAAGGGCGATTATATCTTACATGCTGGTTTGTCGCTGTTGAAGGAAGATCGCGTGAGTGGTCAGACTCCTCATGCTGCTGCAACGAATCCTTATCGCATTGATATCGGCACCGACCGCTACGAGGCTTATATGAAACATGCCTTTGTTCTCAATAAGGAACACGCCACAAACATCGCTTTGATGGGTAATGTATCTATGCACAAGCAGCAGGCGCAATATGGTATTAAGCAGTATGATGTCAACGAAAAGAATGCTTATGCATCACTTATGTTTGAGACAAACTTCACCGATGAGCACAATCTCTCTGCTGGTTTGAGTCTCAACCATGATTACTTGCATCAGACGCTGACACTCCCAGCAACGGCTGTACCTTCTGATTACGGTAATATCTACCCGCTCACGCGTGGTATTGAGAGCGAAACAACACCGGGCGCATACGTTCAGTACACCTATAACTTGCATAGTCGCTTCATCGCTATGGCAGGATTGCGCGTCGATCATAGCAATGTTTACGGTACGTTCTTCACTCCTCGCTTCCACTTGAAATGGGTGCCAGTCGACTTCCTGACCCTCCGCCTCTCTGCAGGTAAGGGCTATCGCAGTCCGCACGCATTGGCTGAGAACAATTACCTCATGGCTTCGGGCCGCCGACTCATCATCGATAAGCTCGATCAAGAGGCTGCATGGAACTATGGTGCGAGTCTTAATTTCAACATTCCAATAGGAA
>ERZ772920.1576-NODE-1576-length-11382-cov-24.249757_pt1 | contig 11382 bp, 9 predicted proteins | sample MGYA00511469_ERZ772920 | MGnify/ENA primary metagenome ERZ772920 (study PRJEB29015, sample SAMEA2738069) | human oral metagenome | biome: human oral; feature: human-associated habitat; material: saliva | place: China | collected 2216 ... | reverse complement strand
CCCGCGTATCAGGCTTGGGAAGCGTGCGCTCTACCATTGAGCTACAGCCGCATCCCCTCCAGTCTAGCGTGTACCGTGCCGGTTCGTGAAATGTTTCACCCCGCCCAATGTGACGCACCACCCGGGTCGTGCCGGGCTCGAGCCTGCGGTCTGCGGGCTCTGCCAGGTATCCTTTAAACGTGCTTATTTCAGATCGCGATATTCGTCAAGAGATTGCTGATGGACGCATCGTCCTTGAACCGTACGATGAGTCGATGATTCAGCCTGCAAGTGTGGACGTGAGGATTGATCGTTTCTTCCGTCTGTTCGATAACCACAAGTACCCGCATATCGACCCCGCGCAGCCGCAGGAGGACCTGACGCGTCTGGTGGAGGTGGCTCCCGACGAGCCGTTCATCCTGCATCCGGGTGAGTTCGTGCTGGGCTCGACGTATGAGAAGGTGACCCTGCCCGATGACGTGGCCGCCCGCCTGGAGGGCAAGTCCTCGCTGGGTCGTCTGGGCCTGCTGACCCACTCAACTGCCGGTTTTATCGACCCCGGTTTTTCGGGCCACGTGACGCTTGAACTGTCGAATATGGCCACTCTGCCGATTATGCTGTGGCCGGGTTCTAAGGTGGGTCAGCTGTGCTTCTTCCGTCTGAGCAGCCCGACCGAGCACCCGTACGGTTCGGGCGCGTACGGTAACCGTTACCAAGGCCAGCGCGGCCCGACGGCGTCGCGTAGCTATTTGAACTTTCACCAGACGATGATTCCGACGGAGTCGTAGTCTATTCCCGTTTGGGGTTGGGGTGCGGGTGGCCTGCATGGCTGGGTCGCCCGCGCCTCCTCATATGGGCGTACGCCCGGCGTCTCGTGCGTTCACTCGCGTGCGGGGCTATTCTCTCACTCATTTGAAGGATTGTTATGAATCTGCTTCCTGTTGTTCTGCGCCTGGCGGGCGCGGAGGTTTCCGTCTACCTGATTGACCAGTCTGAGGCTTTTGTCGAGGGTTTTAAGCGCGCGTGGGAGCCGCTGAACCCCGAATTCTTTGAGACTCCGGACGAGGCCTACGAGGCGGTTTCGAACCACGACCAGGTGCTGCTGGTGCACCCCGTATCTGACACCCCGATTCTGGACATAGCCCAGCCCCTGATGGGCCCGTTCACGAAGGTTGGCACGCTGCGCGTAGATAGCGTGGAGCAGGGCCTGCAGGACCTGACGAGCCGCATCACCGTTGCGATGATCGAGCAGCTGGTGGGTACCGGCGTGATGCTCCATTCGGCGGTTATCGGTGACCCCGAGTCGAAGCGCGCCCTGGCCCTGGTGGGCGTTTCGGGCAGCGGCAAGACCACGGCCTCGCGTTTCTTGGGCTCGAAGCTGGCGTACCTGACGGACGAGACCGCCGTCATCTCGGATGAGGGCTTCGTGACCCCCTACCCGAAGCCGCTGTCGGTGATTGTCGACCCGAACGCACCGAAGGAACAGCAGAACCCGGTTGAGGCCGGTCTGAACGTGGTCGACCCCGAGGACCGCGGCTACAAGCTGACCCGTATCGTGCTGATTTCGCGTGACGAGCAGGCCAAGGAGCCGCGCCTGGAACGCGTGCCGCTGCACGAGGCGCTGGTGTTCCTGAGCGAGCAGAGCTCGGGCCTGGCGAAGCACCCCGAAGGCGTCGTGTCGCTGGCCAAGCTGGTAGAGCGTTGCGGCGGCGTGTGGCGCCTGGTGTACTCGGAGGTTGAGGATACTTTGCCGCTGGTTCAGGATCTGCTGGCCGGTGGTGAGCTGCCGGGCGCTGATGAGGTTGAGAGCCTGGAGAAGTACACGGTTGAGGATCACCTGCCGGGCGTGTACCTGAACGGTACGATTGTGATTGACCGCGCGCCGGGAACCTCTGCGGTGCGCGTGGGCGAGGACGGCCCGTTCCTGCTGCTGCAGGACACCGCGTTGAACGAGCTGTCGGAGTTCGCGGCGGAGTGCTGGCTGCAGGCAGAGGGCGGCATCTCGTACGATAACCACTACGAGCGCATGGCAGAGCTGTTTGAGGGTCTGCCGGTTGAGGCGTACGACGAGAACGTCAGCGCCCTGGCGCAGGGAGCGATGCTGTGGGTCCGCGTGATTGATGATCCGCTGATTGATGACGCGACCTGGGCTCAGATGACCAGCGATGAGGTTCTGGATGAGGAGCAGCAGCAGATTGCGCTGGATTCCTCTGAGGAAGCTGTCTCTGATGATGAGGATGACGTGGTGGAGGACTAACCACCGCGGCTTACTGACACGGCTTACTGAGCTCCGATTGATAGGCGCTGCTCGATAGTCACTGCTAAAGCACAAGGGAGGGGCGGGTAGAAGAATGATCTTCTACCCGCCCCTCCCTGTGTGTTTGCAGGCTTGTATTTGCGGGGTTTGCAAGGACGCTTAGCCCCGCGACGCCTTACTGTGAGGCCTTACCGAGCAGCCTTACCGGGCTGCCTTGTCGCGGCGCTTCTGTTCACGCTTCTGCTCGCGGCGAGCCGCACGCACACGCAACGGGCCGGGTGCCTTCACCGGCAGCAGCAGGAGCAGACCCGCCACCACAACAATCAGAATACCGAGCACGCCCCAAATCTGCGCGCCCATCAGGCTCACGCACAGGCCGAAAAGCATCGGCGCCAGGAAGCTCGTGGCGCGGCCGGTGGTCGAGTACAGGCCGAACAGCTCACCCTCGGTGCCGGGCTCGGCCAGACGAGCCAGGAACGTGCGGGAGGCCGACTGCGCCGGACCCACAAACAGGCAAAGCAGCAGGCCGCACACCCAGAACACGGGCGGCTCGGGGAAGAAAAGCAGGGGAATCGCCACCACGATAATGCCCACCAGTGAGATCACAATGATGCTCTTCGGGCCCAGGTAGTCGTCCAGGTAACCACCCAGAATAGCGCCGACCGCCGCGACCGCGCTGCCCGCGATGCCGAACAGAATCACCTCGGAAGTGCCGAAACCGAACGTGCCGGCCGCCAGAATACCGCCGAACGTGAAAATGCCCGAGAGGCCGTCGCGGAACACCGCCGAGGCAATCAAGAACCACAGGGTCTGCGGGGAGGTCACCTTCAGACGCACAATCGTGCGCCACAGCGCCTTGTAGGAGGCGAGCAGACCGCCCTGACGAGCCGGGGAGAGACGCTCCATGCCGAGCTCCAGGAAACGCAGTTCGCGTGTGGGCAGCACCTCCGGTAGGAAGCGCTCGCGGGTGCGCATACGAATCAGCAGCGGCACACAGAAGATGAGGCACCAGGCCGCGGCGAACAGGGTCACCGCGCGGATGTTGAGAGCCCCCTCCTCGCTCAAGCCCAGGGACGAGGGGGACAGCACGAAGCCCCACAGCACCACGGCCAGAGCGAGGATGCCGCCAATGTAGCCGGCGGCCCAGCCGGTGCCCGAAATCTTGCCGATATTATTCGGGTTCGACACGCGCGGCAGCACCGCGTTGTAGTTCACGTACGCGAACTCGCTGAACACGCTCGCGGCAGACACCAGGAACACACCCAGCCACAGGTAGCCCGGGTCGGGGGCGACGAAGAAGCAGGCCGCCATAAACGCCACGAGCAGGACCGTGTTCACGCCCAGCCAGAAGATACCGCGGCCCGACCTGTCGTTGCGCTGGCCCGTGACCGGGGCGAGAAACGCGATGAGGAAACCCGCAACCGTCAGACCCAGCGACAGGGCCGAAGAGGTCTGCTCGGGCGTGCCGAAGTAACCGCTGGTCAGGTAGACCGTGAAGATGAAGGTCATCATAATCGAGTCGAAACTCGACGAACCGACATCCCACAGGACCCACGCGGTCACCGAACGGCGACTCGTAGCGTGGTCCACGGCGGGACGGGCAGGCTTCTGCTGGCGGGAGGAACGAATCATCATGAAGGGGCTTTCAAATGGCCGAGTGGCGTCGCATCGGCCGGTACTGCGGGAGGCTGGTACGCGTTAGAAAAGCGCGGGCGGTACGCACCGCGAGGGTACGCACCGCCCCGCATCACTGAACGAAGCATTCAGGGATGGTCTTTACTTGAAGAAACGGCGCTGCGCGCGGGCGATGCCGAAGCTGACAACGGCGCCCACGACGGAGGTCAGAACGGTCCAGAGGATGACCTGGCGCAGGGTATCCTCAGAGTCGGTGGAAATGGCGGGCGGCTGGTTGCCGGTTGCCTTCGTCCAGGCTGCGCCCAGACCCTTACCAACCAGGGCAGCTGCGCCCATGTTCAGGCCCGCGAGAGCAAGCTTTGCGACGGGATTCATATGTATCTCCTTTGGTGTTAATGATGCGGCGCCTCACCCCCGAACCCCCTCGGGGTAGGAAGGATAAATATGAGTGCCATTCCTAGCGTATAGGGTTTCTCCGGCCCGTGTCGCTTTCGGAGTAAACAATCCCGAAAGTGTACACCGTACAAAAACGCCGCATACACAGGAGTATGACATAAAACTACCCGAACTAGCTTCAACGCCTCCGGGTGTCTACAATCGTTTCTGGCCCCAATTGTGTTACGCGCCGGCGTGCAAACCAATCCGCAGCCGTGGGGCCAACACGACAGGGGAGCGCCACCGCGGCGCTGAGAGTGCACAGCAGACCCTCGAACCTGATCCGGTTAGTACCGGTGTAGGGAGTCGAATCTTCTCGGTGCCCTCGCCCATGCAGAGGGCGAGGACATTCCCCTTCCAACGACGGAAGGAAAAACCGCATGTCACACACCACCGACACCACCGCGCCCAAGCGTCCGGCGCCCCGTTCCAGCCTAAGCTGGCGAGTCAACGAAATCGTTATCGCCGCAGTCATCGCCGTGGCCTGCGCTATCATCTTCTGGATCTGGGATATCGCCGTGAGCCCCGCCGCCAAGACCGCGCTCGTCGCGGCCCCCGAACTGCGCCCGCTCATCGCCGGCGCCTGGCTGCTCGGTGGTACCCTCGGCGGCCTGCTCATCCGCAAGCCCGGCGCTGCCCTCTTCTGCGAGCTCGTTGCGGCGCTCATCTCGGTGCTGTTCACCGGCGGTGCGTGGAGCGGCGAGATTCTAATCTCCGGTATTATCCAGGGCATCGGCGCTGAAATCGTCTTCGCCGCCTTCGGCTACCGTCGCTGGAACGCCGCCATCGCCGTTCTGGCCGGTGCTCTCAGCGGCCTGTTCATGGGTGGCAGTGAAATCCTGATTTACTACCCCGACATGGAGCCCGTCAAGGCCGTCACCTACGTGGTCTGCTCGGTCGTCTCCGGCGCAGTCATCGCGGGCTTCCTGGCCTGGATCCTCGTGCAGAACCTCGCCAAGACCGGCGTGCTCTCCTCGCTGGCTTCCGGCAATACCCGCCGCTAATCGCCAGCCACTAGCCACCAGCTAATCACTCACCACGAGTCACCACTCGGCACACTACAGCAGCCGCTCAGAAGGCTAAGAAAGCATTATGGAAGCAACACCGCGCGGGGCGCGCATCGAGCTCAACAACTTCAGCTGGCACCACCCCGGCCGCCCAGAACCCGTCATCAGCGGACTCAACCTCACCATCAACCCCGGTGAAAAAGTCCTGCTGCTGGGCACCTCCGGCGCCGGCAAGTCGACGCTCCTTCACGCCATCGCCGGTGTGCTCCACGATGACGACGGCCTCTCCGCAGGCGGGACCATCACCCTCAACGGTCAAGACCCCGTAGAAGCGCGCGGCACGGCGGGTATGATGCAGCAGGACCCCGAATCCTCCATCGTCATGGCGACCATCGGGAACGACACCGCCTTCGGCCCCGAAAACCTGCGCGTACCCCGCGAAGAAATCTGGGGACGCGTCACCGAGGCGCTCACCGCGGTCGGGCTCAGCCGCCTGCCCCTCGACCACCCCAGCAGCGCCCTGTCCGGCGGACAGAAGCAGCGCCTCGGCCTGGCGGGCATCCTCTCGATGCACCCCGGCGCCATGATTCTCGACGAGCCCACCGCCAACCTCGACCCCACCGGCGTGCGGGAGGTGCGCGACAGCATCCTCGCTGCCGCTGGGGCCACCGGCGCGACCCTGCTCGTCGTGGAACACCGCGTGAGCATCTGGGCGCCGTACATGGACCGCATTATCGTGCTCGGCGAAGGCGGCACCATCACCCACGACGGCGCGCCCGGAACCGTGCTCGCCGAAGCCCGTCGGGACCTCATCGACGCCGGCGTGTGGGTGCCCGACTACGTGCCGCGTGCACCGCAGAACGCTATCGGCGAGGCGGTGGGCGGCGAGGTGCTTCTCCGCGCCGAAAACCTCAGCATTACCCGCGCGCAACCCACCCCCAAGCAGCGACGCGCCCGCCGACGCACCATCAAACGCCTCGGCGACACCCCCGCGCCCGTACCCGTCGACCTGCCCGTGCTGCGCGGCGGCATCAACCTCACCCTGCGTGCCGGCGAACACCTCAGCGTGCTCGGCCCTAACGGCGCCGGCAAATCAACCCTCGCGCTCACCCTCGCCGGGCTACTCACCGCGCCCGACGGCACCCTCGCCGCCACCGACACGCTCCGCGACCACGGCGCCGGTCAGAATGGCCAGCGCGCCCACTGGGACGTGCCCACCTGGACCCCCGCCCAAATGCTCAGCCGCATCGGCTACGTCTTCCAAGAACCCGAATACCAATTCATCCGCGGAACCGTACGCGAAGAACTCGAACTCGGCCCCCGCCGACTCGCCGCGCTCAACCGCGTTCCCCTCGACGAAGACGAGCTCGCCGCACGCACCGAAGACCTGGCGGCCCGCCTGCGCCTCAACCACCTGCTCGACGCCAACCCCTTCACCCTCTCCGGCGGCGAAAAACGACGACTCTCGGTCGCCTCCGCGCTCGCCACCGCACCGAGAATACTCATTCTCGATGAGCCCACCTTCGGGCAGGACGCCCGCACCTGGGCCGAACTCGTCGACCTCATTCGCGAACTCCTCGCCGACGGGACCGCAGTCATCTCCATTACCCACGACGAAGACTACACCGCGGCGCTCGGCGGCAAATCCATCACCCTCGAGGCGCTCGGAGCTTCCGAACCCTCCGGACCCCAGGCAGCCTTCGGAAAGGAGAACGAATGAACACCGACTTCTTCGGCACCATCGACCGAACCAGCTACTTCAGCAGCCTTAACGCCGGCGTCAAGCTCATCGTCTCCTTCGCCCTCATCATCGCCGCACTCATCGTGCGCGACCCGCTGACCTCCGGAATCCTCTTCGCCCTCGAACTGCTCGGGTTCATCCTCGTCGGGTTCCGGCCCGTCAACGTCCTCGCCCGATTCTGGCCCATCCTGATCGCCGTAATCACCACTGGCTGGTCCGTCGCCATGCTCAGCGCCAAAACCGGCGACGTGATCCTCAACCTCGGCTTCAACACCATCACCACCGGCTCCGCAGCCGTCGGCGCAGCCATGATGATCCGTTCCCTCGCCATGGTCCTGCCCACCCTCGCGTTCGTGCTCACCACCGACCCGACCGACCTCGGCGACTCCCTCGCGCAGACCTTCAAACTGCCGGCACGATTCGTGCTCGCCACCATCGCCGCGCTGCGCCTGGTTGGCATCCTCTTCGCCGAATGGAACGCCCTCGGCCAGGCACGACGCGCCCGCGGACTCGGCGCGGGCCAATCCCTTGCCGGACGCGCCCAAACCTTCGGCGGGCAAAGCTTCGCCCTGCTCGTGCAGGCCATCCGCCGCGGCTCCCGCCTGGCCATCACCATGGAGGCGCGCGGCTTTGGCGCGGGAGAACGCACCTGGGCACGTGTGCCCTCGTATTCGCGCCGTGACGTGCACGTGAGTATTGCCGCCGCCGTCATTATCGCTGTTGCGTACGGTGCATCTATTGCGGCGGGTACGATCCAGTTCCTCTGGGGCTAGACCGTTCCGTTTCTGGTTCCGCTTTCGTGGCTCCGCTCGGGAGGCGGTATTCGTCCTCGTTCCTACAGGGAGGCGGGGTGCCGCATATTTCCTCCGCGCCTAGCTCTACTTGGGACATGAGTAGGGAGGCGCCCGCACCCTTCCTTCGCTCCTACAGGGGCACCCGCCCTCGCTTCGCTTCGGGCACCCTGATGTCGCTTCAGGAAGGTGCGGCACCTCCGGCAACCACTTGCAGACAGCCCAGAGGGAGGCGGTATTCGTCCTCGTTCCTACAGGGAGGCGGGGTGCCGCATATTTCCTCCGCGCCTAGCTCTACTTGGGACATGAGTAGGGAGGCGCCCGCACCCTTCCTTCGCTCCTACAGGGGCACCCGCCCTCGCTTCGCTTCGGGCACCCTGATGTCGCTTCAGGAAGGTACAGGCACCTCCTGTCCTTGACCTCAGACCGCACAAAGGGACGGCATTATCCTCGCTCGGATAATACCGTCCCTTTTATGCGTTTAGCTCTGCTGCGCCAGGTAGTTCAACAGCGTGGCGGTCAGCTCCGGGTCATGCGCCAGCGCCGTGCCGTTCAGGTGAGTCACCGGCGCAATCAGACGCACCGACGACGCCAACCACACGCCGTCCGACTCGAACAAATCCTGCGGGTAGAGCGGACCGAAGCCCAGCTCCCAGCCTGCCTGGCGCGCCGCCTCGAACACCGCGCCCTGCGTGGTGCCGGGGAGGATTCCGTGGCTCGGTTCGGGCGTGTACAGCACCTTCTTGCCGTTCTCGATCTTGGCGACCAGCACCGAGGAGGTAGCGCCCTCGAGCACGCGACGCTCATCGGTGATGAAGATTGCGTCATCCGCGCCGCGCTCCTGCACGTACCGCAGAACCGCCATGTTCACGGCATAGGAGAGGGTCTTCGCGCCCGCCAGAAGCCACGGGTAGGCGCTGTTATCCATCGGCTCGTGGCCGCGCGGCAGCAGCATCGCCTTCACACCCTCAGTACGGCGCTTCACGATAGAGGCAGGCACCGGCGACGCCATAATCAGCGTGTACGGGCCCGGCTGCATGGAAGTCACCGCCTGGGTGGGGCCACGCGAAATAATGATCTTCACGATGTGCTCTTCACCCAGCGCAGTCTCGGCACCGGCGGTCGCCTCACGCATGAGGCGCTCCACCGCCGAACGCAGAATCTCGGGTTCCGGGTCGGGCAAATCCAGCATACGCGCCGACGACTCGAGGCGGGACAGGTGCATGCCGAGCTTACGCACGCGGCGGTTGACGGACAGCATGGTCTCGAAGACGCCGTCGCCGCGGGTGAAACCCTGATCATCAACGCTGATGAGGGGCACGGACGGGTCAACGAAGATGCCCTGCGGGTTCTGCTCGTTCAGAAGAATTACGGTACTAGACATAGTTTTATTGTACGTTCGTTGCCGAACCGTAGGCAGGAGGTGCCTGTACCTTCCTGAAGCGACATCAGGGTGCCCGAAGCGAAGCGAGGGCGGGTTCCCTGTAGGAGCGAAGGAAGGGTGCGGGCGCCTCCCTAACTACTACAACAAATACAGCAAAGCCCCGGATGCGCAACCCTTAGCGGGTCGCCCATCCGGGGCTTTAGCTATACAAAAATCAACAACAGGCTAGTGGCCCGCCGGCGCGCCTTGACCTTTACCAGCGCCGTGGCTCTTACCGTCCGCCGAGTAGTCCGAATCCTTACGCGGCGTCGTCCACAGCACCAGCGCCGTCAGGACCGCGAAACCCAGAATGGAGAAGCCCATCGGCAGGTACTCATGCTCACCGGCAAACGACACCAGCGGCGCCGCCAACGCACCCAGCATCGCCTGAACCGTACCCATCACCGCCGAAGCACTACCCGCCATGTGGCGCGCCTCGTTCAACGCCAACGCCGAAGCATTACCAAAAATCAGGCCGCACGAGCTGGTCAGCAGGAACAGCAGAACCAGCGTCGGCACCAGCGAAATACCGATCAGGAAGCTGACCGTCAGCAGTACAGACACCACGAGCAGGCTAACCACGCCAACGTTCACAATGCGGCGCTGCGCCACACGACCAACCAGCTTCGTCGCGATCGCGCTGAACAGCACAACACCGATCGAGTTCACACCGAACACGATCGTGAACTCAGTTTCGGACATGCCCAGAATCTTCTGCAACACAAACGTCGAACCGGAAATGTACGAGAACAGCGCACCAAACGCGAAGCACATCGTCAGCATGAAACCCATGTAGCGGCGAATCTTGAAGACCTTCGGCAGCTCGGAGTAGACGCTCAAGGTAGTGCCGGTGTAGCGCTTCTCCACCGGCAGAGTCTCCTTAATTACGAAGACCACACCGAGCATCATGACTGCGGTAATCACGCCGAGCACATGGAAAATATCGCGCCAATTACCCCACGACAGCACCCAACCGCCAAACAGCGGCGCAAGCACCGGCGCGAAGCCGTTAATCATCATCATGACGCCCATGAGCTTAGCGGTCGCCAGACCCTCAGTCGTATCAGCCACGATAGAACGCGCCAGCACCGCACCAATCGAACCGGTGAAGCCCATCATGAAACGCGCAAAAATCAGCAGCTCAATATTCGGCGCGAAACCACACGCCACCGTCGCAATAAAGCAGATGACCGCACCAATCAGCAGTGGCTTACGGCGGCCCGTCTTATCCGACAGCGGACCCACGACCAGCTGGCCGAGCGCCATACCAACCATGAACGCACTCAACGTCAGCGACGCGTTCGTGCTGGTAGTGTTCAGGTTCTCAGCGACTGCGGGCAGCGCCGCCAGGTACATATCCGTGGCCAGCGGTGCGATAGCGGTCAACAGCGCCAAAACAACAATGAAAAGGGGCGATAGCCCCAAAGAGGTCTTAATCGACTTCGAAGACATTAGCCTTAGTTTTTCTTTCTGCGTGATGCGCGTGCAACGGCGCCTGCGGCTCTACAAGACATGGATGCGGCGGTACCGCCCCTGGGAATGAGCTTGCGCAGGCTGGAAGCACAACTTTTTTACCCTAGCAGAATTGGGTGTGGCTTCGTAAGTTAAACGTTTGACCTTTTTTCGGTGCGGGATGGATGCTCCGTTTAGTTCCTTTGCGCTTGGTTTGCGGGCTGGTTTGGAAGGCGGCGCTCGCCCTCGTTCCTACAGGGGTAGGTGGGCGAGGGTGCGCCACATATTTCCTCCGCGCCTACGCAGGGGCACCCGTCGCACAGACGCTCCGCTTAGTTCCTTTGTGCTTGGTTGGCTTGCTGATTGGCTTGCTAGTTGGCTTGGGAGGCGGCGTTCGCCCTCGTTCCTACAGGGGACCCGCCCTCGCAGAGCTCGGGCACCCTGATGTCACTACGGGCGATGCCGCCTGCCTGCGCAGGTACAGCAAGGGGACGGCGTTATCCACGCTCCTACAGGGGCACCCGTCCTCGCTTCGCTTCGGGCACCCTGATGTCGCTTACAGATAACACCGCCCCTTCTTGACGGTCACCGTGCGGCTGCTACTGCGCCGCGCTGTCGTAGATGAAGTCCACGGTCGCGTAGTCCTCCGGGATTTCGGCGAG
>ERZ772920.1575-NODE-1575-length-11383-cov-4.936264_pt1 | contig 11383 bp, 7 predicted proteins | sample MGYA00511469_ERZ772920 | MGnify/ENA primary metagenome ERZ772920 (study PRJEB29015, sample SAMEA2738069) | human oral metagenome | biome: human oral; feature: human-associated habitat; material: saliva | place: China | collected 2216 ... | reverse complement strand
CGGTTACGGCTAAAGCAGTCATGATGAGTATACGTTTTGTAAATTTCATAGTAATCACCTCCTAGTTTCTATATTTTTATTATACTACTATAAGTCAAATGAAATATGATATTCTATATGTATAATATTTGAGAGACATTATGTGAAAGGATGAGAGTTTATGATGAAACGTGCGTTAATGGCTGCACTATGTTTTAGTTTTGTGACATTAGGTAGCCAAGCAATTGATATTAATATACCAGGTGCAGATCCTACAATTTCACAGGATGCCTATCAAAACTATCGAAAGGTAGATACGACCGCGAAGAAAATGGAAGTCGATGTAGGCGATAAGGTGAGGGCTAAATATGCAAATAATATGCCTAAAAAATGGACGATAGATGAATTAGTATATTTAACTCAAGAATTAAATCATTCAGTTAACTTCTCATCTTCTGTTTTTATTCTTAAAGATAATGGAGCTAATTTAAAATTTACTTTTCCTGAAGGGACTCAGTTTGGTAAAACCATTAAGGGAGACCCATTAACTACAGAGATTAAGCACGGAAACTTTCTTTTAATTGATGGAAATCTAAATTATAACATTCGCAAAGAAAATCAAAGCACATCTACAGGTAATTCATTTTCCTATCCGACTGTTAAAAATGCAACATGGGAGATTAGCCCCACAAAAACGGGTTCATTAGAGGGGGCTATTAATTTTAAAGTTAAGGCAGAGCCTTCAGTATCGTATCAGATTGCTTTTGATTTGACTAAAAAGAAAGAAGTGGAGCTGTTGAAAACGCATGATCAAGAGTATGTATATAAACAGCTCATGTCTCCTTTGGTTAATTATGTGTTGCCGTCTATTGAGCCAGCTAAGCAATTACTTTCAAAAACTAAACCTATCACAATTAATGGATTTACATTCCAAACGTTGAAATCTAGTGATTTAACTTATAACGGACCTGATAATGATGCAATTTATATTTATGATGGTAAAAGTTATCGTGAAGGCATTATGGTACGAGAATTACAACCAGAAGAATTGGCTAAACCACATACAATAAATGCTAAATTGATACAATACTTTGCTATGTATAAGCCTTACTCTGAGTATAGACCTATTCAATATGCAACCGTTTGGAATGATGCTACCCCGGCTATTTATATGGAAGTAGAACGATCCACATCTAGAATGTACATTCAATCCTTATATGATGATAAGTATTTATATACGCACTTTATCATGGCAGATTTAGATTATAAAGTACCGTCAAAAGATTTGCGTGATGTGGTCCAGTATGTAGATAATGCAAATGATAAAGACAAATACTCAAAAAGTTTAGCAGGTATGTCAGCTGTACCAAAAGGTGTATTTGATATGACTTTATTTTCTAAAAAGCAGTAAATAATTATGAAACGCAATGACCTCATTAAATATGTACAACAAGAATACACCTGTGATATCGCTTATCCATGGAAAAAATACCCAGACTATGTTGTTATCCGGCGTAGAGATAATCAGAAATGGTTTGCTGGTATCTTTACTATTACAGGGCATAAAGTAGGTTTAGATACAAATGAACCTATAGATGTGGTTAACCTAAAATGTGAACCTGATTTAATTCCTACCCTAATTCGTGAACGTGGAATCTACCCTGCGTATCATATGAATAAACAACACTGGATATCGGTGGATATTGAAGGATATGAAGAAATAGAGAAAGTTAAAATGCTAGTGGATATGAGCTATCAGTTGGTGGGGAAGCGGTAAAATATTAATAGGATAAAATAACTGGCTAAGATTTTTAGCCAGTTATTTTTATGGATGTTATTGGAATAAAAATTATGTTATTATGAAAGAAACATGTAATTTATTTGATAGGGGAATGCATATGATAACAGGTGAAATTAAGAATAAAGTTGATAAGATATGGGAGAATGTCTGGGCTGCAGGCTTAACAAATCCTTTATCTGTAATCGAGCAAATTACATATTTGATGTTTATACGTGCATTGGATGATCAAGAAATTAATAATATTCGTAGTAAGACTTTACTTGGTGCGGATGTAGAATTAATTTTTCCAGAGTCGGATATTGGCCAAGCTATGCGTTGGAGTAATTTTAAATTTAGAAATGCTGATGAAATCTATAATATTGTTTCTAACTTTGTATTCCCAGCGATTAAGGCCATGAAGCATGGAAAATTGCCAGATTTTGATGAGAATGGCAAGTTAATACCAATTCCTGATACTGATGAAACAAAGGATGGTTTTGATTTTTTTGCTAAGCATATGTCAACAGCTACTTTTATAGTTCCGACCGCACAAGTACTTGAAAAAATTATTACAGGCTTAGATGATTTATACACTCATGACATTGCAAATTTAGATATGCAAGGTGATCTGTATGAATATATGCTCTCAAAATTATCTACAGCTGGAACGAATGGTCAATTCAGAACACCAAAGCATATTCGGGAAATGATGGTTAAGTTATTAAAGCCTTCACCCCAGGATATAATTTGTGATCCTGCATGTGGAACAGCTGGTTTTTTAGTATCTGCTGCAGAATATGTTCGAGCTAATCATAGTGAAAAGATGGATAAAAATGATTGGAAACACTATGAAAGTAATATGTTTAGTGGATTTGACACAGATACGACAATGCTCCGTATTTCTGCAATGAACTTGATGTTACATTCTATCAAATATCCTCAGGTTGATTATAAAGATAGTTTATCGAAACAAAATACTATACATGATGCATATACTATTTGTTTAGCTAATCCACCATTTAAAGGTAGTTTAGATAAAGAAACAATTAATGATGAATTGCGTAGTATTACAAATAACACAAAAAAAACAGAGTTATTATTTTTAGCCCTATTTTTAAGAATTTTGAAAAAAGGTGGTACTTGTGCCTGTATTGTACCAGATGGGGTTCTATTTGGTTCATCTAAAGCACATGTAGCTTTACGAAAAGAAATTATTGAGAATCATCATTTGCGTGCTATTATATCTATGCCGTCGGGGGTTTTTAAACCTTATGCTGGAGTGTCTACAGCGATTATGATTTTTACAAAAACTCAAGCTGGTGGAACTGATAATGTTTGGTTTTATGATATGAAAGCAGATGGTTTTAGTTTAGATGATAAACGACAACCTATTGAAGACAATGATATTGCTGATATTATTGATCGTTTTGAACATATTGATAGTGAAAGTGAACGGAAGCGTACTGAACAAAGCTTCTTAGTACCTAAACAAGAAATCGTGGATAATGGATATGATTTATCTATTAATAAATATAAAGAGATTGAATATATCCCGGTCGAATATCCTCCAACTAGTGAAATATTAGCTAATATTAAGGCATTAAATGCGCAAATTATGGCTGATACGGCTGAGCTAGAACGATTATTAAATGAATAAATTCATATTTGGTGAGATAATATGTATTTAAAAGATCTTGTTGATATTCAAATGGGGCAATCTCCTGATTCTAAGTTCTATAACTATGATAAAATAGGGCTCCCTTTTTATCAGGGGAAAGCTGATTTTGGTAGAATAAATCCTACACCTAAAATATGGTGTAGTAAATCTAAAAAAGAGGCAAAACCAAATGATATCTTAATCTCTGTTAGGGCACCTGTCGGGGATTTAAATATAAATAATGAGCAAAGCTGTATTGGTAGAGGCTTAGCGGCAATAACATGTAGACCTGATGTTGATATGATGTACCTATATTATCATTTAAAATATTTGAAACCTCAATTAAGACATATATCAACAGGGAGTACATTTGAGTCTATTAATCGAAATCAATTAGAATATTTAATCATTGACTATAAACCTTATTCTGAACAAATTAAGATTAGTAATATCTTACAAGTTGTGCAACGACAAATAGAAGTTAAAAAGAAGCTATTGAGATTGTATGATTTAATTATTAAATCCCGATTTGTTGATTTATTTGGTGATATAGAATTAAATGAAAAAAAGTGGAAAAAAATCAGATTTGGTGAGCTAATTAATTCAGCTAATAACGGACTAGCCAGACGAGGTAATGATCAAGATGGAAATATAGTTTTAAGATTAATAGAGTTACAAGAGAATTTTATTAACTATTCAGATCCAAATAGAATTTTGCTTACAGATGATGAAAAGAAACGTTATAGATTATTAGAAGGTGATTTATTATTTGCTCGGGTTAATGGTAATCCTAAGAATGTCGGACGTTGCGCTACTTTTTATGAATGTGAAGAGCAAGTATATCATAATGACCATATTATTAGGGCTTCATGTGATAGAAGTCAGTTAAATAGTGTGTTTGCAGCATATTTGTTTAATAGTGAATATGGGAAAAATAGAATTAGTAAAAAAATTAAAACTTCTGCAGGTCAATATACTATTAATCAAGAAGGTTTAAAATCTATTGAGATTATACTACCTCCTATAGGGATACAATATAGTTTTGCTGAACTGGTTAAACAAATCAACAAATTGAAATCTGATGTTCAAAAGTCTATTGATGAGACTCAGTTATTAATGGACTCATTAATGCAAGAATATTTTGGTTAAGATTCTTTTGGTATACTGATATAAAAAGAAAAGAGGTATACCTATGCAACAATTGATCAATGATATATTACATGATATGAGTGAGGTTTTATCTGCTAAAGATTTGTATGCTTTACAGATTGTTTTACAAAAGAAACTAAATACACAGAATAATCAAACATATCCATATACTAATATTGAGTATATGGATATGTTTATTTCTGCTAAAAGAATTGAAGGGTGTTCAGAACGAACTTTAGCTTATTATAAAGCTACTATTGAACATATGCTTAGCATAATAGTTATGCCATTACGCCAAGTTAATACTGATGATTTGAGAGCATATTTAGCAGAATATCAGTTAAGAAATAATTGTAGTAAAACCACTGTAGATAATATTAGAAGAAATCTTTCTAGTTTCTTTTCATGGCTTGAGGCGGAGGATTATATAATTAAAAGTCCAATTAGACGGATTCATAAGATAAGAACGGGTAGTAAAGTTAAAGAAACATTATCTGAAGAGTGTATTGAAAGACTTCGAGATTCTTGTTTACATATTCGTGATTTAGCAATGATAGATCTTTTGTACTCAACAGGTATTCGAGTCGGTGAATTAGTAAACCTTAATATAGGTGATATAAATTTTGAAGAAAGAGAATGTATTGTTTATGGTAAAGGAAATAAACAACGTAAGGTTTATTTTGATGCTAAAGCTAAAGTTCACCTTAAACGATACTTGGAACAAAGAAATGATTATAATGATGCATTATTTGTCACATTAGATAGTCCTTTTGAAAGATTAAAAATTAGTGGTGTAGAAATTAGACTTAGAAAGTTAGGACAATTAGCTTTATTAGATCAGAGGGTACATCCTCATAAATTTAGACGGTCTATGGCAACAAGAGCTATTGATAAGGGCATGCCGATTGAACAAGTACAGAAGTTATTAGGACATCAACAAATTGATACTACAATGCATTATGCAATGGTTAATCAATCCAATGTAAAAATATCTCATAGAAAATTTATTGGATAATCAAATTCATATTTGGTGAGATGAATGTTATATAAATTAAGTGATATATTTGATCTACAGATGGGAAAAACGCCTAGTAGAGACAATAATATGTATTGGAAGGATGGAAATCTACCCTGGGTTTCAATTGCTGATTTAAGTAAAAGTCAAATCTATATTGAAAATAGTAAAGAGATGATAACAAATTTAGCTGCTAAAGATACTTTAATGAAATGTATTCCCCAAGATACAGTTATTATGAGCTTTAAGTTATCTTTAGGGAAAATAGCTATTACTAGAACTCCTTTATATACCAATGAGGCTATAATGGCCTTTATTGATAAAAAAGTTATTAAGATTGAACCTAAATATATTTACTTTCTTTTTCGCAATATAAAATGGGGACAATATACCAATAATGCAGTTAAAGGTAAGACTTTAAACAAGAAGTTTTTTTCAGACTTTCAAATTAATATACCAGGATATATTCAGCAAAAAAAGATAGTGAGTATATTAATTAGGATAAATAAAATATTAGAATATAAGCATTCCTTAATAAAAGCTTATGATGCACTCATTAAATCCCGATTTGATGAATTTAATAAGAATAATGACATTGTAAAAGTTTTAAAATTAGAAGACATTTGTAGTTCAATTGTTAGAGGGCCTTTTGGAAGTGCTTTAAAAGTAGAAAATTTTGTAAAAAAATCAGATACAAGTGTGAAAGTTTATGAGCAGTCAAATGCTATACAAAGATCTGCAGCTATAGGAAGTAGATATATTTCAAGAGAGCATTATGAATCATTAAGACGTTTTAAGTGTAAGCCTGGGGATATAATAATGAGCTGCTCTGGAACAATAGGTAAGTTGTTTATATTACCTAATGATGCAGAAGAAGGAATTATTAATCAAGCTCTATGTAAATTTACATTGGGGAAAGATCTATTGCCAGAAGTATTTTTACTTTATATGGATATCTTGATTGGCAATATTGAAACAAAAGGCTCTGGAATTAAGAATATTTCTGCCGTTAAATTTATAAAGAATCTTGAAATATCAGTTCCTCCGATTGAAGCACAAAATAAGTTATTAATTGAGTTAAATCAAATCAACAAATTGAAATTTGCCTAAATAGTGTATAATTAAACTAAGTATTATATAAAACAGATGAAGTTACATGTATAGGGGAATATATATGGCTAATTTTGATTTTCTTAAGGATGTAGTTGAGTATAAAGTTTTTGCAGATGCAGCTATTGAGGCGGAGCGTGTATTTCACTCATCACCATCTATGTGTGCAATTGGCTGTCGTAAGGCGTTAGAATTAGCTGTCAAATGGGTATATACAGCGGACACTAGCATGATTATGCCTTATAAAGATAATCTTCAATCACTGTTACATGCTAAGTCCTTTAAAGATGCGTTGCCTGAATCTTTGTGGCGTGAATTACAACCAATTGTAAAAATGGGGAATTTGGCTGTTCATTCTGATGCTAAGATTTTACCAAGAACCGCTATTATCTCATTACAGGCATTATTCAATTTTATTGAATGGATAGATTATTGTTATGGTTATAATTATGTAGAGCGTACATTTGATGAGAATGCAATTCCTAAGGCTATAGTTCCAGTAGATGTTAAGAAAGTCAAAGAGCAAGAAAGCTTGATTGCTCAAAATGCCCAACAAATTGAAAATCTATATCTAGAAATTAAAAAACTTTCAAAACTACTATCCTCCTCAAAATCTGAACATATTTTAACTCGTAGTTTACCTAAAGTTCCTGAAACAGAGGCTGAAACCCGTAGATATATAATCGATGTTGATCTTAAATTGATGGGTTGGGAGTTTGAAGGACCTAATAAAAATGTGTTTGAAGAGTTTAAAGTTTCAAATCCATATGTTCCAGGTGGCTCAAATCTTAGTGTTGATTACGTATTAATGGGGCGTGATGGTAAGCCTTTAGCATTAATTGAAGCTAAGAAAACTAGCCGCAATATAAATGATGGTAAGACGCAGGCTTTAGCTTATGCAAATGCATTAGAACGTGAATATGGACAACGTCCGATTATCTTTCTTTCAAATGGGTATGAAACTCATATGTGGGATGATCTTGAATGGAATATGCGTCGTGTAAGTAGTGTCTACAGTGTAAGTGACCTAGAACGACTTATTGCACGTAGAAAATTAGATAAGCCTATTTTAAGTACTATTCCAATTAATGATAATATTTCAGCACGTTCCTATCAAAAGGAAGCGATTAGGGCCGTTTGTCAAAATCTTGAAAATAAGGTTAGACGTAGCTTACTTGTTATGGCAACTGGTACAGGTAAAACTAGAACCTCGGTGAGCTTAGTTGATGTGCTTTTCCGAAGTAACCAAGTGACGAATGTATTGTTTTTAGCAGATAGAATTGCATTAGTAAGTCAAGCGAAGGATGCTTTTAAAGAACATTTACCATCTGCATCATTATGTAATCTTTGTGAAAGTAAAGATGATAAAAATGCTCGAATAGTTTTTTCAACATACCCTACAATATTAAATGCTATCGAGAAATCATTAGATGGAGAAGGTAAACGCTTATTTACTCCCGGTCATTTTGATTTAATAATTGTAGATGAAAGTCATCGTAGTATTTTTAAAAAATATAGAGCTATATTTGAATACTTTGATGCTATTCTTGTTGGTTTAACTGCTACACCTAAATCTGAGGTGGATAGAAATACTTTTGATTTCTTTGAAGTTGAAAATGGAGTTCCTACATATGCATATAGCTATGATGAGGCTATTAAGGATAATTATTTAGTGCCATATTATAATTTTGAGATAGAATCAAAGTTTTTAACAGATGGCATTGTTTATGATGATCTTTCAAAAGAAGACCAAGAACGACTAGAAGATGAAGCTTTAGAGCAGACAGGAGAATTTCAAGGCGATTATTCTGCTACAGAGGTAAACTCTATTATTTATAGTACAGATACAATAGATCATGTTCTCAGAGAACTGGATCAGAATGGTATAAAGACTCATAATGGAGATTCTTTAGGTAAAACAATTATCTTTGCTCAAAATAAAAAGCATGCTTATCTAATTGAAGAGAGATTTAATTTGTTATATCGTTCTTTAAAAGGAAAGAAAGCACGTGTTATTGTTAGTAGTGATCAACATGCTTTACATCTAATCGACCAGTTTAAATTTACAGATGGTGAACCAGATATAGCCATTTCAGTAGATATGTTAGATACGGGGATTGATGTACCAGCATGTGTTAATTTGGTATTTTTTAAACGTATAAAATCAAAGATAAAATTCTGGCAAATGATAGGTCGTGGCACACGGCTCTGTCCAGAAGTAGAGTTTTTTGACAAAAATAATGGTGATTATGTAGGTAAGAAGTACTTCTATATCTTTGATTACTGTAAAAATTTTGAGTATTTTAGAAATCAAAAAAATACGGTAGAAGTAAAAGGTAATAGTGCTACATTAGGTGAAAGAATCTTTGCTAAGCGTGTTCAAATTATTGCACGACTACAAACTGAAAAGTATGGTAGTGAAGAATATCAAAGCTGGCGTTCTGAACTTGTAGATGAGTGCTATAAAGAAATTACTGATTTAGAAGTAACAAAACCGGTTGTCCGTTTACAGTTAAAATATGTAGATAAATATAATATAAAAACGTCATTTGATTATTTATCAAATATTGATGAGCATGACTTAATTACTTATGTTGCACCTTTAATTTGTGCTGATGTTAAAGAGAATTTGGCACGAGGATTTGACAATTTTGTATATGAAGGGATTTTGAATCTCATTAGTGGTCAATCTCTTGACTATTTTAAGAAACGTGTAATAAGTCTTTCTAATACATTATTACAAAAAATTAGTATCGAACAAATTAGAAAAAAACAAGATTTCTTGAAGTTAATAAAAGAAGATATGTATTGGCAAATTGTTGATGAATTGCAGCTAAATCATCTAAGAAAAGAACTTAGAGATTTAATTCAGTTTCTTGATGTTGCAGAGCGTAGGGTTATTATAACAACAATTACGGACTCAGTATTATTAACTAGAGAAGGTGATACTCTTATGCCAGAAGTTTTTGAGAGCTATCAAGAAAAAGTTGAGTCTTATTTCTTAACACATCAAGATCATCCAGCAATTCAAAAACTTATTAATAATGAGCCGATTGATGAATCAGATTATAAAGCCTTGGAACACATTTTTACTCATGAATTAGGAAGTAAAGATGACTATGAAAAACGCTTTAAAGGCAAAGAATTTGGATTAGCTGTTCGAGATATTGTAAAAATGAGACCAGAAGCTGCTGAAAAAGCCTTTTCAGATTTGATTAACACTAAGTCTATGAATAGTGACCAGATTAACTTTATTAAACAAGTAATTAACTATATTACTGTTAATGGATATATGGAATCTCCTAATATGTTAACGGCTCCTCCATTTGATAGACCATTTGATTTATGGAAACTGTTTAATCAAGTTGAAGCTGTTGAAATTGCAAATATTGTAAATCAGATAAAAAATAACGCTTGCATAAAATAAGAATTTTATTAGCCCTATATGAGGGGGAGACTATATGGATATACAAAAGTATTCTAGTGATTTTTCAGCTGAAAGTTTACGTAAAGGTTACATCAATAATATTCTTGAAAGAAATCCCTATATTCATAACTTCATTTTAATGTTATTAAATATTGAGAAGGGTGGAGTTATAGCTATAGATGGTGAATGGGGTAGTGGAAAAACGTATTTTGTTCATCAAGTAAAATGGCTTTTTGATTCTATTAATGAAAATATTGATAGTGATATTAAAACTGTATTAAATAGCACATCTCCAAAATTAGATAATATTATAGGGCATAAATATAAAGTGTTTTATTATGATGCTTGGAAACATGATAAGTCAAATAATCCTTTTTTCACTTTACTAAGATCTATGATACTTACTTTTGGTGGGATTGATTATTTTAAAGAAGAGATGGGTTTTATAAAATCTATATTAAAAAGTGCCTCACATATCGCAAAGGGAGTTACACCGATTGACGTGGAGTCGCTTTTTAAAGGCACTAAAACCTTATGCGGAATTAATGATACGGATCAGTTTTCAGAATTAGAATTTATCGAGCAAATGGATCTCCAAGTAAATTCTTTTTTAGACTATATATGTGAAGGTCAATATGAGAAATTAGTTATATTTATTGATGAACTTGACCGTTGTAAACCTAGTTTTGCGGTTGAACTACTTGAGATAATAAAACATTATTTTAATAATGATAAAGTGATTTTTGTTTTATCTACAAATCTCAAAGAATTTCAGTACTGTATAAAGCATCATTATGGTGAGGGGTTTGATGGTTGGAAATATTTAGATCGTTTTATTGATATTCGTATTACAATACCTAAGATTACGGTGGAAGAGTATTGTAAATACTTATGGAATAATTTATATAATGATAGAATTGATGATTTAGCTATATGTTGTGCTAAACATTTTGATTTAACACTTAGAGAAATTGAACGTTATAATATTTTAGTGAAATTATCAATACAAAATGCTCTAAAAAAACAGTATAAAGACAATGGATTTAAGGATGGTTATCAATATTTATATGCTTTTTGGATACCCATAATTTTAGCTGTTAAATTTTATTCAGGTGAAGAATATTATGAGTTTATCTCTGGTAAGAATTATTCTTTAATTAAAACATTAATGCAGATAGATAAATTTGAACATAGTGCAATTGCATTATTATTTAATGATAATGATAAGAATAATGGTAATTATGTAATTGTACAAGAAAAAGTTGA
>ERZ772920.1572-NODE-1572-length-11402-cov-10.622367_pt1 | contig 11402 bp, 10 predicted proteins | sample MGYA00511469_ERZ772920 | MGnify/ENA primary metagenome ERZ772920 (study PRJEB29015, sample SAMEA2738069) | human oral metagenome | biome: human oral; feature: human-associated habitat; material: saliva | place: China | collected 2216 ... | reverse complement strand
GCTCCAAAGCGACGGGTGTGGAAAAGGTTGTGGAACACCTTGGCTTGAAACCAGACAACGTCATGGTTTTTGGAGATGGCCTCAATGACTTGGAACTCTTTGATTATGCTGGAATCAGTGTAGCCATGGGAATTTCTCATGATAATATCAAAGAAAAAGCAGATTATATTACAAAAACACTAGAAGAAGACGGCATTTTTGATGCCTTGCAAGGATTTGGTATGGTAGAAAAAGAATTACATTTCCCACAAGTTGATATTACAGCAGTAGAAGGTCCTTTAGCGACTATTAAAACAAATCATGGAGATTTGCGTATCAAGCTCTTCCCTGAACAGGCACCTAAAACAGTGGCTAACTTTGTTGCTCTTTCAAAAGATGGCTATTATGATGGAGTTATTTTCCATCGTATTATCAAGGATTTTATGATTCAAGGTGGAGATCCGACTGGTACAGGTATGGGTGGAGAGTCTATCTATGGAGAAGCTTTTGAGGATGAGTTTTCTGAAGAACTATACAATATACGTGGTGCCCTTTCAATGGCGAATGCGGGTCCAAATACCAATGGTAGTCAATTCTTTATCGTTCAAAATCAACACTTGCCATACTCTAAGAAAGAGATTGCACGTGGTGGTTGGCCAGAACCAATTGCGGGAATCTATGCAGAACAAGGTGGAACTCCTCATCTAGATCGACGTCACACTGTTTTTGGACAATTAGTAGATGAAAATTCTTACGCTGTCTTAGATACCATTGCTGCTGTTGAGACAGGCGCTATGGACAAGCCTATTGAAGATGTAGTGATTGAGACAATTGAAGTAGAGGATTAAAATGAAAATCGGTGATAAGTTAAAGGGACGAATTACTGGGATTCAGCCCTATGGAGCCTTTGTTGAGCTGGAGACAGGAGATACAGGACTGATTCATATTTCAGAGATTCGAACGGGGTTTATTGAAAATATCCATGAAGCTATAAAAATAGATGAAGAAGTTCAAGTTCAAGTTGTTGATTTAGATGAATTTACTGGTAAGGCTAGTCTCTCTATCCGGACGCTAGAAGAAGAAAAGCATCAGTTACCGAGACGCAGACGCTTTTCAAGTGACCGAGTTCGTTTTGGTTTTTCTCCTTTGGGACGCATGATGCCTATTTGGACAAGAGATGCCCTACAACATCTAAAAAAGAAACAATAGAGAGGGAATTCCCTATTGTTTGTAATGTTAATATAAACATGTTATAATAATGCTATGGAAGAAGAACTATTATTAAAAGAAGGGGAGAGGATTAATCAACTCTTTTCAACCGATATCAAAATCATACAAAATAGAGAAGTTTTTAGCTATTCAGTAGATAGTGTTCTTTTGTCACGTTTTCCACGCTTTCCCAAAAGAGGATTAATTGTAGATTTTTGTGCTGGGAATGGGGCAGTGGGACTTTTTGCTAGTACCCGAACTCAGGCACAAATAGTGGCTGTAGAGATTCAGGAGCGATTAGCAGATATGGCTGAGCGTTCTGTTCGCTTGAATGGTCTGGAAGAGCAGATGGAGGTTATTTGTGATGACTTGAAAAATATGCCTTCGCGGATGCAGGGAAGTAAAGTGGATATGATTTTGTGTAATCCTCCTTACTTTAAGGTTGATCCCCATTCTAACCTTAATGAAAGTGAACATTATCTTTTGGCGAGGCATGAGATTACGACTAATCTGGAAGAGATTTGCCGCAGTGCTCAAAGTATTCTCAAGTCTAATGGACGTTTGGCTATGGTGCATCGTCCTGATAGACTATTGGATATTTTAGAAATGTTAAAAAAACATAATTTGGCTCCTAAGCGTTTGCAATTTGTTTATCCTAAACGAGAAAAGGAAGCTAATATGCTCTTAATCGAAGCGATTAAAGACGGCTCAACGAGTGGTTTTAAGGTTTTGCCTCCCTTAATTGTCCATAATAATGATGGTTCTTATACCCCAGAAATTGAAGAGATTTACTATGGATCATAAGGCTTTCATGTATGTAGTAGAATGTAGAGATGGTTCTTACTATACAGGATATACAACAGATATCAAGAAACGAGTAGCTGTGCACAATAGTGGTAAGGGAGCCAAGTATACCAGGGCTCGCTTACCAGTGAAACTTATTTATGCAGAAGGGTTTGCCAGTAAGGAAGAAGCTATGTCAGCTGAGGCTCTGTTTAAACGAAAAAAGCGTCTGTTTAAAGAAAGTTATATCAGAGAACAGCAAGAAGCGAATCTGGCACTTTCTTTTTATAAAGAGTGAGGAGTTCTTTGACTCCTCTTACTTTTGTCAAAAAGCGAAAAAAATGCTACAATAAAGAGAATAAACAAAATGAGGTATTATCATGTCTAAGATTCTAGTATTTGGTCACCAAAATCCAGACTCAGATGCCATTGGGTCATCTGTAGCTTTTGCTTATCTTTGCAAAGAAGCATATGGTTTGGATACAGAAGCAGTCGCTCTTGGAACTCCAAATGAAGAAACAGCCTATGTCTTGAATTATTTTGGTGTAGAAGCACCGCGTGTCATCACTTCTGCAAAAGCAGAAGGTGCAGAGCAAGTTATTTTGACTGACCACAATGAATTCCAACAATCTGTTTCGGATATCGCCGAAGTAGAAGTTTATGGTGTTGTGGATCACCACCGTGTTGCTAACTTTGAAACTGCAAGCCCACTCTACATGCGTTTGGAGCCAGTTGGATCAGCGTCTTCAATCGTTTACCGTATGTTCAAAGAACATGATGTAGCTGTTCCTAAAGAGATTGCTGGTTTGATGCTTTCAGGTTTGATTTCAGATACCCTTCTTTTGAAATCACCAACAACACACCCAACAGATAAAGTTATTGCTCCTGAATTGGCTGAATTGGCTGGTGTGAACTTGGAAGAGTACGGCCTTGCTATGCTTAAAGCTGGTACAAACTTGGCCAGCAAGTCTGCTGAAGAATTGATTGACATCGATGCTAAGACTTTTGAACTCAATGGAAATAATGTCCGTGTTGCTCAAGTCAATACGGTGGATATTGCAGAAGTCTTGGAGCGCCAAGCTGAAATCGAAGCAGCTATGCAAGCGGCTAATGATTCAAACGGCTACTCCGACTTTGTCTTGATGATTACAGATATCGTCAACTCAAACTCAGAAATCCTAGCACTTGGTGCGAACATGGATAAGGTAGAAGCAGCTTTCAACTTCAAACTTGAAAACAACCATGCCTTCCTAGCGGGTGCAGTTTCACGTAAGAAACAAGTTGTTCCTCAATTGACCGAAAGCTTCAATGCTTAATCCATTGATGGAAGATTAGAACAGGAAAACACTTTTTCCAAATATCTAAAGGAGTTTCGACTCCTTTTTTTCTAGGAGTGACTAATGTTAGAAAATGGCGATTTGATTTTTGTAAAAGATAGCTCGGAGATGGGCCAGGCTATTCAGACTTCCACAGGTAACTATAACCATATTGCAATTTATTTGGATGGGATGATTTACCATGCTAGTGCAGAAGCAGGTGTTATTTGTCAGGAACCAGCAGATTTTTTTAAGGTAAATAATTTTTACGATCTCTATGTCTACCCAGAAATGGATATTCAGTCAGTGAAGGAAAGAGCTTGCAGACATCTTGGAGCACCCTACAATGCTTCTTTCTATCCAGATGGGGAAGGTTTTTACTGTTCCCAGTACATGGCAGAAATCCTACCGATTTTTGAGACTATTCCCATGAAGTTTGGAGATGGTAATCAGGAAATTAGTGATTTTTGGAGAGAGTATTACAGAGAGCTAGGTATGCCTGTACCTCTGAACCAGCCTGGAACCAATCCTAGTCAGTTGGCAACGTCCCCTCTTTTGCAATGTAAAGAAAGGAACCTTCATGATTCAGATTTTTAATCCTTCACGTTTGACGAGACAGCCCTTTTTTATGGGATTAGTTGCTTACCTTGATCAGCATTCTGATGTCATCTTACGTGAAATCAAGGCAACTTTCCCAGATGTGCCAGTTGATCGATTTTTGGAAGACTATATAAAGGCTGGTTTCATTCTACGGGAGAATAAGCGTTATTATCTTAATCTGCCTTTTTTAGAATCAGTAGATTCCCTTGAGCTTGATCAGCAAATTTTTTTGAGAGAAGAGAGTCCAGTTTATCAAGCTTTGTTAGAGCAGCGTTTTGAGACGGAATTACGTAATCAAACCAATGCAGCTATTTTAGTTGAAAAGACAGACTTTGCGAGAACAAAAATGACCTTGTCTAATTATTTCTACAAGATCAAACATCAGTATCCTTTGACAGAAAAACAGCAGGAACTTTATGCCATTTTGGGTGATGTTAATCCTGAGTATGCTCTCAAATATATGACGACTTTTTTGCTAAAATTTCTCAAAAAAGATCAGCTTATGCAGAAACGTCGTGATATCTTTGTGGACAGTTTAGTAGTCTTGGGCTATATTGTCCAAAATGAAGATGGAAAGTATGAATTAGCTGTCAGATTTGATAAGGAAAGTCTACGTTTTTATCTAGCATAGTATTCTGCTCTGAGCAGTTTATTTGACTTGATGATATAATAAGCATATACTTAAAACAACGATAAGACTTATCGGAATAAACCTAAAGGAGACAATCGTATGTCACTTGAAAATAAATTGGAACAAGCAACAGGCGCTATCAAAGAAGGATTTGGTAAAGTTACTGGGGATAGCAAGACTGAAGCAGAAGGCGCTGTAGAAAAGACAGTTGCTAAGGCAAAAGAAGTAGTTGAAGATGCTAAAGGTGCTGTAGAAGGTGCCGTTGAAGGTTTGAAAAACGCTTTTAAATAAAGATAGAAAAAATCAAGGGTTTCATTTCCCTTGATTTTTTTACTATCTTATAAATAATTTTCTGCGACGGCAGCATCACCTGGATAGTCTTCTTTTTTTCCTTGGACGATTTGGTAGCAATCAGCTCCCTTACCAGCTATAATGACGGCATCTCCTTCTTGCTTGGTAATAGCCATGGCAGCTTGAATAGCTTGTTCACGGTCAGCTATTTTTTCAACAGGATGATGGATATAGCTACTGATTTCATCAGCAATGGCCATTGGATCTTCGTAATTAGGGTCATCAGCAGTTAGAAAGATTTGAATCTCAGGGTGTTGGTTTAGGAGAAGTCCAAAATCCTTACGGCGACTTTCTCCTTTATTTCCTGTCGAACCGAGAACCAGAGCAATCTTTCCAGTTTGATGAGTTTCTACCACATTGATGAGTTTTTTCAGACTGTCCCCGTTGTGGGCATAGTCGATGAAGACCTTAGCTCCATTTTTTTGAGTGAGGACTTCCATACGACCAGGAACGCGGGTTGCAGCAATTCCTTTTTTGATATCCTCAAGACTGGCTCCGAGACGGAGACAAGCAAGTCCAGCAGCAACTGCATTTTCTTGGTTGAAGTGACCAATTAGTTGGATATCATAGTCTCCAGCTAATTTTCCTGTAGCTGAGAAGCTAAAGGCTTTGGAGTTTTCAATTTGGTTGTCAGAATGGCTACCATAGAAATCATGCTCTTGCTGTTTAACTTGTTCTTTTAGCACAGAGAAATGGTCCATGTCACTGTTAATAATAACTGCTCGGCTATTTTCCATGAGAAGTCGCTTGTGGTAGAAATAGTCTTCAAAGCTAGGGTGTTCAATCGGCCCGATATGGTCTGGGGTAATATTGAGGAAAACTCCCACATCGAAAGATAGTCCGTAGACTCGATTCACTAGATAGGCTTGACTGGAAACTTCCATTACCAGATGGGTTCTTCCATTCTTAACAGCTTGGGCCATCATGTCAAAGAGATCGATATTTTCAGGTGTTGAGAAGGAAGATTTAAAGAAGGTCTTGCCATCTAGAGTTGTGTTCATAGTTGACAAGAGGGCTGTTGGGTAACGTTGAGATAGGATGTGATAAGCAAAGTAAGCTGCTGTTGTTTTACCCTTAGTTCCTGTGAAGGCGAGAATTTTTAGTTTCTCTTGTGGCTTACCATAAAATTCCATAGCAATCAAACTCATGGCTTTCTTGATATCGTTCACAACGATGACAGGAATACCGACCTCGTAGTCTTTTTCGGCGACGTACCAGGCTAAGCCCTGAGTTATAGCGGAAAGAAGGTATTCTTTTTTAAAGGCAGCACCTTTTGCAAAAAAAAGAGTGCCTTCTTTTACTTTTCGGCTGTCGTAACTGATACTGTCAAAAACAACTTGGCTGTAGTTGTAGTGGTAGTGTCCTTGGTCGATAATCTCGCGGAAGAGACCATCTTTCTTTAATATATCTAATACGGTTTCAATCTTTATCATACTTTCTATTGTAAACCGAAAGTCTGAATTTTACAAGTAACAAGGAAAAGTTTATAATGGAAGATGAGGAAAATTTCCTAGTTATCAAAATTGAATGAGGAAGCTATGTCTAACGAAAACAATCACCAGCAAGCCCAGATGTTGCGAGGGACTGCTTGGCTAACAGCTAGTAACTTTATTAGTCGCCTCCTTGGTGCTATCTACATTATTCCCTGGTATATCTGGATGGGGACTTATGCCGCCAAGGCAAATGGACTCTTTACCATGGGCTACAACATTTACGCCTGGTTTTTGCTGATTTCGACAGCGGGTATCCCAGTTGCGGTCGCCAAACAAGTGGCTAAGTACAATACCATGCGAGAAGAAGAGCATAGCTTTGCCTTGATTCGGAGTTTTCTAAGCTTTATGACGGGCTTGGGCTTAGTCTTTGCTTTGGTCTTGTATCTCTTTTCTCCCTGGTTAGCAGATTTGTCAGGTGTGGGGAAAGACCTGATTCCCATCATGCAGAGCTTGGCTTGGGCGGTCTTGATTTTCCCATCTATGAGTGTCATCCGAGGATTCTTCCAAGGGATGAATAACCTCAAACCCTATGCTATGAGTCAAATCGCCGAGCAGGTGATCCGTGTTATCTGGATGTTGATGGCAACCTTCTTCATTATGAAGATGGGTTCTGGTGACTACTTATCAGCCGTTACCCAATCGACCTTTGCGGCCTTTGTGGGGATGGTGGCAAGTTTTGCAGTTTTGATCTACTTCCTTGCTCAAGAAGGTTTGCTTAAAAGAGTTTTTGAAACACGGGATAAAATCAATAGTAAGCGACTCTTAGTCGATACGATCAAGGAAGCCATTCCATTTATCCTGACAGGATCAGCCATCCAACTCTTCCAGATTTTAGACCAGATGACCTTTATCAATAGTATGAAGTGGTTTACTAACTACAGCAATGAAGACTTGGTTGTCATGTTTTCTTATTTCTCTGCCAATCCTAATAAAATTACCATGATTTTAATCTCTGTGGGAGTTTCAATTGGGAGTGTCGGCTTGCCGCTGTTGACGGAAAACTATGTAAAAGGCGACTTACCGGCAGCAGCTCGCCTAGTCCAAGATAGTCTCACCATGCTCTTCTTATTTCTACTGCCGGCAACGGTTGGAGTGGTCATGGTAGGGGAGCCTCTTTATACAGTCTTTTACGGTAAGCCAGATAGTCTGGCCATGGGCTTATTTGTCTTTGCAGTTTTGCAGTCTACTATCCTAGGCTTGTATATGGTCTTGTCTCCTATGCTTCAGGCTATGTTCCGAAACCGCAAGGCAGTTCTTTACTTTATCTATGGTTCCATTGCTAAGATCGTCTTGCAATTGCCAACCATTGCTATTTTCCATAGTTACGGTCCCTTGATTTCAACGACTATCGGCTTGATTATTCCGAATGTCCTGATGTACCGAGACATCTGCCAGGTAACGGGTGCTCGTCGAAAGATAATCTTGAAGCGAACCATTTTGATTACCATCTTGACCCTTGTCATGTTTATCCTAGTTGGCTTCTTGCAGTGGCTACTCGGTTTTGTCTTCCAACCAAGTGGACGTTTTTGGAGTTTCCTTTATGTGGCTCTCATCGGAGGGCTTGGAGGAGGTCTTTATGGTTTGATGAGCCTACGGACACGACTCTTGGACAAGATAATTGGCAAAGCTCAAGCAGACCGCCTACGTACACGATTGAAAATATCGTAAAAAGATTTATAAATAAAAGTAATGAATTTAACCTTTCTTTAATAGAAAGGTTTTTATACTACATTTTTCTTAAAAAAAGAGAACTTTTTCTAAAATCAAGAGCAAAAAATATGCTTTTTTAAGTTTTTCTTCAGAAATCACTTGACTAAATAAAACTAAAGCTGTATAATAAGACAAAACTTTTAAACAGGAGGTTCTGGAAATGAAAAAGTCTAAGGCCAAGTATCTGACACTTGCAAGTGTCGTGTTAAGCGCAGGTATCTTACTGAGCGCATGTGGAAATTCAAATAGCGCTACTAAAACATATAACTATGTTTATTCGAGCGATCCATCTAGTTTGAACTATCTTGCAGAAAACCGTGCAACAACCAATGACATCGTGACCAATTTGGTGGATGGGTTGATGGAAAATGACCAATACGGTAACTATGTTCCATCATTGGCAGAGGATTGGACTGTTTCTCAGGACGGTTTGACCTATACTTACAAATTGCGTAAGGATGCAAAATGGTATACTTATGAGGGTGAAGAATATGCCCCTGTAACGGCCCAAGACTTTGTGACAGGTTTGAAATATGCTGCTGATAAAAAATCCGAAGCCTTGTACCTGGTTCAAGACTCTGTAGCAGGTTTGGATGACTATATCAACGGGAAAACAACTGACTTTTCAACTGTCGGTGTTAAGGCGATTGACGACCAAACAGTTCAGTACACTTTGACACGTCCAGAATCTTATTGGAATTCTAAAACAACTTCAACCATTCTCTTCCCTGTCAATGCAGATTTCTTAAAATCAAAAGGGGATGACTTTGGTAAGGTAGATCCTTCTAGTATTTTGTACAATGGACCTTTCTTAATGAAATCTTTTGTTTCAAAATCTGTTATCGAATTCAAGAAAAATCCCAACTACTGGGATGAAAAAAATGTCTTTGTGGATGATGTGAAATTGGCCTATTATGATGGTAGTGACCAAGATGCCCTAGCACGTAACTTTGTAGAAGGAGTCTATAGCTACGCGCGTCTCTATCCAAATAGCTCAAGCTTTGAAGGAATTAAAGAGAAGAACAAGGATAACATCATCTATAGTATGCAAAATGCAACTTCTTATTACTTGAACTTCAACTTGGACAGAAAATCTTATAACTTCACGTCTAAATCCTCAGATATCGAAAAGAAATCAACCCAAGAAGCAGTTCTGAATAAAAACTTCCGTCAAGCCTTCAACTATGCTTATAACCGTACAGCCTATGGAGCACAATCTCAAGGGGAGGACGGAGCAACGAAGATTATTCGTAACTTGGTTGTACCTCCAACATTTGTAAGTATCAACGGAAAAGACTTTGGCGATGTTGTTTCAGAAAAGATGGTCAACTATGGCCAAGAATGGCAAGGAATCAACTTTGCAGATGCGCAAGACCCATACTACAATCCTGACAAGGCTAAGGCTAAATTTGCGGAAGCCAAGAAAGAATTGGAAGCTAAGGGTGTGCAATTCCCAATCCACTTGGATGTAACAGTTGACCAATCAGCTAAAAAAGGTGTACTTGAAGCAAGCTCTTTGAAACAATCCATCGAATCTGTTCTAGGAGCTGAGAATGTGGTTATCGATATCCAACAGCTATCAACAGATGACTTTGACAACTCTAGCTACCTAGCTCAAACTGCAGCTCAAAAAGACTTTGATATCTATAATGGCGGTTGGAGTGCGGACTACTTGGATCCATCAAGTTATCTTGATATCTTAAATGTCAATAACGGTGGTATGTTGCAAAACATTGGTCTAGAACCAGGTGAGGTCAATGACAAGGCTAAGGCAGTTGGTCTGGATACTTACACTCAAATGTTAGAAGAAGCGAACAAGGAGCAAGAACCAGCAAAACGTTATGAAAAATATGCTGAAATTCAAGCTTGGCTCGTTGATAGCGCCCTTGCTATTCCAAACGTTTCTCAGGGTGGAACACCGACCTTGAGAAAGACAGTTCCATTCTCATCACCATTCTCACAAGCTGGAAATAAGGGTGTCGAATCATACAAGTATCTCAAGTTACAAGATAAGACTGTAACGGCTGATGAGTATGAAAAAGCTAAAGAAAAATGGCAGAAAGAAAAAGAAGAATCAAATAAAAAAGCCCAAGAAGAACTGGCAAAACACGTTAAATAACCAGTCTATTCAACAGGAAAAACGATAGTTTCTCAAGGAACTATCGTTTTTATATAGTTTGAAACTATAACTAGCTCTTGAAAACAAGAAAATGAGTTAGTAAAAATAAGTGGTACAATAGTTACTATAGATTTGGAGGTATTGTATGAGCAAAGAACTACACATCAACACAATTTTGGCCCAGGCTGGGATCAAGTCAGATGAGGCTACAGGTGCCTTGGTAACACCGCTTCATTTTTCAACCACTTATCAGCATCCGGAGTTCGGTCAGTCTACGGGATTTGACTATACTCGTACCAAAAACCCAACTCGCAGTAAGGCGGAGGAAGTCTTGGCGGCAATCGAATCAGCAGACTATGCCCTAGCGACGAGCTCAGGTATGGCTGCGATTGTACTAGCTTTTAGTGTTTTTCCAGTAGGAAGTAAAGTCTTGGCTGTGCGTGATCTGTATGGGGGTTCTTTCCGTTGGTTTAACCAAGTCGAGCAGGAAGGCCGTTTCCATTTTACCTATGCCAATACAGAAGAAGAGCTTGTTGCTGAGTTAGAGAAAGATGTGGATGTTCTCTATATTGAAACACCAACTAATCCCTTGATGTTGGAATTTGATATTGCCAAACTAGCCAAACTAGCTCATGCCAAGGGTGCTAAAGTGGTGGTGGACAATACCTTCTACAGTCCGATTTACCAACGTCCGATTGAAGACGGTGCGGATATCGTTCTTCATTCTGCCACCAAGTACTTAGCAGGGCACAATGATGTTTTGGCTGGGGTGGTTGTGACTAATAGTTTAGAACTATATGAACAACTTTTCTACAATCTAAATACGACTGGTGCGGTCTTGTCACCATTTGATAGTTATCAGTTGATTCGTGGTCTCAAAACCCTGCCTCTTCGTATGGAGCGTTCTACAGCCAATGCCCAAGAAGTGGTTGCTTTTTTGAAGGATTCACCTGCTGTCAAGGAAGTGCTCTATACAGGACGTGGAGGCATGATTTCCTTTAAAGTAGTGGATGAAAAACGTATTCCTCATATTTTAAATAGCCTCAAGGTCTTCTCATTTGCGGAAAGTTTGGGTGGGGTAGAGAGTCTGATCACCTATCCGACGACTCAAACCCATGCGGATATTCCAGCAGAAGTGCGCCATTCCTATGGCTTAACAGATGACCTCTTGCGCTTGTCAATTGGGATTGAAGATGCTAGAGATTTGATTG
>ERZ772920.1570-NODE-1570-length-11407-cov-2.218111_pt1 | contig 11407 bp, 12 predicted proteins | sample MGYA00511469_ERZ772920 | MGnify/ENA primary metagenome ERZ772920 (study PRJEB29015, sample SAMEA2738069) | human oral metagenome | biome: human oral; feature: human-associated habitat; material: saliva | place: China | collected 2216 ... | reverse complement strand
TTTGATTGATTGGGGCTTGGGTTGGGGTTTGGGATAATGCGTGACCTGGAGCTTGCATTGGATTTTGCATTGGAGCTGGATTTTGGATTTGACCGGAGTTTTGCGTTGGAGTTGGATTCATCCCAGGATTAAATTGCCTTGGCGCTTCTGGGTTTGGCCTTGGGTTTTGGTCATATGGACTAGGAGTTTTCTTGGTGTAAATGGTACCGATTTTATTAAAATCAATAAACGGTTCACGGACGGCGGTGTCAGGGTTATTAAAGTTATAGAAGAGCTCAGAAAGTTCCTTAGTATTAAGGCGAACGGCATTGACACCGATGCTGAAGAGACCACTAACAATGGTTTCGACACGCTTATCGATTTCGGCGGTAGCCTTGTCATAAGTATTGCGATCGATTTTGGTAATGAGATTAGTGTCGTTACCACCGAAAAAACTACTGAAGATATTTTTAGTTTGAGTACTGGCTTTTTCGAGGTCATTATTGATAAAATATGGTACCACGATGAAGAAAGACTTATCCATAATGTTGGCTTCTTGAGAAAGTAAGTCGATAAAATTAATATAATCATCCATTAAAACGCCGAGCAGCATATTATCATTGTTTTTACGGATTTCAGTGAGTTTTTCGATATAAGGCGCAATATCGATACGTTGGGAACGAATAAGAATCTGGGTGGTGAAATTGAGAGAGTTAATAAAACCCTTATAAGAATACTCGACACCCTCACGTTCTGGTTCGGACATGAGGTCGAAGTTAATGGATTTACAAGCGACGACAGCGCGGAAAGAGCCATCTTTCATAATAATTAAGCCGTCACGAAGTTCGGAAAAAAGTAGTGTGGATTGAGTAGAAGAAGGGTCGACAATTTGACGTGGAGCAGCGGCAGCAGCTTGAGGTGACTGTGGAATAAACTGACTCATGGAATTCATGGTTTGGGGATTCATCATTTGAGGATTGTTCGTCTGTGGATATCCCGGCATCGTTCCCTGATTCATTTGGGGATTGGTTTGGTTTGGGTTGAAATTATTTTGATTCATAGGCGCCTTTAATGTTGAATAAATGGATTTTGATTGATATTAGGGGTATTAGTCGGTGGCTGAGTAAAATTCGGAGTGTAGGGGGTTTGGGTGACGAAAGTTTGAGGTGCTGCATTTGGCGCAAGATTTTCGCGATAACGATTGGCCTCTTTACTAATGGTATTAATGGAAAAATTCTGATTATTGGCGAGGTTTTGATAATTAGAATTTAAAATCGATTGATTACGGTTGGTGAGAGTATTGGCGCTTTGAATGGTCTGATTTTGGGTAAACGGATTTGGTGTAGGTTGGTTCGATGGGGTTTGACTTATAGTGGTTTGATTTTGACTAAATGGGTTAGAACCGAGGGTGGCTTGATGTGAAGAAATCGTGGCAGGACCCATGGCGTTTTCGGTATTATTGATAGCGGCTTTCATTTGATTGATAATTTCGGTATGACGAGCGACTTTTTCTTTTTGCATGAGATTAATGAGGTTTTGATTTTGACTATCATCCATAAAATCATTAACATCTTCAGTGTCAGCGATGAAATTTTCGGTAAAATTACCATTGTGATTGCCACGAATAGCATAACCTTCAGAATCGACAAGGTTAGAAAGAAAACTCAGACGGTGACTGGCTTCTTCCTCGCTAATATCACGAGTGCGAGATTTTTCGACAATTTTGGGTGCGGTAATTTGGATGGTGGTTTCACCTTGACCAGGACGCCAAAAACGCTTATTAGGTTTCATATAAAAACTAACGATGGCGGCAAGGTAGGTTTCCATCGGCTGGTCTTTTTTTAGAGGTAGGGCCAGGATTAAAAAGAAGATAATGACCGGTAATGGTAAAATCGCAAGTAATGGGAAAATCTGAAAGAGAGCGGCAGCTAAGGCGCCGGCAATTGCGGCAATTAAAAGATAAACGAATTGACGAAAAGTGAAGGGGCCAAGGAGTCTATCCTCTGCCTCAACATCTTGTGGGACCTTATATGTAGCCATAATACTATTTTAGCATAAAAGGCTAGAGTTAATTTAAGGATTACTTTGAAGATTTTTTGTGATTATATTTCTTAGCGTCTTGCTCGAGACGGCCTTCTTCTCTATTTTTCATGGTCTTAATTTTTTCGGCTAAATTACCATGTTCATCAGAGAAGACGAGTGCACGTACATTGTTATCCATTTGAGCAATGGCACCACTCTTCTGGCTGGAGAGAATAACATTACGAGCATCAGAACTTTCAATTTGCTTGACAAAGATTTCTTTGGCAGCATTTTTAGCTTCGGCAAGTTTTTCTTCGTAGTATTTCTGCTTCTCGATAGGATTGGTAGGGATTTCCGATTCATCAGCAGTGAGATCCTTGAAGGATTTAGCGGTGAAGAGCTGCATAATACCATTAAAGACATCAGACTTCATAGAAATAATATTGGCAGCCTTCTGCTTGGAGAGGAAGGTAGTGGCTTTCTTCAGACCAGTTTCGAGAATACTACTCTTCTTAGGATCTTGAGTGAGCTCTAGAACCTTATCGTCGCGAGTATCGGCGTTGTTCCAGTCGGCAGCATCAAGACCAGTGATCATATTAATGAGAGAGTACATTTGATCACCACCAGATTGGAAGTTAAGAGCGGCGCTAGAAACATTGGAAAGTGTAGCATCGAAGAGGTCGACACCGTATTTTTGAGAAACGTTATTAATTTCACCGAAGACGGTACGTTCGGCTTTAACGAGAGAAGTACCTTTGAGAGCTTGAGCGAGATTGAATTTGGTGGTCTTTTCTTCGCCATCGAGGTCTTTAAGTTTACCAGTAGCAAACTGCTCGAAGGTGATACGGTTATCTTGACGTTTACCAGTACTCCAGGCAGCGGTTTCGATATTACCGAACTTACCAAAGCGACCAAGGACTGGGTCGGCATCCTTAAAGGCCATTAATTCCTTGAAGAGAACGTTGGCATTTTCAGTACCAGCAATGATTTTGCCATTATCTGAAAGATCGATGATACCTTCAAGAACTTTATCGTAGTCACCACGAGTAGCCATGACACGCATCGTAGCAATCACGCGTTCGAAATCAGCATCGTTAATGGCTTTCTTGAAGTCATTATTAAGTACGCCAGAGTGAATACGGCTGTAATAGGTGGTGCGGCGGTTGAGGCTGGCTTGATATTCCCTGTCATAATCGACGGAAATATCACCTAATACACTATCGATGGCATCAATGACATGCTTAGGATTTTTGATATTGAGAGCTGGATCATAATCCCAGGCACTGGTACCAGCGGCGCGAACAATATATTTCTGATATTCTTTATCGTTCTTAGTAATTTCGGCTTCGGTGAGATTGAAACGTTTAGCACTGTTTTCAGAATGCGAATCGATATATTTCTCGTTAATTTCCTTCATCTTATTGAGATAGAATTTATCGGAAGCAACATCATTGTTATGGATTTCGCGATCGACAGTCTTTTGCTCGAGGAAGTTTTGGGTCTGACGCTTGGCGAGATCTTTTAATTCCCTGTTTTGGTAATCATATTTATCAATGTAATCACCCATGTTGCTCATGAGATTTTCAACACGCTTACCAGCATTTTCGGTACGGTATTTAAGTTCACGGTGGCGATATTCGTCCAACATTTCGGAGTTTTTCTTGATTGGGTCGGCTTTGGAGTAAATTGGTTTGCCGTTTTTGTGATAGCCAATAATTGGCGTGTTATTTTGGCGGGCCAAAAGTTGCTCAGTTAGTAAGAGTTTTTGATCTTCTTCATTACGCTTTGCTCTATGTTCGCGGAAGGCTTGATTTTGCATAGCAATACGACTAATAGTCATGTCTGGACGAAGAGCGCCACCTTTACCCTCGAGGGCACGTTTTTGGTAGTTGGTACGAGCGAGATTGGCAGCGGTAGAAAATTCTTTGGATACGGAGTTATTAAGTTTACTACCAATACCACTAAGCGCCTGGTTAACGTCACCAAGAACAGATTTGGACATACTGAGCATTTTGACGGCAAACATAATTGGTAAGACTTGGACGGCAATACCAATAATTACACCAAAAGGGGTTTCAGAGCTGAAAATAAAGAGGTAGCCAAGTACCTTAGAAACACCAAAAAGGAAGCTAAAGGCTGGGAAGAAGACTAGCATTTGAGCAAAAATTGATTTCCATTTTAGATAATACTTATGAGTATTTGGCAAGACGTAGAGTGCAAAGATGAGTGGTGAAGTAATGGTAAGTAGAATAACTACGGCTTGGCGAAGTGAAATAGTAATGAGACCGATAACGACGGCGATAAAACCAGCGAGGACGATTGGGATGAGTGTAAAGAGGGCGCTAAGTAAACCACCAGAGGCAGCAACGGCAGTGGCGATACCGACGCCACCCAGAATGGTGAGTGAAGTACCACCGGCGATAGCAAGGAAAATATCATAGAGATTGAGAGGTTCGTCGAGCTTGGCTTCGGGATGTTGGCTTTGAATAGCAGTGGTGGCGATGCCTTCAAGGAAAGATTTAAGAGCGTTACCGATAATATTACTAACATCGACGAGAACCTGACAAATCAGATAGCTAAAGTTAACCAAAATAGCGGCGATGATGAGCTTTGGTAACATCTTCTTGATGTTGTAATTAGAAAAACCCAGGCCAGTAACCTGAGAGTAAACAATCAAAAGCAGGAAGATAATGAAAATAATATTAGCGATATTGCGAACGTAAGACCAGATGATGTAAATCGGGGATTTATTATCGGTGGTAATTGGCTTGATAACGAGGAAATTTTCGATAGTGGAATAAAGTGCATCGATTCCCTTCGCGAGAAGACCGGTAGTAGGACAGACGATAAAGGAAAGAATGCCAATTTGTTCGGAACAACTGAGTTCGTTTTGCTTTTCAGGGTCTGGATTATCGGAATTAGTTTTTTCCTCAGAGTTGTTAGAGGTATTGATTTGATTCTGATTTTGGTTCTGAGTTTTAGTTTGTTCGGAATCGGTTTCCTCGGAATTATTATTCTCAGAATCGGTGGTTTCTGAGGAAGAATTTTCGGATGAGTTAGAAGAATTGTTTGAATTATTTGGGGCGGCGTAGGTATTTAGGGTGGTTAATGGAGAAAAAAGAGAAAACAAGGTAAAAAACAAGACAAAAATTGCCGTGCTGAATTTTCCTCTATGGTTGATTCCCTTATTCATAAAAAATAACTCAATTAATGCTTATTATTATATCACATAACGGTAATGCCGTCAATATTGACCACTGAAGCGACCGAATAATAAAAAGCAGAAAAATCTATACTCATGATATAATATATGTATGAAAAAGGTCAATCGACAGCTAGGTGTAAAATTTTTGAAGAATTTAGGGATTTTTTCTCTGATATTAGCCGGATTTTTGGGGCTTACAGCGAATGATTTCGTGAGCGCCTTAAGTTTGAATGAGTTAGGGGCTTCAGGTCGACAAGTTATGACTCAGGTAGGTGCGGTGATTGACGGTGACGTAGATGAAAGCTGCGAAGCGAACGTTTTCTTGGGTTTTCGTCCTTGGTATAAAGGCCTAGCTACGCGTGATGATAATGATAAATGTGTGATTGGCAAACCAGCTACCTCAGATAGTGGTACGACGAACTGGGCGCCTTTTGTTTGGGTAGTGGTAATGAATATTATTTATGATATTTCCTTAGTGGCGGGCCTAACTGCAACTGGGGTTATTATCTATGGGGGACTTTCCTATGTAATGAGTGAGGGGGATCCAAATAAGGCAGCGACCGGATTTATCATTTACGGTGGTCTTTCATATGTGATGAGCGAAGGTGACCCAAATAAGGCAGCCAAGGGTAAAAATATTATCCAAGGCGCGGTAATTGGTTTAATTCTGACTATTTTTGCTTCGGTAATTACCAATACGATTATTGATGTAATTATTAGTGCAACCTAAGGAGTAATATGAAATATTTAGCAACAGTGGATCTAGAAAATATTGATTCCCTAAATGAAGGCTTGAGTAGATTGCCAAATAAGGATGGTAATTTTACCCCAACCACAATTTTGAATTACGTGTACGCCTTAATTGGTTTGGTGGCGGTCTTTTATATTGTGCTTGCGGCAGTGAATTTTGCGACAGCTCAGGGGGATGTGGGAAAAGTGACAAAGGCAAAAAATACGATTGTTTTTGCAGTGATTGGCTTAGTGATCGTGGTACTAGCTGCGGCAGTGACAAATTTTGCTTTAACCGCATTAAATTAATTAAGGATAGGAATCTAAAATGAAGCAAGGTATGAAAAAAATAGTGACAAGTTTATTGCTCTTGGTGGGGTGCTTCGGATTTTTAGCTAATGTGATTTTTTCTGGTCATGTATATGCGGAGTCTTCGCGTGAAAATTTTTACGGGGTTTGTGATGACATTGAAGATGAAGATGTGAAGAAAATCGCGGGCTGTGATGAGCCTACCGGGAAAAATAAAGATGTAGTAGAAATTGTACAGAGTGGGGTGAATGTAGTGATTTCACTAGTCGGGATGCTGGCGGTATTCTCAATTATTTACGGTGGTTTCACTTATATTACCGCTCAATCTGATCCAGCGAAAATTAAGCGCGGTAAAGATATGGTGGTCTATGCCGTGGTGGCGTTAGTGGTGGCATTTTTAGCTTATGGTATCGTCTTATTTGTGACGAAGAATTTGAAATAATTACAGATAAATTCCAGAGAGAAATGTTTCTGTTTTTCCAGAAGATATGTTATAATTTTGGTAAATTAATATTAAAGGAATAATATGAAAATTTCAAATAAACTAAAAGCTTTGGCAATGGGTGGCACGAGCGTAGTTGCAGTTCTAGGTAACTCCGTCAATACTTTTGCTGCTAGTAAGGTGAAGTGTCCTGATGGTACTACTGCTAGCGGTGGTAGCTTAGCTGATTGTACTGCATTAAAAAATGACTCAAATAAGAATGATTTAATGGCACAAGCTAATACTATTATTAACGTAGTGATTGGTGTGGTTGGCTTCGTGGCTGTGGCCTTCATTATCTTCGGTGGTATTCAATACACGACTTCTGCGGGTGACCCAGGTAAAGTGAAGAAGGCTAAAGACACTATTCTCTACGGAATTATCGGTCTTGTCGTTGCAATGCTTGCTTACGCAATCGTGAACTTCGTGCTTGCTAACGTTTTTAAGTAACAATTAATAAAAATACCCCTTAATAGGGGGTATTTTTAAGAATTAATTTTAGAGAAAAGAATAAATGAAAAAGAGTTTTAAAAAATTTCTAGCCGTATTTATGTTAGCTGGATTATTTGCGGGCGGAGCTTTAAGTGGCTCGGTGTTTGCTAAGCCACCAAAATCAGCGGCAGGCAATTCCAGTGCTGGTGCCGCTAATAGTTCTGGTTCTGGTGGATCTAGTGGTATTTGTCCTCCGGGATCGAAAAATCCAGGTGCAGCGAATATTGCAGCATGTAATATTGATCCAGATCATAAGACTGATGATTTAATTAGCGATACGAACAAGATTATAAATGTTGTGATTGGTGTACTTGGCGTAGTCGCGGTAGTGGTGGTGATTTATGGTGGTTTCCTCTTTCTGACTGCCCAGGGTGATCCAGGTAAGATTAAAAAGGGCAAGGATTCGATTACTTGGGGCATTATCGGTTTGATAATTGCGCTATTATCTTGGTCGATTATTAACTTTGTCTTAAGTACTACGATGAGTGCACCAGCAGCACAAAATAGTACTACCACAACTACAGCACCATGAGTAAGTTTAGTTTAAGAAATATCATCTATTCCCTACTATTTATTACTTGTCTGGTATTTGCAAGTTTAGTGAAACCAGTCTCAGCTTTTACTTGTCCGGAGAAAACAATACGTGTAGGTGAATCCGTATCTGCACTTTCAGAATGTAATGTAGAAAAAACCGATGGCGATAAATCACTAATGTCTAATGTGGCTATGCTGATTAATGTGTTTGCTTCGGTGATGGGATTTCTCGCAGTGGGGATGATTATCTATGGTGGATTTATGCTACTCACTGCACAAGGTGATCCGGCGAAAATCAAACGCGGAAAAGATGTAGTCACCTATTCGATTATCGGTGTAATCTTAGTGATGTTAGCTTACGCAATTGTAAACTTCGTCATGAAAAGTGGAATAAAAATTTAAGATAAATTCCTAGAAAAGACCTCTAATATAGAGGTCTTTTTTTTGTACTTTGATTGTCGGGTGATTTTTTGAGTTTAGATTTTTGGCTAAATTTAAATTTATATTTAATTCCCTCATGCTTGCAGTATTTGGGAAACGGCATATATTGAAGTTAGTGGATTCGAAAAAAATATACCGAATTCACGGTATATTTATTTTTTAGACAATGAGTTATGCGATTGGGATGCGGATAGGTGCTTCGGTCTTTTCTTTTTCGAAAGAAATGGTGAGCACGCCGTCTTTTAATTCTGCTTTTACGCTACCTTCGTCTTCGCGAACTTGGACTGGAAGGGCGATAGTACGAGAAAATTCTCCCCAATAACACTCTTGGATGTGCCAACGAGTGGTTTGTTCATCTTCACCGCCACTAAGGACGCCGGAGATGGTTAAGATATTGTCAGAAATGGTAACATCGAGGTCCCCTTTGGAGATGCCTGCGGTGCGAGCTTTGACAACTAACTTGTCGGCAGTTTCATATACATCCACTGCTAATTGTCCTGGAAAATCACCAGGTTCTTCTTCCCACGCCTCTGGATCTTCTTCTGCTGGAAGTGGACTCGGTTGTTCTTCTAGAGCTGAAACAGGTTCAGAGTCTAGGCCATCATTATCCAGAAAAGCGGCCGCGAGTTCATCTTCCATAAGCATGTCTTCGTCATTAGTACGAGCCATTGCTTGTATTCCTCCACATTAACTATTGTTCTTAATTATTATAAGAGTGGTTATGTTAAAAATCAAGAGTAAACAGCTTTATCGTGTAAAAATTACAATAGAAAAATTTATTTTAGATATGGTTTTGCCAAACAGATGTGTGCGATGCCAGAGAGAGGGCGGGATTTTTTGTGACCGTTGTAAAAAATATATAAGCATAATCAATCCGGGCTATGTGATGAATGATATGTATGGGTTTGAAAAATTATTGGTAGCAGGACTGAAAGAGGGGTGGTTTGAGAGGATGGTGCGGGATTTTAAATATAAGGGTCGGCGAGATTATGGAGAGTTTTTGGCGGAGAAATTAGGGGAGATGATTTTTGATGAAGTTAAGAGAATAGAAATTCGAAAAATTGTGTTAGTTCCCTTGCCGACGATTCGAAAGCATATTCGGGAGAGAGGATTCGATCATACTTTAAGATTATGTTTTGAGCTGGAAAATTTTTTACAGAAAAGATTAGAAAAATTAGGTATGAAGGTAGAATATGAAGATTTATTGGTGAGGAAAAATAAGACGGTGCAGGTGGGTAAAGAAAAGAAAGAACGTATGAAGCAGGCGGAGAAAGCGTATGGAATTCGGGAGGGGATAAAAATTGAAAGTAAGACGCTTTATGTATTAGTGGATGATGTGACGACGACGGGGGCTTCCCTTACGGCGGCGAAAAAAATACTGCAGGCCGATCAGGTATGGGCTGCAGTATTAATGAAAGAACGCTAATTAATTGGTGGTACCGACACCGATCACCGAGTTGAGGACGAAATGAACGATGGCGTAAGCGAGCATTGAGATAATGAGGCCGATAATGGCATAAAGGATGGTGTTTTTAGCGTCTGTAACCTTTTTAGAATCACCACCAGAGAGAATGTAGCGAAGACCACCGTAAACCAGCATAATGACTGAGATGAGGCCGACAATAAGTAATACGGTATTAGTGATGCGGCTAAAAACGCCGTTGTCGCCGATAAGTTCAGTAGGCATACCATCAGCACGGGCAGCATTCGCACCTTCTTGGACGCTAGTAGCAGAAGCTAAGAGACGGCTAGAAAAGAGGCAAGCAAAAGCACCGAGGCCAGTAAAAGTTTGTGTAATAATTTTGGTAATTTTTTTCATGAAATATAGAATCTCGCGGTTAAATTCGACAATATTATTTTAACACAGATATGCGAAAAAGCAACGAAAAGTGGGGTTAATAGAGATATTTGAGAAATATTTGGAAAAACTATTAGAGATGTGGCGAATTTATGATAAGATAGAGATAGACGGAGAGTTACCCAAGTGGCTGAAGGGGGCGGTTTGCTAAATCGCTAGTGTGGGGAGACCTGCAGCGGGAGTTCGAATCTCCCACTCTCCGCCATAAATGTCGGATCGTAATAGACTCTAGCGAGTCTATTTTTTAAGATAAATCTTAAAAGAGATTCTCTATCTTCTACGTCGTCGTCTCAAAAAAATATTAATATGCTATAATGTTAATAGTTAAAAGGTGCTAATATGGACGAAAAAATTGTAAAGTGGGAAGGTGAAGAATATATTTCACATAATAATGGTGCGGGGTGGTATGTGGGGCTATTTTCAGTGACTTTGGTTTTGAGCTTGCTTTCATTCTATTTACAGTGGTGGACTTTTTTGGCTTTAGTGATTGTGTCGGCTTTGACGTTGTTGATTCTAGCGGTGAGGCCAGCCAGAAAAATTTCTTATACTTTAACTGATAAGGGTTTCACGGAAGGTGATAAATTTTATGCGTTTTCTGAGTTTAAATCTTTTGGGATTTTACAGGATGATGTGCATTTTGCGATTGTTTTGACGCCAAGAAAGCGCTTGTCGCCAGCGGTAACGATTTACTTCCCGGAAAACAAGGGTGAAGGAATTGTTGATATGTTTGGGGCGAAATTACCAATGGAGCCGGTGGAGTTGGATCTATTAGATAAGTTGGTGAAGAGACTGCGTATTTAAAATATGTGATTTTTACCCAATAATAAAAAATCTAAATTTTAGGGGTACAAATCAAAAAGGAAATATGTTATAATATGAGTGTCGTAGTAATACGATGCTCATTTAATTTCTAGGTGAATATTACTTTATGTGGTATTCACACATGCACCCGTAGCTCAGCTGGATAGAGCGTTTGCTTGCGGAGCAAAAGGTCGTAGGTTCGAATCCTGTCGGGTGTACCAAATGAGATTATGAGAAAATCAGTTCCCTTTCGGAGCTGATTTTTTTGTGTGAAATATTTTGACGTGTTGGAAAATTTATGAATAAGCTTTTTGGATTAAAAGAAGGTGAATTAGGAAATAACGATTTTTTTATTGGTTTGTAATTTGTTGTAGTTAAGAGTATTTTTTGCTAAAATAAGAGGTGGAAGCGTGGCCGAGTGGTTGAAGGCGCACGACTCGAAATCGTGTGGGCCGAAAGGTCTCGGAGGTTCGAATCCTCTCGCTTCCGCCAGGAAGTAAAAATGACCCGTGAGGGTTATTTTTGTTTCTAGAAAACGAGGATCCGAGACCAAGAA
>ERZ772920.1569-NODE-1569-length-11415-cov-6.169718_pt1 | contig 11415 bp, 10 predicted proteins | sample MGYA00511469_ERZ772920 | MGnify/ENA primary metagenome ERZ772920 (study PRJEB29015, sample SAMEA2738069) | human oral metagenome | biome: human oral; feature: human-associated habitat; material: saliva | place: China | collected 2216 ... | reverse complement strand
TAGTAAAGGAAGGTGAACATATGAATGATAAATTAGATATAAAGACTGCAATAAAGGATACATTACCTACAGTTTTTGGATATATTGGAATAGGTTTGGCATTTGGTATCATAGCAAGTTCAGCTGGTTTTAATCCTCTCGTTGTCGGAGCGATGTCGTTATTCATATACGCAGGTGGTGCACAATTCATAACTGTAAGTATGCTTTCAAGCGGCTTTCCAATACTTTCAATTATCCTTGCAACTTTTTTAATTAATTCAAGAATGATATTAATGAGTATGGCAATAGCTCCGTTTTTTAAACGTTATAGTGTGTTTAAGAATATAGTAATTGGCACTTTTTTAACCGATGAGAGTTTTGCTTTAGGAATGAATAAGCAAAACTATACAGGTGGAAATCTTACTTATGAATGGTTTAATACAGCAAATTTAATATCTTATTTTACATGGTTTACTTCATCAGTAGCAGGGGCATTATTAGGGGAAATAGTTAAGGATCCTAAATCTCTTGGTTTAGATTTTGCTTTAGTAGCAATGTTTATAGGATTGTTGTACCTGCAAGTATTATCAGATTTTACTATTAAGAAAAAGGTTCAGTTTATTGTTATTACCGTTGTGTTATTTTTAGTATATTTTGGAATGATTTTTATTTCTAGTAATGTATTGATAATAGTAATTACTTTAATAGGGTGTGCGATAGGAGTGGTTTTAAAAAATGTTATCAACTAGTTATATTCTCTTAACAATATTGGGATGTACAATTGTAACATGGTTATCTAGAGTACTTCCATTTGTATTATTGAAAAAGTTTGATTTACCTAAAGCGGTAATAGAGTATCTTAGCTTTGTGCCGATTGTTATAATGTCAGCGTTATGGTTTGATAGTTTATTTATACAAAAAATTGGAGAATTTCCTCAAATCAATTATGAAAATCTACTAGCCTCTCTACCTACAGTAGTTAGTGCAATAATTTCAAAGAGTTTATTAGTTATTGTTATGATTGGAATATTATCTTTAGCGATAATAAGATACGTGTTTTAGTAATTAATAAAATAGATTTTTTTATTGACAAAAAATCAAGAATTTTGAAAAAATAATGATGAATTAATTTATAACTTAAATATACATGTTTATAGTTTAAATTTTTTTTGATTTATGGTATCATAAAAAGATAATAAAACATAACAGAAGGATACGAAAAATGGAGAAAGGATTATTAATAGTTCTTTCAGGACCTTCAGGAGTAGGTAAAGGTACTGTTAGAAAAAGAATTTTTGAAAGTAATGATGTTGACTTCGAATATTCAATTTCAATGACGTCAAGAGGTATGAGACCTGGTGAAGTAGACGGGGTTGATTATTTCTTTAAGACAAAAGAAGAATTTGAATCTTTAATTCAACAAGGTGAGTTATTAGAGTATGCTCAGTATGTCGATAATTATTACGGAACTCCCGTTAAATATGTAAGGGAGACGATGGAAAAAGGAAAAGATATATTTTTAGAAATTGAAGTACAAGGTGCGGGACAAGTAAAAAGTAAAATTCCGGATGCTTTATTTATATTTTTAGCACCACCAAGTATCGGTGATCTTAAAGAAAGATTAAAAGGTCGTGGAACTGAGAGTGATGAAGTAATAGAATCACGTATAGCAAAAGCTAAAAAAGAAATTAACATGATGCATTTATACGATTATGTAGTTGAGAATGACGAAGTGGATAAAGCTGTAGAACGAATTAGGGCTATCATACTGAGTGAGCACTTAAAACGTGAACGTATTGAGATGAAGTATAGAAGAGCATTATTAGAATTAGAAGAAATGTAGGAGAAAAAAATGTTATATCCAAAATTAGACGTATTAAAATCAAAAGTAAATTCAAAATATATGCTAGTATCATTAGCAAGTAAAAGAGCAAGAGAACTATTTGCAAATCCTGAAACAAGCAAACTTGACAAATACACTTCTCATAAAGAAGTTGGTAAAGCATTAGAGGAAATTGCTGAAGGTAAAATTTCTGTATTAGAAAAATAGTTTAGATTATTGTTTACAAAATGTTATTTTTAGTGTAAAGTAATATAAGTGTTTTTCTTTGAGTGATCGCGGCAGTAATGCTGAGGAAAGTCCATACTCACACAGGCTGAGATGCCTGTAGTGTTCAACGCTAAACGAAAAAATAAGTTTAGGCACCTTATGGTGACGGCAGAAAATATGACCTAAGTAGTCTTCTATATGGTTATGTGTCTTGAAAGTGCCACAGTGACGGAGTTCTTATAGAAATATAAGAAGTGGAACGCGGTAAACCCCTTGAGTGAGCAATTCAAATTTTGGTAGAAGCACTTATTCCGCAGAAATGAATGTAGGAATAGGAAATATGTATATATTTAGACAGATGATCACAGCTATTTTTACGAGAGTAAACTAGTCTCGTTTGAGTAAGATAGATACAGAATATGGCTTATGATAAGAAAAACAACTAGTTCTAGGGGCTCTTAGGAGCCCCTTTTTTTAAGGAGGAAGAAATGAATTTTAATTTAGTAGCAACAACCCCTATGGGAATTGAAGCAATAGTAGCTAAAGAAGTGCAAGAATTAGGTTATGAAACAAAAGTAGAAAACGGGAGAGTATATTATTCAGGAGATAAGAGAGCGATAGTGCGTTCTAATCTATGGTTAAGATGTGCAGATAGGGTTAAAATCGTAGTTGCACAATTTCCTGCGTATACTTTCGAAGAGTTGTTTGAAAAAACTAAAGAAATAGAATGGGATAAATATCTTCCAGTAGATGCTAAGTTCCCTGTTGATGGACGAAGTCATAAGTCTACACTGTTCAGTGTTTCTGACTGTCAGTCAATCGTAAAAAAGGCAATTGTAGAGAAAATGAAGAAAAGTTATGGGGTAACAGGTTGGTTAACTGAGACAGGAGCTAGATATAGATTAGAGATAATCATGTTAAATGACATTGCAACTATTCTTCTAGATACATCTGGGGATGGACTTCATAAACGTGGATATCGTGCAAAACAAGGGACTGCCCCTTTAAAAGAAACATTAGCAGCAGCAATGGTAAAACTAACTAACTGGAAAGGTGAAACACCATTATATGATTTATTCTGTGGATCGGGAACATTATTAATTGAAGCGGCTATGGCAGCACAAAATATGGCACCTGGAATCAATAGAAACTTTGACTTTGAAAAATGGCCATGGATGCCAAAAAGTCTTGTAGATGAAGAAAGAAACAAGGCTGAGGATCTAATTGATTATGAGAAAGAATTAGAATTATATGGTTCTGATATTGATCCTAAGATGATAGCGACTGCTGAAAATAATGCTGAAGAAATAGGATTAGCGGGAGTTATTAAGTTTAAACAAATGTCAGTTTTTGACTTTGTAGCGAAGAAGGAAACTGGGTGTGTGATTGCCAACCCACCGTATGGAGAACGTTTAGGTGAGAAAAAAGAAGTAGAAGCTATGTATAAATTTTTAGGAACGGAACTTAAAAATAAAAAACATTGGTCACTTTATCTTTTAACTTCTCATAAAATGTTTGAACATTTATACGGGAAAAAGGCAACGAAAAGAAGAAAACTTTTCAATGGTTCCATTGAATGTACCTATTATCAATACTGGGGAGAAAAAATAAGATAACATTTGACAATTATAAAAATATATCATAAAATAAGGATGTAAGTAGAGTTATATTATAAAGAAAAGAGGTTGAGTTTATGCATTTAACAAAAAGTACTGAACAAGCAATCTGTATAATGGTAATGTTATACCTTCAAGATAGGCATGTTTTCTTAAATTCTAAGGAAATAAGCCAGCGTTTAAATATTTCTCCAACGTATCTGAAAAAAATTATGAGAAAATTGGTTGTCAATGATCTAGTTAAAGCTAATACAGGGATTGGCGGAGGATATAAATATAAATCTAACAAGAAAGTTACTTTGTATGATATATATGTTGCGCTAAATGATGAAGTGGAAATTTTTGCGTTAAAAACTGATTATGTTTCTAAAATTTTTGAAGGTGCTTTAGCAGTTGATAAACGTTACAATAAGTATTTGAAGAAAGTTAATACTGTTAATAAGGCAATAAAATCTTCATTAGAAGACATTACAATCGAAAGCTTAGTAGAAGATATTCTTGAAGAAAATGCTAAGATAAGATTAGATTGGAATAATTGGGAAGACGAATTTGAAAGGGTAAATGTCTTCTTTAAAGGATAAAAAAATACGGTTATGAGAATTCATAACCGTATTTTTTATAGCGCACTAGCGAAAGCTTCGATAAATTTATCTATATTTTCAAAGTCTTCGTCAGTATCTGCTTCAATCTCAATTTTAAGGTTTTCTGTAGGATTAGTTGCACCAGTTTTAGCAATTTGCTCATTGAATTGATCTACACAAGCACAATATTCATCATAAATTGTGTCACCAGTACCGATAACTCCATAGATTTTTCCTTCATAATTTTTGTCAGCAAGAGCTTCGAAAAATTCTTCCATTTCCTCTGGTAGCTCTCCTTCACCGTATGTGTATGTAGCTACAATAAATGCATCGGCATCATCAAGAAAATCAAAGTCTTCCATATCTTCGATAAATAATTTTTCTATTTCTAATCCTTTTTCTTCTTCGAATTTTTCAATCATTAAATCAGATAATATTTCCGTATTACCTGTTAAACTCGCATAAACTAATTTAATATTCAAAAAAAATTCCTCCGTTCTATTTATATATAAATGATAACTATTCCCTATTATAACGTATAAGAAAAGTTAAGTAAACAAAAACATTTCAGAATATTTATTTTGAGCAAAACTATTGAAAATTTATGAAAATTGTAGTTTAATTTTACTATAATTTACATTTTGGAGGTACTGTATGGAAAAAGCTTCAATTCTTTTCCATTCTATCTGTAGTTAGAGTAAAATTTAATATCAAAATTTCACAAAATATAAATAGAAGATGAGTAATATACTCAGTTGGAGGATAGATAAATGGAAAACAAATTTACATTCTTTGAGAAATTTATTATGATTTCTACAAAAGAAACTTTATTATTTTTATTAGTGCTTTTTGGGCTATTTTACTTTATGTATTATCTAGCACAAAAAAGAGTTAGTTCTTCAAAGCGAACTTTATTATCAACAGCAATTGGTTTACTTTTAGGTATAGCTATTCAAGCATATTCAGGTTTTAGTGATGAACCGATGAAAATTAAATATGTTGCTGAGATTACGACTTGGTATTCATTATTCGGTAATGGTTTTATCGATTTAATTAAAATGTTAATAGTTCCATTAGTACTTGTGTCAATAATTAATGTTATTGTTAATATTAATGCAAATACAGATGTTAAAAAATTAACACGTTTAACTTTAATTACTACTTTAGGTATGGTAGCTATAAGTTCAATTGTTGGGTTTATAGTGTCTACTGTCTTTAAGCTTGGAAGCAGTTCTATTGTTTTAGGAAATGGAGATAGTAAAATTAAAGAAGTGAAGAACGTTGTAACAATTATTCGCGAATTAATTCCTTCGAATCCAATTAAAGCAATGGTTGATTTTAATGTTATCGGTGTAGTGATCTTTGCAATGTTTATAGGCTTAGCGGCAAGATATATTCAAAATAAAGATGAAAACAAAGTTAAAACTTTTATTGATTATATCGCCAACTTACATGCTATAGTTTCTCGTATGACAGTCCTAGTAATTAGATTATTACCTTATGCAGTAATCCCATTATTAGCGAATACAATTGCTCAAAGAGGATTAAAATCAATTAAAGATGTGTTATTATTCATTGCTTTACTGTATGTAGCCGTAGTAATTCAATTCATTATTCAAGGATTATTCTTAGTTTTACACGGTGTTTCACCAGTTACATATTTCAAAAAAGCAAGTAAACCTTTAGTTTTAGCATTTACATCACGTTCAAGTGCAGGGACTTTACCTCTAACAATTAATACATTAACTAAAGAAATGGGAGTAAACCAATCAACAGCAAACTTTGTTGCTTCGTTCTCTTCTACAGCGGGAATGCAAGGATGTGCGGGGATTTATCCAACGATGTTAGTAGTTTTCTTAGCTAATGCAAATGGAATCGCAATTGATGCAACATTGTTTATTATGACTGTGATTGTTGTAACATTAGGTTCAGTAGGTATTGCAGGAGTTCCTGGGACAGCAATTACTGCCGCTTCAGTTTCTGTAAATGGAGTAGGTTTTGGTGCATTATTTAATCAAATTAACCCAATCTTAGCAGTAGATCCAATTTTAGATATGGGACGTACTTGCTTAAATGTTAGCGGCGGTATGACAAACTCTATAATGGTAGATAAACATTTAGGATTATTTAGTAAAGATAAATTTAATGAGTTTAACAAAGTTACAGAATAAAAATATTAATCGTAGTACGAAAGTGCTACGATTTTTTTGTATTCAAATATTATAGTTAAATAGTAAGAATATAAATACTATCTAACTATAGGATGAAAATGTAGATAGTTTATTTAAAATATGAAATAACAAAACTATCATATGTATATTATTAGTTTTTTTCTTTTTAATATGATAATATAATAAAGGTAAAAATTTAGTAATATATCAAAATTTTGGTCAAAGCATTATTTTGCAATTACGTTAAAATATATGGAGGTACTATGACTGAATTTTTAAAAGAATATGATGTTATTGTAATTGGAGGAGGACATGCTGGAATTGAGGCTGCACACGCCGCTAGTAGAAAAGGTGTTAAAACTTTAATGATTACAATTAACCTAGATACTATTGGTTTTATGCCATGTAATCCAAGTGTAGGAGGACCGGCAAAAGGTATTGTTGTACGTGAAGTAGATGCACTGGGTGGTCTAATGGGACGTGTAGCAGATAAAACTAATATTCAAAGTAAAATGTTAAATACTGCAAAAGGTCCAGCAGTTCGTGCATTAAGAATGCAATCTGATAAGGTAGAATATCAACTAGAGATGAAGAGAATCTTAGAAGATACTCCAAACTTAGATATTGAGCAAGCGATGGTACGTGAACTTATTATTGAAGATAATAAAGTGGTTGGTCTAAGAACTATGCTAGGTACAGCATATAAAGCTAAGACAATAATTATCACAACGGGTACTTACTTGCGTGGTGAAATTGTAATTGGAGATATTAAATATTCTTCAGGACCTAACCATCAGATGCCATCTATAGATCTTGCGAAACAATTAGAAGAATTAGGTTTTGATTTAGTTAGATTTAAAACTGGAACACCACCAAGGGTTAATGCTGATAGTGTAGATTTTTCAAAAACAGCAATTCAGCCAGGTGATGATGAAAAGCATGCATTCAGTTATGAAACTACAGAATTTGTGAAAGATCAGGTTCCTTGTTGGTTAACTTATACTAATACAAGTACACATGAAATTATTGATAAAAACTTAGGGCGTTCTGCAATGTACTCTGGAGTTATTAAAGGAACAGGACCAAGATATTGTCCAAGTATTGAAGATAAATATGTTCGTTTTAATGATAAAGAAAGACACCAACTTTTCTTAGAACCAGAAGGAAGAAATACGAAAGAAATCTATGTGCAAGGTTTATCAACATCATTACCTGATGATGTACAAAGAGATATGGTTCGAAGTATTGCAGGACTAGAAAATGCAGTTATTATGCGTAATGGTTATGCTATTGAATATGATGCTGTAAATCCAACAACACTTTGGCCAACATTAGAAACTAAATTAATCGACGGATTATTTACAGCTGGTCAGATTAATGGTACAAGTGGTTATGAAGAGGCTGCAGGTCAAGGAATTATGGCGGGAATAAATGCCGCATGTAAAGTTCTAGGTGAAGAACCTATGATACTTGGTAGAGATGAGGCATATATTGGAGTGCTTATTGACGACTTAGTAACAAAAGGAACAAACGAGCCGTATAGACTTCTAACATCAAGAGCGGAACATAGATTACTTCTACGTCATGATAATGCAGATATGCGTTTAACGGAAAAAGCTTATAACTATGGCTTAGTAACTGAAGAAAGATATAATAAATTCTGTGAAAAACGTAGTATGGTAGCTGATGAAATAGAAAGACTTAAGACTTTTAGAATAACTCCAACAGCTGCGACTTTAGAAAAATTAGCAGAGTTAAATAGTGCAGAAATTCGTGATGGAATTTTAGCCATTGATATGCTAAGACGTCCAGAATTATCTCATGCAAATGTACTTTATTTAGCAAATGACGAAACAGTATTACCTAAAGACGTAGTAGAACAAGTTGAAATTGAGGTTAAATATGAAGGGTATATTAAAAAATCTATTCAACAAGTTGAAAAACTTAAAAAAATGAATGAGATGAAAATACCTACAGATTTAAATTATGATGATGTACCAAGTTTAGCTTTAGAAGCAAGGGAAAAACTAAAAAAAGTTTTACCATTAACGATTGGACAAGCATCTCGTATATCAGGAGTTAATCCAGCGGATATTTCTATTCTATTAGTATACTTAGAACAAAGAAGAGGTATGAATAATGAATAAAGAGCAGTTCTATAATGCTGTGAAAGAAAAGGTAGGTATAGAATTATCAGAACTTCAGAAAGAGCAATATAGTAAATACTATGATTTAGTTGTAGAATGGAACCAAAAAATCAATCTTACTGCTATTACTGAAGAAGATGAGTTCTATACAAAACATTTCTTTGATTCGATTTCATTAGCATTTTATAAAGATTATTCAAATATTGAAAGTATTTGTGATGTGGGAAGCGGAGCAGGATTTCCATCTATTCCATTGAAAATATTATACCCAAATTTAAAAGTTACTATTGTTGATTCTTTAAATAAACGTATTAAGTTTTTAAATCTAGTTAAGGATGAACTTGGGCTTACTGATTGCAATTTTGTTCATGCAAGAGCGGAAGAATTTGGTCAAAATAAAGAATACAGAGAAAGTTTTGAAATAGTAACTGCTAGAGCGGTAGCAAGATTAAATGTCTTAGCTGAATTGTGTTTACCATTAGTTAAAAAAGGTGGATATTTCTTAAGTTTAAAAGCACAAAAGGCGGAAGAAGAGACTAAAGAAGCAATTAATGCAATAAAACTTCTAGGTGGAAAGTTAGAACAAGATTTAGAATTCGATATTGAAGGTGAAGAGCGTCATATTTTAGAAATAAGAAAAGCTAAAGAGACACCTAACAAATATCCTAGAAAAGCAGGTACACCAAATAAAAAACCATTATTATAGTGTTACTTTGTTATGAAATAAAAATATTTAAAAAGTAGCTAAATATCATTTTATACCTAATGATGTTAGCTGCTTTTTAATTTGTATACGATTTACACAATAAAATAAAGAAAAAATAGATAAATTTTCAAAAAATTCTTTACTTTTGTTTGATTTTATATTATTATATTTATTATATTCATTAAAAACAAACAAAGGAGGATGTGTATGACGAAATCAGTAAGGGATTTTCTTAATATAATTTTAAACGGTACAGCTTTAGGAGTTGTTGCAGGATTAATTCCAAATGCAGTTCTGAGTACATTATTTAAATATTTAGGAACATTATTTGCACCTGGATTATTCACTACATTAACTCAAGCGATGTATTTATTACAATTTGCAATTCCAGTTTTAGTAGGAGTTATTGTAGGACAAACTTTAAAATTTAAACCATTAGAGTCAGCGGTTTTAGGAGCGACAGTCCTAGCAGCAAGTGGATCTTTAACTTTTAATGTACAAGCAAAAGCATGGACTGGGGTTCCAATGGGAGATTTATTTAACGTCATTTTAATTACAATTATTGGAGCTTTAGCAATTAACCTTGTTAAAGATAAATTCGGAGCTGTTACAATTATTTTCTTACCAATCACTGGAGGATTAGTAGCGGCATTAGGGTTAGTAACATTGCCATATACTAAAAGTTTAACTAAACTTTTAGCATCAATTATTTTTGAATTTACAACATTACAACCAGTGTTAATGTGTATTTTAATAACGATGACATTTTCATTCTTAATCGTTACGCCTGTATCAACAGTTGCAATGGGATTAATACTATTTTCTAATGAAAACTATGTAGGAGCGGGAGCTGCAACATTAGGATTAGTTTCAGCAGCAGCGGTTCTAGCTATCGGTACATATAGAGCGAAAAGTAAAGGTGCTAGTGTGGCTATTATCTTAGGTGCAATCAAGCTTATGATGCCAAACTGTGCACGTAAACCACAGTTATTGCTAACAATTGTAACGACAGCAGCAGTTACAGGACTTTCAGGATATTTCCTAAAAATTCTTGGGACACACGAGAGTGCAGGATTTGGTATTATCGGTTTAATCGGACCTTCTAAATCATATGCAATGAATAATGGTAACTTATTACCAGTGTTATTGGCATTCTTCGTAATTCCATTTACAGTTGCATTTTTAGCAGATAGATTTTATTCTGATGTATTGAAATTATATAAAAAAGATGCATATAAACCAGAAAATCTATAATTAATAGAATATAAAAAGATAACTTAACAAAATCGTTTCTTAAGAGATGTTTTTGTTAGGTTATTTTATTATATATATTGATTTGATAACACATTGACAAAGTTATTTTATAGTTATAAAATTAGGGTAGAATACGCTTTAAGGAGATTAATTATGAAAATATTATTTGCGGGAGCAGGAGCTCTTGGTTCAAGATTTGGGTATATGTTATTTAAAAATAATGAAGATGTAACATTTGTAGATTCTTGGGAGGAACATGTAAGAAATATTACTAATAATGGATTAAAAGTTATAATTGATGAGGTAGATTTGGGTAATTATTATATACCGACATATCATCCTGATCAAGTCAGAGGAAAATATGATGTAGTTTTTGTTGCAACCAAATCTATGCAATTAAGAGCTATGCTAGAAAAAGTTAAACATTTATTTCACGATGATACTAAAATCATTTGTATTTTAAATGGTTTAGGTCACGTTGAGACTTTAAAAGATTATATAAAAGAAGAGAACATTCTTATTGGTGTAACAGTGTGGACTAGTGGGCTAGGAGGTCCAGGTGTGTTAAATGCTCATGGAACGGGAAAAATAGAGTTAAAACAAGTTAAAGAGATTAACTTAGATGAAACTTTGAAACTTGTAGAAAGATTAAATGGGGCAGGTTTAAATATTAGATATTCGGCAGATACATATCAATCAATATGGCATAAAGCAGGGCTAAACTGTGTTCTTAATACATTTTGTACGCTTATTGATTGTAATATTAATCAATATGGAAGCTATGATAAGAATTTAGAATTAACAAGGGCGGTTCTAAATGAAATTACAGCAGTAGGTAAAGCTGAAGGGATTGATATTAAGCAAGATGTAATCGAAAATAATATAAAAAATTGTTTTTCATTAAAGACTGC
>ERZ772920.1556-NODE-1556-length-11489-cov-23.505947_pt1 | contig 11489 bp, 6 predicted proteins | sample MGYA00511469_ERZ772920 | MGnify/ENA primary metagenome ERZ772920 (study PRJEB29015, sample SAMEA2738069) | human oral metagenome | biome: human oral; feature: human-associated habitat; material: saliva | place: China | collected 2216 ... | reverse complement strand
GTTGCCGGTGCAGACAGTCATGATTCGGTACATGGTTCTAGTGTATCGGTGGGGTGCCGGGTGGGCGGACGCGGTGGGTGCTCGGGGTGGCGATGTGACGGGCGGATGCGCTCGCCACCGGGCTGTCGCTACCGGACCCGGGCGTGAAAAGGCCCCGCCAACGTGGGGTCGGCGGGGCATTCGGCATATCTTATTCAGAATCTTCAATTGGTCCTGAAGTGCCACTCATATTGATGTCTCTCCTGTTCTCTTTATCCGGTGGGCTGAGTTCAAAAAGAGAAGAACCCACTGGAATGGAACGACGAATGGTTGTGCCATCAAAGAGAGTGAAGTCCACAACTCCCATATCAATTAGAGTTGGGCTGTCCTTAGACACTCTGAATTCGTGCGCTGCCGGGTACCGGAAAGAAGCTTTTGAAAATATCAGCTTTCCTTCGGTTTTTCCTTCGGTTTTTCCTTCGGTTTTTCCTTCGGTTTTTTCTTTGGTTTCTGAGTTATTCTTTTGTTTAGATTTTGCATCTCCGAATTCAGCTTTATTGAAGAAACGCGATTTAATGAAAGAAATACTATCTGCAAAAGTCGCATCGTTGAATAATGCACTGCCATAAAATTTAGAGCCTGAAAATGTTGATGTGCCGCCAAAATTTGATTGTTCAAACTTGAAATTCAGATAATTCTCATTATGTTCAATCCTTAACATGTAATTTTTATCCTGGCTATCTAGAATAAACCCAAATTCAGATCGCTCGAAGTAGGCTCCCCTCTTAAAATTAGCTTTTAAAAAGTCTGCTGTATTGCAAAATTTTGTCCTGAAGAAGGATGGGCTTTCATAGAACCTTGTTTCTTGAAACAGTGCTTCATTTTCAAATATCGTGTCCCAAAAAGACGCTCTTTTGAAGCATGCTTTATAGAATTTTGCTTTTTCATGGAAATGTGAGTCAGAAAATTCTGCTTCCTGACTAAATCTTGTTTCTGAAAAATTTATATTTTCTCCAAAGTATGTTTTGTTGAATTTTGCAATCCCTGAAAACGTAGAAGAAGTAAAACTTGACCCTTCATAAAATATTGAATCTCTGAAATCAGGTGCGTCAAAGGATAAATTATCTAAGGAATAGAAAATCTGTGATTTATTAAAATCATACTTTAGGTGACTCCAAGATCCGGGAGTTACTTTGAGATTTTCATCGATTTTGCTGAGGCGCTTGCTCATCTCTGAGAATATGGTTCGGCGGACTTCCTTCTCCTCACGAAGCTTGAATTGATCTGCTATTAAGTCGCCTTTGTATTTGTTTGTATCTGTCAGTTTCTCCAATAGATCTTGTTTTCCTGCAAGAGGGAAGGGTAAACGAATGTATGAGCATAGGGTGTTGATGATAATCTGTGCTTCTTCTGTTCTGTTATCTTCGCTAGGAACAGTTTTATCATCGGACAACCACTCATCTGCGAGCTTGGCTAGAGTGTAGATGCCTCCAAGCCGGACAGTAGATTTATTATCAGCTAGCTGTTCAATTGCTTTGGCGTAGCGGCTACGACGTTCAGCTTTAACTTGTCGGGTGTGGTCAATGTCGTTTTTGTCTTTTTCTTGCAAATTTTTGCGTCGGTTTTCCCAGAGGGTAAGCATCGCTAGGACGCCGCCGGTAGCTGCCAGGATGGCATGGCGGAGCGCCGCTACGCTATCGCCAGCGCTGAATGGTTCTGAGATGAGCAGGGGAAGGCAGAAAGCGCAGAAAGACCCGATAACAGCTATCGAGATAAGAGCTGTGTAAAACCAGTTTCTGCTCCACCAGCTGTGACGCTGGGAAGGCCCACCGGGAGCCTCGTTCGATTTATTCATGTTTCTATCTCCTGCCTTCGCTGATAGGGTTACTCACTTTTCAGCATAAGGTAAATCTACTTGCTATGAGTCGTGGCTGGTCATAACTGAAGACCCCCACCACCATAAGGCTGGCGGGGGTCTTCTGGAGGTGAGTCCTATGCAGATTTGCCTTCTTCGCCATCGCTGGAATTATCTAGCGGCTTCACCGGATCACTGACGTGAGTATATTCCTGCTTTTCTTCGTCCCACGAATCCGGGTCGAAGAGTACCGTTCCAAGGGGGATTATGAATGACTTGCCGAGAAGCGTAGCCGTTTCACATTTGACAGGTTTGCTGCTCTCATTGACTGAGAAAACGTAGTACTGCGGATTCACCTGAGCAGAGAACCGGGCAGAGTCGGAGTCATTCGCAAATACGGGTGCATACTGTTTGAAATATGCGCCATTGAAGCTTGTGTTTTCGGTGAACTCCGCGTCCCCGTAGTATGCGTATCTGGTGAACTCTGCGCGCTCGAAGTCTGCGTTTCCGGTGAACTTCGTGCCCCCGTAGTATGCGTTTCCGGTGAACTTTGCACCCCCGAAGTATGCGTTTCCGGTGAACTCTGCACCCCAGAAGTACGCGTCTCCGGTAAACTTTCCAGCCCCGAAGTTTGTGTCTCCGAAGTTTGTGTCTCCGGTGAACTTTGCACCCCCGAAGTATGCGTTTCCGGTAAACTCTGCACCCCAGAAGTATGTGTTTCTGGCGAACTTCGCGCCCCCAAAGTCTGCGTTTCTGGTGAACTTCGCGTTCCTGAAGTCTGCGTTTCTGGTGAACTTCGCGTTCCTGAAGTCTGCGTTTCTGGTGAACTTCGCGTTCCTGAAGTGTGCGTTTCTAGTGAACTTCGCATCCCCGAAGTCTGCGGCTTCGGTGAACTTCGCACCCCGGAAATTTGCTTCACCGTAGAATCGGGTGGAGGCAAAATTGCCTTGTTCAATGGTGAGATTGTTCAAGGGATAGAAAATGAGTGCGCGGCTGAAGTCAAACTTGAAGCCGCTCCATGGACCGGGGGTAACGGTTACTTCCTTGTTCTCCTCCATACTGACAGTGCTGCTCCGCTTGTTCATTTCCTCGAAAATGGTGCGGCGTACATCTTGCTCTCCACGAAGCAGTGCCCGGTCTGCGGTGAAGTTGCCGTTGTAGTCATCTGGGACTTGGTCTTCTTCTAAAACTTCGCGTTTCTCTGCCAGGGGGAAGGGTGAGCGGATGTAGGAGCATAGGTTATTGATAATGACCTGTCCCTCTTTCTGCTGCTCCTCTTCATTGAGGGTACTATCGGCAAGCCACTCGTCAATGAGACCCGTGAGTGTGTAGATGCCGCCCAAGCGGATGGCTACTTTTTCGTCTGCTAGTTGTCCTACTGCGGTGGTGTAGCGGCTGCGGCGTTCAGCGTGTACCTGGCGGATATGGTCACGTTCACTCTTGACAGCATCTTGTTCACGTTTTGCAGCCTCGTTCTTTGCGTCCTGCTCATTCTTCTTGATGTCGGCATCAATTTTGAGACGGTCACCCTGGTTCTTCCAATTAGTCTGCAGAAGAGTCAGAACCGCAATAATGCCGCCAGTAACGTACAACAGATGCAGGCGCAGCTGATCTGAACTGCCAGAGCTCATACCGCAGTGCAGCCAAAGCATCCAAGGCAGAAGAATCGCAACCGCGCCGCCGCCCAGACCAAAGCCAATGAGGAGCTTAATAAAGTGCCGGATATACCAAGGATTCTCCTGAGCTTTCGGGATTACCGGGCTCTCTGGAGCGGATGATGCGTTATTGCTGGGCACTAGGTTCTCCTGTCCTCTCTGATAGGAACGTTCACCTTCCAGCATAGGATAAAGCTACTTGCCATGAGTTGCGCCCGGTCATCAACGAGGGCTTCGCCTGCATGAGATACGCAGGCGGGGTTTCTCTGCAGTTGCAGCAGGTAGCGAGGAATGGAAGTTCTCAGAATGACCGATAGTGTTTCTCTCGGTGGGCGCAATGGCTACGTAATTAATATTGTCGTGTTGTTATGTCTTAAGAAATGCGCTACATTATTAGGTATACGGTCATACGTGCACGGCTTGTCCTTATGCGTAATGACTATAAAATAAAAGTGGAACCACCAGTGATGCTGCAACATCACTAGTAGCTCCACCAACGGATGGTCTAGTAGAGACAGCTAGAGATTACGCGCAAAATCTCTACGAGACCTACAAACAGAGTGGCTACATAGCTGCCCCGTTCGATAATAAGCCAAAATTTTTTGGCCATAGGAGTTCACCTCCTCTCTATTTACTTAGATATTTAGAGACAACGCGGAATTGCGTTGTCACTGCTGATTTTAGCAGATGACATACATTCCGCGGATTTTTGCTATCCAATTTATGTTTGTTTATCTCAGACATGGCGCATAGCCGCTGAAAAGCGATAAACGAATCCGGGTAGATAAGATTCGAAAAACCCCGCTAGAGCCTACTGGCTCAAGCGGGGTTTTTCGCGCCGTTTTATTGACGCAGCTGTTCGGTAGCGTCCACTACGCGCGCAAAGACCCCACCACAGATTCAATGTGGCGGGGCCTCTGGATATTACTGCGCGGGCTCACTCAGGCGCGTGTATTCCTTCTGTCGTTCATCCCAGGAAGCCGGATCGAAGAGCACCGTACCAACCGGGATACGGTACCCTACACCGTTCAGCCCAGCTGTACCCAGCGGAATAGGCTGGCTGTCCTCATACACAGCGAAGTTATGCGCCTCCTTATCGGCAGACTCCGAACCGGTAGGCAGGGCAGCGAACCGAGCCCGGTACACCTCACCCGACTCAACATTCTTAGCCGCAAAGAGCGGCGGGCTCTTCACGAAAGACACATCACAGAAATCTGCAGTCTGCATAAAGGACGCACCATAAAACTCTGCACCCGCCTTAAAGGTCACATCACGGAACCCAGCGAGCCCCTCAACTGTAGCCCGGCTAAAATGCGCATTGCCGTAGAAAGTTGCCGCGTTAAACCCGGCATGCCCCTCAAAGACCGCCTCACGGAACTCCGCAACTCCCGCAAAATCCGTCCTGAAGAAGCTCGCATTACCGCCAAAAGACGACCTAAAGAACCCAGCGTTCCCCTCAAAGGAAGCGCCGCTAAAGCCCGCATCCGCCGCAAACGTAGTATCGCGGAAGTCAGCGTGCCCTCCAAAAGAAGCCTCGCGAAAGTCGGCATTAGAGTTGAAAGCTACCCAGCGGAAGAACGCATCACCAGCAAAGCGTGCGTTACTAAAGTCAGCCGTACCCATGAAAGTTACGTCGCTAAAACGCACGTCCTGGTTAAAGACCGCCCGGGTAAAGTTCGCGTCGCCCACAAAAGCTGCTCCGCTGAAATCTGAACCGTTGCAGAACTTCGCCGCAGAGAAATCGGCGTTCTCAATAGTCAGACCGTCGAGAGGGTAGAAGACGACTGCCCGGCTGAAATTGAACTCAAAACTGCTCCACGCGCCGGGGACAACAGCCACCTCACCCTTCTCATTTTCAGCAAGGGTGCTGCTGCGCTTACTCATCTCAACGAAGATGCTGCGGCGAACATCCTGCTCACCACGAAAAGCCGCCAGATCCGTAGCGAAATCACCCGCATAGTTAGCGGGCGGCGTATCGGATTCAAAAGCTTCTGCCTTGAACGCCCGCGCGAACGGCGAACGAACATAAGCGCAGAGGGCATTGACGATGACCTGCCCCTCCTTCTGCCGCGCCTCAACGCTGAGCTGCTCGTCAGCGAGCCACTCATCCACCAGACCCGCAAGCGTGCTGAGGGCGCTCGCACGAACTGCCGGATTCGGATACGCCAGCTGCTCAACTGCCTTGCTGTAACGGGTACGGCGCTCAGCGTGCACCCGCTGGGGGTGTTTCAGCTTTTTCTGGGCATTCATACGGTGGAACTCCCCAAGAAAGAGAACACCCAGCAGGGTGCCGGTGATGAAGAAAATGAACGGCTGAACCTCAAAATAGGCGATGTCAGCGTCAAAGGTGAAAGGCATAAAACCCGCCGCGACAATGCCCAAGAGAGCGATAGCCCAAACCCAGGTGCGGAAACTCGACAGCTTCCCTTTGAGGTTGCCGAACTGTGTGGCGAGCGGGAAAAGCAGAATGACGACTGCGCAAGCTATCAGCCAAGCCCACGCGGTGCTGGGTGCCAGATGCATGTGGTTCTCCTGTCATCGTTGAAAGGGGAGGGTCATACTCAGCATAGTGTAAAGCTGCTGGGCTTGGGTGGTTGTGGGTCAAATGCGAAGACCCCGCCAGCGCTGGATGCACGGGCGGGGTCTGTGCATATGGTGTGTGGGAGCTTCCCCGACGGTGAGAGGGCTAGATTTTACTGTGCGGGCTCACTAACGCGCGTGTACTCCTGCTTCTCTTCGTCCCAGGAATTCGGGTCGTACAGCACCGCACCGAGAGGCAGAACGAACGTTCTATTAAGAAGTTCCGCCGTGCCGCAGCTGAAACCGTGCGGGCTCTCCGGGCGCGTCTCGAACAGGTAATCCTGCGGATCCGCCTGTGCCGAGAACCGTGCCTTCTGCAGCCGCCTCTCCAAAGCCTCAAAGGACGGCTCAACGTACGCGAAGCTAGTCTGCCTGAAATCCGCGCCCTGACCGAACGTCGCATCCGCGAAGTAGGCGCCCTCAAAGCTCGCCCCGTTGAAGCTCACCTCCCGCGCGAACGTCGCCTTGTAGAAGCCGACATGCGCCGTGAACGTCGCCTCACTAAAGTCGGCATCCTGCGCGAAGGTCGCGTTACTGAAGTTCGCTCCCTGCGGGAAGTCCATCTCATAGCGCGTCCTCGGAAGCGCAATAAAAGACGCCCGGCTGAACGTGGCGTCGCCGTCGAACCGCGCCCCACCAAAATCCTCGTACTGCGTGAAGGACGCCCCGCTAAAGTCCGCCGCGCCCGTAAAGCGTACCTTGCTGAACATTGCGGACTGCTTGGTCACTATACCGGCAAAGCGCGCGGCCCCGCCGAACAGCGACTTGGAGAACACCGCCGGGCGGTTGAAGACCGACGCGGCGAAGTGCGCCTCATCGTGGAACGTGGAGGCGGTGAACACTGCCTTTCCCTCAAAGGTGACCGCCGCGAAGCTGGCTATGCCTGCGGTGTTCAAGCGTGAGAAGTCGGCATCGGATTTGAAAGCGGATACCGCGAAGTCAGCCGTAGCTGAAAAGACCGCATCTGAGAAGTCGGCTCCGCCGGTGAAGGTTGCGGTTGCGAAGCTTGCCGCGTCCGCAAAGCGTGCCCCGCTGAACTCTGCCGCGCCTGCGAAGTGTGCGGCGCTGAACCCCACCCAGTCGTTGAAATTCGCGCCCTGGAAGGATGCGTCAGCCGTGAACTGCGCCGCCGAGAAGCTGGTGTCACCGTAGAAGGTTGCGGAGGCGAAATCTGCCGGGCCGTAGAAGGTTGCGGAGGCAAAATCGGCGTTCTGAAAGTGCAGCTGCCGTAGTGGGTAAAAGATGGGCGCGCCGCCAAAGTCGAAGCGCAGATCAGCCCACATGGGCGATATTGGCGGCACCGAGTGCTGGTCTTCACTGTTATCTTTCTCGGTGCTCTCGGCGGCGGCGAGGCGGCGGCTGAACTCCATGAAGACTGTGCGGCGCACTAGCTGCTCTTCGCGTAGTGCCTCCTGATCGCGCGTAAAGTCGCCTTCGTACCCTTCGGGTGCCTCGTCTGATTCTAGGATTTGCCGTTTCTGTGCGAGGGGGTAGGGCGTGCGGATGCACCCGGTCAGCGAGTCGATAATGGTCTGGGCTTCTTCGCTGCGTACCTGCTCGGGGAGGGAGGTGTCGGCGAGCCATTCGTCTGCGAGGTTTGCGAGCGTGTACACTCCGCCGAGGCGTACGGCGGGCTGCCCGTCGAGGAATTGTTCGAGGGCGTGCGTGTAGCGTTCGTGCCGCTCAGCCTGCTGGGTGTGCGCTGGGGTGTTTTTGCGTTGCCGCAGCGCGGTTAAGAGTTTGTTGAGGTTCATGGCGGTGTGCCCTTCCTGCTCCGGTGCTGGCTTATATCAGCATAGGGGAGAACCCCACCCTGGCGCTCTCTCCTTTAGATGTTCCTTGACGTAGAAACTGAATATCTTAATAAAAAGATTAGCCCTGCCACACTCTGTGTGGCAGGGCTAATCTTTTTAGGCCGGTCCGGCTATTGGGCTATCTGGGTCATTATCAAATAAGTATGACCCAATCGGAATTTTACGTGCCTTGAACTTATTGTTTCGAGGGACTCTGACTTTTTTTCTTCCACAAGGAATTGAATTCTGGGAAGTTGTGAACCGATGACTTGAATGGACTGTAAATTTTGCATCTTCAAAATCAGGTGACGAATTTTTGAAAAGAATATTTTCAAAATTTGATTCTTCATGGAAAATTGTATATATAAATTCTGAATCGTTGTCGATTATAAGATTTATAAAAGATGATTTTCCGTAGAATTTAGCATTTGAGAAGGTTACTTTTTTGTCGTACCTCGGGGAGGGGAGAGAGAGGAGGAGTGGAATGCACGTATTTGAATGTTGAATAAATAATGCATCATCATTGAATTCTGTGTCGTAGAAAGATACTTCCTCATAGAACCGAAGATCCTCGAATTTATTGGTATTGTTGAAATGTGAATTAGAGAAATCTGCGTCTCCAATGAATATTGATTTCGAAAAAATAGTTGATTGTTGAGTATTTGGATTAAATGTACCAAATTCGGCACTATTGAATTCAGATTTATTTTTGAATAATACATTTTTAAATTTAGTGCTTCCGGAGACATTAATGCTAGAAAAGATAGCTGTTTTCTCGAAGATTGTCTTGCCGTAAAACTTTAAGGACTTCAGGAAGTGCGCATATTCAAATTTTGCTTCACCTTTAAATTTTACTTCTTCGAAGTGTACATCTGTCTGGAATTCAGTGTTATTAAACAGGGAATCTTCATGGAATTCCACTTGTTTAAAGTAAATCTTATGAGAATTATTATTTGAGTAGGAGCGTATGCATGAAAAATCCGCAGTTTTTTTGAAATGGGTATTTGTAAATTCCGCATCACTCATAAAAGTTTCGTTAACAGATGCCATCTTTTTGGTGCTAAAATCTGCAATTCCTTCAAAAATGACTGTATTAAATGAAATTTCTTTATGGAACTGTACGTCGTTGAAGGTGGCTTGTGCTCCGAAAACAGTTTTTATATCGCTTCGGGCAGAGAAGTCGGCTGATTTATTAAAGGTTACTTCGGTAAATTTTGCTTCTCGGGTGAAATATGTACCGTTGAAGGTTGTCTTTCCATCAAAGGTTGTTTTTGCGTTATCTCGAGTAGAGAAGTCTGCTACTTCTTTAAAGGTCAGCTCATCGAAATGTGCTTCGCTGCTGAAATCAGCTCCGTTGAAAGACGCCTTACCGACAAAGGTGGTTTTTGCATCCTTTTGGCTGGAGAAGTCAGCTTTTCCGTTGAAGGTTACTTCGTTGAAGTTTGCTTCTTGGGCGAAGTGGGTACCGTTGAAGGTGGTGTCTCCTCCGAAGACGGTTTTTGTATCACCCTGGGCAGAGAAGTCAGCTACTTCGTTGAAGGTTACTTCATTAAAGTTTGCTCCCTGAATAAAGAGAACGCTGTTGAAGGTGGTGTCTCCTCCGAAGACGGTTTTTGTATCACCCTGGGCAGAGAAGTCAGCTACTTCGTTGAAGGTTACTTCATTAAAGTTTGCTCCCTGAATAAAGAGAGTGCCGTTGAAGGTGGCTTTTCTTACGAAGACGGTTTTTGTATTACCTTGGGTGGAGAAGTCAGCTTTTCCGTTGAAGGTGACTTTGTTGAAGTTTGCTATTTGGGTAAAATGGACGTCATTGAAGGCAGTATCCCTGATAAAGGATGATCCACTGAAATCTGCGTGGCCATAGAAAATAGCGTAAGAGAAATTACCTTGCTCAATTGTGAGGTTATTGAGGGGATAGAAAATTTGTGCTTGGGTGAAATCGAAATCAAATTTATTCCATGGGTCTAGAAAAGTTTTGACTATTTTTCTATCCTTACTGGTAAAATCACTACTGCGCTTACTCATTTCCTCAAAAATGGTGCGCCGTACGTCCTGCTCTTCACGAAGCTTTGCTTTGTCTTCGCTTAGATTCCCGGAATAAACGTGCATATTAGCGGGCCCCTCAAGAATCTCTCTTTTTTCAGCTAGACTGAAAGGCGATCGAATGTAGGAGCAGAGATTATTGATAATAATCTGACCTTCTTTCGTTCTGACCTTTTCGTCAACATTGTCGTCATCTAACCACTCGTCGACAAGGCCAACGAGAGCGTACACTCCACCAAGACGAACAGGGGCCTGCTCGCTAGATAGTTTATCGACCGCTTCAATGTAACGGTCGCGGCGAGCTGCATGAACCTGGCGAATATGGTCCTGGCTATTCTTGCGATTTGTCTCAATAAGACCCAAGACAGCGATAATGCCACCAGTAATATATAGAAGATGAAGTCTTAAATCAGAAGATGGATCTTTAGAAGACTGATTCTGTTGGTTTCCGGAACCTTGGCCATTCTGCGTACCGCTCGTAGATTGCTGAGTATCGGGCTTAAACCAATTTGTATAGGAAGGAATATAAAGGGCGGCAGTTGCTCCCAGAACTGCGAGAGCAGCAAGAGAGATAACAAAGTATTTTCCCGTAAGGGCGGAAAAGAACTTTTGTATCAATCTAATGAGCGGAAAGAATGCAAAGAGTATAAATAGCAGTAATAGGAATGTTATTATTGCACCATTGACTGGTGCCCCAAATTTTGAAAAATTAAAAATTTCTAATAAATCTGCAATTTGTTGATCATTTAGTCCTTCTATGCATGAAATTACGGCAAATACAACGGCTGGAATTACAAATAGTGCAATTATTTTTTTATCAAGTTGCCGAGATGATTGTTCATTAGGCGGGGTGTTTATTGGTGACATGGAGTCTCCTGTCTACTTTGAGAGGATATGGTCGTAACCAGCATACGGCAGACGGGTGGCCTCAAGCCACAGATGAGGGTTGAAGAATTGCGGACCGGACAAGCGGAGATACCTCTATAGAGTGAGCGATGGAGCTTACATACGGATCCTCTATATATAAGAGGGGTGAATCTCTGATGTCTCACTGCACCTCTAGCAGCGCTGCCAGAGGTCTAGCTTCCAGGCTCAAAAGATTCCAGACCCAAAAGTCGCCCCGCACACCCTATATAAGGTGCGCCCAGACCGCCTCCGGCATCTCTCACACCCCAATTTTTCGGTTTTCCACCCCTCTTTTAAAAAATTTTTAAAAATTTTTTCGCCCCGCGCGCCCGGCACCGTCCGCCGTGCACTGAATCGCCGCGCCACACCCTCGCGCCACCCAAAAACCCCGGAATTTCGCGGCAAAACGCCCCGTCCACACCTCGCCGTCGCCCTAAAACCCCTCGCAAAACACCCCTCCAGAGCCCCGAAAAACCCGCCCCTCACACACCTCAGCGAAAAAAAGTTGAGTAAAGTTCACTCAAGTCTCTTGACAGACCTTCCGAGGGGGTGCATACTTGAGTACATGAGGCTCAAGGAGCCGCGCAGACCACCCCACACGGGGCGGCACGCGCAGCACCGACCGCCTCCAAAACTTTCAAACTATCCCGCCTCGCATTAGAAGAAGCGGGGCACTGA
>ERZ772920.1544-NODE-1544-length-11556-cov-5.268151_pt1 | contig 11556 bp, 8 predicted proteins | sample MGYA00511469_ERZ772920 | MGnify/ENA primary metagenome ERZ772920 (study PRJEB29015, sample SAMEA2738069) | human oral metagenome | biome: human oral; feature: human-associated habitat; material: saliva | place: China | collected 2216 ... | reverse complement strand
AAGTAAGAAGTGTATAATTAATAATATAATATTTAATAATATTTTTTTCATAATATACGGCTCATCATTTGATGAGCCTTTCTCCATTTTAGGGGTAAAAAAGAATATTATAAAAAATAAATTTAAGTAAAATTTAATTGTAGTTTTAATTTTATGTAAAGCAGAGGTTATATAATAATAACTATAAAACTTGATAATATTTTTTTCATAATATACGGCTCATCACTTGATGAGCTTTTCTCCTTTTTTTTAAAATACAAATAGATACTTAATAATATAACAGAATTTAAAGAGTACATACTATGTACTCTTTTTTTGTATATTTAAATTTATTTATATATAGTTTTTATTATAACTAGAGTTTTTATTATATATATGCTAAAATATTAATACTGTTATATAAGAGAAATTTAGGAGGAAGAGATGAGCTCGTTTAAATATATTAAACCAAAGTTTTTTAGTGTAATGAAAAATTATACGAGTGCACAATTTATGAAAGACATTGTTGCTGGATTAATTGTAGCTATAATAGCATTACCACTATCAATAGCTTTAGCGATTGCATCAGGGGTTAATCCAGAACAAGGACTTTATACTGCGATTATTGCAGGTTTTTTTATTTCATTTTTAGGAGGGAGTAGGGTACAAATTGGAGGCCCTACGGCCGCTTTTGTTGTCATTATTTATGGAATTATTGCTGAACATGGCTTAGCAGGTCTAATTATTGCTACTTTGATGGCTGGTGTAATGTTAATTGTAATGGGATTATTACACTTTGGAGATTTAATTAAATTTATTCCAAAAACTATTACTATAGGTTTTACATTGGGTATTGCTATTGGAATAATAGTAGGACAGATAAAAGATTTTCTAGGCCTTAATATGGGACCTGTACCTGCTGAATTTTTAGAAAAAATGATTACCTATGGTCATAATATAGGCAGTATAAGTTATATAACTTTAGGGATAGGAGCACTAGCAATACTTATTCAAATTTTTTGGCAAAAAATCTCAAAAAAAATACCTGGATCATTGGTTGCAATTTTAGTTACAACACTTTTAGTGGCTTATTGTAAATTACCAGTAAAAACAATTGGAGATTTATATACTATTAAATCTGGACTTCCAAGTTTTTCAATGCCATCATTATCATTTTCTTTAGTTCGTGAGATGATGTTACCAGCTTTTACAATTGCTATACTAGCAGCTATTGAATCTTTACTTTCTGCAGTAGTTTCTGATGGTATGATAGGAAGTAAACACAAATCAAATGCTGAATTAATTGGGCAAGGTATTGGAAATATTATGTCTGCTCTTTTTGGTGGAATACCTGCAACAGGAGCAATAGCACGAACTGCTGCCAATGTAAAAAATGGAGGTAGAACACCAGTAGCTGGAATGGTACATGCATTAACGCTATTATTAATTTTATTATTTCTAATGCCATATGCCTCTTATATTCCAATGAGTTGTCTAGCAGGTATTTTAATAATTGTAGGGTATAATATGAGTGGTTGGAGAACCTTTGTTCGAATGGTTAAAACGGCACCTAAAAGTGATATAGTTGTTTTAATTATTACATTCTTACTAACATTGTTCTTTGATTTAGTTATAGCTATAGAGTTTGGTATGGTATTAGCAGCATTTCTATTCTTGAAACGAATGTCTGATATTGCAGAAGTACGTCAATGGACATATAGAGATCCAATGGAAGAAGAAAAATTATCAGAAGAAGTCGATTTAAAATTTGTTCCTAAAAATACTATAGTCTATGAAATTTTTGGAGCACTTTTCTTTGGGGCAGCAAATGTCTTTACTAAAATAGAGCATGGAGAAGGAAAAAATGTTTTAATAATAAGAATGCGTAATGTTCCAGTAATGGATATTTCAGGTTTAGAAGCATTAGAGGAAATATTAGAAACTTGTAAAAAACGTGATTTAACATTAATTTTATCTCATGTTAACGAGCAACCATATCATGTTATGGAAAAAGCAGGATTTATTGAAAAAATCGGGGCTGAAAATATTTGTGAAAATATAGATGCTTCACTAGCCAGAGCAGAGAAGTTGGCCCCATAAGATAAATAAAAAATAATATTAAAGATTCTCAAACGAAAGATTTGAGAATCTTTTTTAAATAAGTTTATTTTTCTACCATTATTTGATAAAATTATAGGGATGATTTTGTTTAATAGAAATGTTTGAAAAGAGGAGAGAACATGCAAGTTACTAATATTACAAAATTAAAAGTAAAGTACAAAATAGAACTAGATAATGGTAAACATTTTTATGTATCAGAAGACACTATTATTAAATATGGTTTAATTAAAAAAATAGAACTAACAAAAGAACAACTTAAAGAAATTATAGCCCATGAAAGTGTAGAAAGTGCCTATAGTAAAGCAGTTCACTATCTACAATATGGATTAAGAACTAAACAAGAGATAAAGGATTATTTAACTAAAAAGGAAATAGCACCAAAAGTTATTGACGAAGTAATAGAAAAGTTAGTAGAAATAGGCTATTTAAATGATGAACACTATGTAGAAGCTGCGGTTACAGATTATTTCAACTTAAACCTAAAAGGGCCCTATTGGATTAAGAGAAAATTACAAGAAAAAGACCTAGATAAAGATGCTATAGATAAGTATATAGCAAAAATTTGTACTGAAGAAGCAATGATAGAAATGTTGTATAAAATTATTGAACGAGAGTTTAAAGTAAGACGAGAAGCAAAAAATAAAAAAATTCAAAAAATTACGCAAAAACTTTATACAAATGGCTTCACTTCTGATATAATAAGAAAGGTGTTTGACATATTTTTCGAGGATTACGAAGAAGAAAATGAAGAGGATATACTAGAAGAACATTTTAGACGAGCGTATAGTACATATAGTCGCCGTTATGAAGGATATAACTTAAAACAAAAACTTATTGAAAAGCTGGTAAGAGATGGATTTTCTTATTACACAGCAAAAGATTATATAGAAAAACAAGATTTGTAAAGGAAGAACAAGATGGATAAAAGAAATGAAAGGCAAAAGAAAATAAGAAACTTTTCTATTATTGCACATATTGACCACGGGAAATCAACTCTTGCGGATAGAATTTTAGAGAAAACTCGTGCGTTAGAACAGCGTGAGATGAAAGCACAACTTCTTGACTCTATGGATATTGAAAGAGAAAGAGGGATAACAATTAAACTTAATGCTGTGCAACTACAATATACAGCTAAAAATGGTGAAGAGTATATTTTTCACTTAATAGATACACCGGGACACGTAGACTTTACTTATGAGGTATCTCGTTCATTAGCTGCGTGTGAAGGAGCAATCTTAGTAGTAGATGCTGCTCAAGGTATAGAAGCTCAAACATTAGCTAACGTATATTTAGCATTAGATAATAATTTAGAAATTATTCCAATAATAAATAAAATAGACTTACCTGCTGCAGATCCTGAAAAGGTAAAAACAGAGATTGAAGATGTAATTGGTCTTCCTACTGATGATATCGTTCTTGCTTCAGCAAAAGCTGGTATCGGTATTGATGAAATACTAGAACAAATAGTTGAATATATTCCAGCTCCATCAGGAGATGCGGGAGAACCACTACAAGCATTAATCTTTGACTCTTTATATGATGCTTATCGTGGAGTTATCGTTTCTGTACGTATTAAAAATGGTACAGTTAAAGCTGGTGATAAAATTAAGATGATGGCAACTGGAGGAGTATTTGAAGTTACTGAAGTAGGTATTCATACTCCAAAAGAAAAGATTGTTGATGAACTTACTGCAGGTGATGTAGGATTTATTTGTGCATCTATTAAAAATGTAAGTGAAACTCGTGTAGGGGATACAATCACATTAGCGAATAATCCGGCTAAAGAAGCATTACCTGGATATAGAAAATTAAATCCAATGGTATTCTGTGGATTATATCCAATCGATTCATCAAAATATAATGATTTACGTGAAGCGTTAGAAAAACTAGAACTTAACGACTCAGCACTTCAATATGAAGCTGAAACTTCTCAAGCTCTTGGATTTGGATTTAGATGTGGATTCTTAGGAATGTTACACATGGAAATAATTCAAGAACGTATCGAACGTGAATTTAATATCGATATTATTGCTACTGCACCATCGGTTATTTATAAAGTTGAAAAAACTGATGGAACTATGGTAGATGTATCTAATCCATCAGAAATGCCAGATCCACAAAAAATAAACAGAATTACAGAACCGTTCGTTAAAGCTAGTATTATGGTACCAAATGATTATGTAGGTGCTGTTATGGATCTTTGTCAGAAAAAACGTGGTATTTTCTTAAATATGGAGTATATAGATGATACAAGGGTAAATATTACTTATGATATACCTTTATCAGAAATCGTATTTGACTTCTTTGACCAATTGAAATCAAATACAAAAGGTTATGCATCATTTGACTATGAGCTTACTGGATATAAAGATAGTAACCTTGTTAAGATGGATATTCTACTTAATGGAGAACAGGTCGATGCACTTAGCTTTATCGTTCACCGAGAATTTGCATATCAACGTGGTAAAGTTATTGTTGAAAAACTTAAAAAGCTTATTCCTAAACAACAATTCGAAATTCCTATCCAAGCGGCAATTGGAAACAAAATTATCTCTCGTGAAACTATTAAAGCAATGCGTAAAAACGTACTTGCAAAATGTTACGGTGGGGATATTAGTAGGAAACGTAAACTATTAGAGAAACAGAAAAAAGGTAAAGAGAGAATGAAAGCTGTTGGTAGCGTAGAAGTTCCTCAAGATGCCTTCATGGCTGTTCTGAAAATGGATGAAGAATAATGAAAAGTTATCCACGCGGAGTATATATTCATATTCCATTTTGTAAGTATATTTGTTCATATTGTGACTTTAATAAATTTTTTATACAAAGACAACCAGTAGATAAATATATAGATTGTTTAATTAAAGAAATAGAAACAATAGAACAAGTATCGGATATAGAAACTATTTATATTGGTGGTGGAACACCTAGTGCCTTAAATGATGAGCAACTACATCGTCTTTTAACTGCACTTAGAAAAAAAATTCCAGGACAACTTCGTGAATTTACATTTGAAGCCAACCCTGAGGATCTTGTTGATTCTAGGGTTGCTTTAGTGAAAGAGTATGGAGTTGATAGAATTAGCATGGGAGTACAAACGTTCAACAATGAATTATTAAAAATTCTAGGACGAGGACATGTTGCAAATGATGTTGATATGGCAATCAATAATTGTAAAAAACATGGAATTGAAAATATTAATGTAGACCTTATGTTCTCACTTCCAAAGCAAACGATGGAAGATTTATACGATAGTATGAAAAGAGTAGTCTCTTATGATATTAGCCATGTTTCATGTTATTCACTAATATTAGAACAAAAAACTAAGTTATATAACCAAGTTCGAGATAAAAAGGTAGTATTACCATCAAATGAAACTGAAGAACAGATGTACAATGAAGTTATTAATTTTCTAACTGAAAATGGTTATGAACAATATGAAATAAGTAATTTTGCTCGTCCAGGTCATGAAAGCATTCATAATAGTAGTTATTGGAAAAATATAGAATATTATGGACTTGGAGCAGGTGCTCATGGTTATATAGATGGTATACGTTATGCGAACCAAGGAGCATTGAAGTTTTATATAGATAGCATGGAAGAAAAAGGTCATGCTAGACGTGAAGAAAATAAAGTAACGTTGAATGAACAAATAGAAGAAGAAATGTTTTTAGGACTACGCTTATTAGAAGGAGTAGACTTAATAGCTTTCGAAGAAAAATATGGTAAGAAAGTTCAGGAAATATTTAAAGATGTTGTTGAAAGAAATATTAGTGATGGTTATATAGAAGTTGTAGGTAATAAATTACGTTTAACTCGCAAAGGGTTATTTTACGGTAATGATGTATTTTCGGAATTTCTACTGAATTAAAAATTAAGGTGCTCGGAGTAACTAATGCTCCGGGCTTTCCTAGCAAATATATAAGAAAGGAGAATAGATTATGGAGAAAAGATATATTGAAGATTTACTTAATAAACTAAATAAAGATTATAATTTCAACCTAAAATATAGTAATAATTTCAGAATGGCATTTTCTCATTCATCATATACTAATGAAAAACGAATTGCTAAACATTTAAATTATGAGCGTTTAGAGTTTTTAGGTGATGCTGTTGTTGAATTAACAACAAGTGAATTTTTATTTAAAAAGTTTCCTAACTTAGCGGAAGGTGAGCTAACAAAATTAAGAGCTTCGATTGTATGTGAAAAAACATTAGTAAAATATGCATTACAATTAAATCTTGATAAGTGTATTTTCTTAGGTAAAGGTGAGGAAAAAATGGGTGGTAGAAGTAGAGCCGCTCTTCTTGCAGATATTTTTGAATCATTCACTGGAGCAATGTATTTAGAAGCAGGACTAGAGACTGTAAAAATATTTTTGAGTAATACTTTATTTACTGAAGTTGATAGTTTTGAGTACTTAAGTTTTGTAGATTATAAAACTATATTACAAGAGTATGTTTCAAAAATAAAATTAGGTGTAATAGAATATACAGTTCTTGATTCTAGTGGGCCCTCACACCTTAAAACTTTTACTAGTGCTGTGATTATTGATGGAAAACAATATGGTAGTGGAACTGCTAAAACGAAAAAAGAATCAGAACAGCTTTCGGCTAAAGCTGCTTTAGAAAAGTTAGATTATAAAGAAATATAGAAAAGGAATTTGTTATAGAATTGAGAAAGGAGAGCATGATGAAATTATCAAAAGTAGAAATAACAGGCTTTAAGTCTTTTCAGAAAAAAACAACTTTTGAATTTAAAAATAATTTAATCGGTGTTGTAGGGCCAAATGGTTCAGGAAAAAGTAATATAATTGATGCTATTCGCTGGGTTCTAGGTGAACAATCAGCCAAAAACCTTCGTGGTAGTAGCATGAAAGATGTTATCTTTTCGGGTACTGAAGATGTAAAGAGAAAAAACTTTGCAGAAGTAGCCGTTACTTTTAGTAATGCCGAAAAATCGTGTGAAATAAAAAGGCGCCTTTATAGAAATGGAGATAGTGAATATTTCTTAGATGATAAGCGTGCAAAATTAAAAGATATAACTAATGTTTATCTTGATTTAGGTATTAACAAGGAAAGTTATAGTATTATTACTCAAGGTAAAGTCGAAGACATTATATCTTCAAAGCCTGTTGATCGTCGTGCTATTATTGAAGAAGCATCTGGTGTTTTAAAATATAAAAATAAAAAGAAAGAAACAAATGCTAAGTTAGAGAAAACCAATGATAATTTAATGAGACTTAATGATATTTTCTCTGAAATTAGTTCTCGTTATGAAATATTAGAAGAGCAAAAAAATAAAACTCAAAAATATTTAGATTATTCTCGAGAATTAGAAGAAAAAGATATACTAATAAATATCTATAATATATCAGAATATCAAAATAAACTAGCTCTATTATTAGATGAGAAGAAAGTAATACAAGCTGAGAAGGAAGCTTTAGAAGCTAAACAAGAAGAATTAATTAAAGATCTTGAAAATGTTAAAAATAGCTTAGTGTCACTAGATAAAACATATATTAAATACCATGATGAAGAGTTAGAACTTGTTCAGAAAAAAGAGAGTCTTCAATCTGAACTTAACGTTATAGAAGAGAGAAAAAATAATAGAAATCTTCGTAGTGAAAAACTTGATGAGGACATATCATATCAACTTGAAAGATTAGGGAATCTCCAAGATAGATTAAAACAACGAGAACAAATAAAAGATGAAAATAAAAAGAAAATTAAAGAGCTAAATAAAGAAATAATAGATTTAGAAAATGGTGGAGAGTATAATCTTGAAACTATAGAAAATATAATTGAAGAGCTGAAAGATACATATTATAACCTGATTAATGAAGAAACAAGACTGGAAAATAGTATTGAATATGCACGTAAAAATCTAGAAAGTGCTGACGAAAATTACAAGGAATTGTATCAAAATATAGAAAGACAAAAAGAAGAATATAGTAGTAAGGTAAGTGAGTTAGAAACAGCAACTAATAAACAGAGTTCTTTAAAAGAAGAATTATCAAAAGTTGAATCAGACTTAGCAAAACTAACAGAAAAAAATATATTAATTTCTTCAACACAAAAAAATATAGATGAACAGTTAAATAAAGGATATAATTTTAAAAATAATCTTGAAAATCGTAAGAAGTTTTTAGAAGATCAAATTAATAATTTAAGCTTTTATAATATCGGTGTAAAAGAAGTATTGTCAAATAAAGATAATATTGGTGGAGTACATAATAGTGTTGCTAATATTATTAGTTTTGATAATGAGTATGCTACAGCACTAGATATAGCGTTAGGTCAAGCTCAACAAAATATAGTAGTTGAAAATGAAAATACGGCTAAAAAGTGCATAGAGCATTTAAAAAAATCAAATAAAGGTCGAGTTACATTTTTACCGCTAAATAATATTAAAGCTAAAGTAATTTCGTCAGATGTCTATAGCACATTAGTCAAAGAAGAAGGCTTTATTAATATAGCGGAAAACTTAGTAAGTGTTGAACCAAACTATAAAAACATAGTATCACACCTATTGGGATTAGTAATTATTGTTGATAATATGGATAATGCTAACCGCATAGCTAGAAAGATCAACTTTAGAAATAGAATAATAACACTAGATGGACAAGTAATTAATAGCGGTGGTTCTATCACAGGTGGAGCTATAAATAAAAATAATAATTCATCAATTAAACATAAGGCGGAATTAGATGAATTAAGTAGTAATTTGAAAAAAATTAATGATAAAATAGCTAAGTTAAATGATGAAAAGAACCAAGTTACTTCTCAGCAAAAAGAGTTAATTGAGATTATCACAAAAAATAAAGATATAAAAGAAGAATTAACTTTTAAAGTTAAAGAATTAGAGTTAGAAATAAACCATAAAAATTCAGAAATAAGAACTCTAACTACTAATATAAAACTAAATGAAAATAAATTATCAGACTATAAAAAAGATGATAATAGTTTTGAAAGTATCGAAAAATTAACTAAAGATCTAGAGGGAATTAGAAAAGAACTAGTAGTTTTAGATAAAAAAATTAAAGAAGAAAATAATAAAAAACAAAATGCCCAAAGTGCAGAAGAACTATATTTAGAAAAAATAGCAGAACTAAAAATAGAGAAGTCTAAGCTAGAAGAAAATAATAAACATATCCAAGAAACTATAGAGAATTTAACTATAGATATAAAAGATACACAAGAGCAATTAAATAGACTAGAAGCATCTAAAAATGCCGATTCACTAAGTGAAGAGGATGAAAAAGCAATATTAGAAAATAATTCTAAGTTGATAAGTAAATATAGTGAAAGACTAGGAACTCTAAAAACATTGTTATCTGATTTAGATATGGAAAAAACAGGATTGTTTAAACGTGAAAAAGAGATAACATCATCTCAACAACGTAATAATGAATCTTTACGTGAGAAAATCGCAGAATTTGAAAAACTGACAGTTGCTCAAACAAAAATAGAAGTGAAAACAGATGAATATCTAGAGAATCTAGTTGAAAACTATAGTGTGACATATGAAAGTGTCGCACATAGGTTAACTGAAGAAAATATATCTGAAATACCTTCTTATAAATCAAGAGTAATGAGTTTGCGTCGTGAAATTGCTGATCTAGGAAATGTAAACTTGAATGCTATTGAAGAGTTTGAGGAAACTAAAGAGCGCTATGACTTCTATAATGAACAAATTACCGACTTGGTAGAGGCTAAAGAAAAATTAGAAGAAACAATAGCAGAGATTGATAAAGAAGTTAAAGAACGTTTCTTAGAAACATTTGTTCAAGTAGCTGAGAACTTTAATACTATCTTTAAAGAATTATTCAAGGGCGGCTATGCTGATATGACATTAGAAACACCGAATGATATTTTAAATACAGGTATAGTTATTGAAGCATCACCACCAGGGAAGAAACTTCAAAATCTCTCATTACTTTCAGGTGGAGAAAAATCACTAACAGCGATAAGCCTACTATTCGCAATATTAAAAGTGAAGAATCCTCCTTTTGTAGTACTTGATGAGGTGGAAGCGGCACTTGATGAAGAGAATGTAAATAGATTTGCTAAATTCCTTAAGGTATATTCTGTAGATAACCAATTCTTAGTAATAACTCACCGTCGAGGAACTATGGAAGCAATGGATACATTATATGGTGTAACAATGCAAGAAAAAGGTATTAGTTATATTTTAGAATTAGAGTTAAAAGATGTAATAGAAAACTTTGAGGAGAATATAAAGTAATTTAAAGTAAATAATTTAATATAAAAAGAACTAGATATTGAGTAAATCTGAGTATCTAGTTCTTTTATACTTAATTTGTTTCAATTGAATCTTTGATAAAACCGTACCAAACATATACTACGATAATGACAGCTAATAATTCACTAAGATAAATAAGTATAGTTAAAAATGACAGGGTTCCTAATTGATAGTATAATCCAGTCTTTTGAAAAGCTATTGCGCATATAACCAATGGGAAAGTAAATGCAGAAAAGCTAGGATAAAATTTTCTATTTAATAAAAATGGTAGTTGAAGAAGTACAAAAATAAAAAATAATATAGTAAGTGGAATAAGAACACTTAAAATAAATGTACTTTTATTTGTGATACCAATCATATAACTAGCTAATAATAGTCCACCAGGTGCTGAAAAAACCGTAATAGTAGGAAAATCACCGTCATTATAATGTTTATAAATATATACTCTATATAATACAAATGGTATTAGTATAAGGTAATTTATAAAAGAGAAGTAAAAGAAAATCTTCCCTAAAAATTCAACATTATAATTAATCGCTGTAACTGTTACTACTGCGGGTCCAACAAAAGTTATAAACCAAGTTGGATAAATATTTTTAATATGTCTTTCTTTAATAATAAAATTGTAAATAGCATAACAAACAACACAAACATCAAGACAAATTCCAATAATCCACGTAGGTAAACTATATAATCCTATATATTTTTTAAAAAATGAACTTAAAAGCATTATACTCATTGGGTATGTTGCTAAAACTGTGGCTATAACAGGCTTTTTCATTTCTTCGGTTAAACTCTTAAAATTATCAATAAATTTAATCGTTAAAAGTACAATTATAATCAAAGATAAAATACTGAAAATAAGTTGAAAAGTAGGGCTGTAAGCTTGTAACAGATTGCCAAGAGCAACTGAACCAAGAGCAAGTCCTGCGATTGGTGTAGGTAAATTTCTAATTATATTCATAAATAACTCCTAAATTTTATTTCACTTTTATTGTATACGATTTCACGTAATAATTCAATTATTTTCCTGTTGACATTATATATATAATAATTTATAATAAGAAACAAGTGTTACCTATTGATGGAGGTTTTAATATGGCACCAAAATTTAAATTTACAAAAGAAGAGGTCTTGGCTGTAACTATAGACTTTATAAGAGAAAATGGAATAGAAGCATTAACTGCAAGAGA
>ERZ772920.1539-NODE-1539-length-11576-cov-6.507421_pt1 | contig 11576 bp, 8 predicted proteins | sample MGYA00511469_ERZ772920 | MGnify/ENA primary metagenome ERZ772920 (study PRJEB29015, sample SAMEA2738069) | human oral metagenome | biome: human oral; feature: human-associated habitat; material: saliva | place: China | collected 2216 ... | reverse complement strand
GTTGGAATACATAACCAATAAATTGACCACGTTTAGATGGCGGCATAGACGTAATGTCAGTGCCGTTATAGTACATGCGGCCTTCACTAGATTTTTCAAGACCAACGAGCAAACGAGTGATAGTCGTTTTACCACAACCGTTGCGACCACCGATGGCGATGTATTCGCCCCCTTCGATGGTGAAAGTCACATCCCGGAAGATGTCTACAGATGGCACATAGCCAAAGCGGATGTTTTCAACCTTAAGCATGAGCGCCACCGTCCTTTCCTGGTACATCATCAACACGTTGAACTGGTTGTCTATTTTCTACTATATTAGAATGATCAGCAAAATTATCTACTATATTTCTTTGATTAGCTGGAGAGTTGCTTTCACCATGCACCTCAGTTTGAATAGCATGAGCCATTTCAATTTGGTGCAAGCCCTTGATAGCAGACTCGATGCTGAGCCAAGGCTCATCGCTGTGGAAGCCCGCTTGTTCAAGTTCCATATACGTGGTGAACACGGATGGTAATGCATCTACGTGAATATTGTGTTCGTACATGTAACGAAGCGTAGTTGGCACATCGTCGTCGCACGCAATAGAGCCATCCACCATGAGAGCCATGCGGTTTGCATACGGCAATACAGCGTGTAAGTCATGGTCGATAACAACAACGGTAATACCGTGTTTCTTATTCAAATCACCTACGAGGCGATATAATTCGGCAGTCCCATCTGGGTCGAGAGAGCTCGTTGGTTCATCAAGAACTAGAACAGTTGGGTTCGTAGCCAATACGGAAGCAATCGCCAAACGTTGGCGTTGACCACCGGATAGACTAGTAATTTTGCGATCTTCTAAGCCGACAAGACCAACTTGTGCAAACACCTCTTCAGAACGAGCTTTAATTGTGTCACGGTCATAACCGCGATTTTCCATGGCAAAGGCCACTTCTTCACGAACTGTCATTGTTACGAGTTGAGTGTCGTAATCAGCCAGAACAACACCGATATGGTTCGCTAGCTCTGGGATTTCCATTTGCGTAGTCGCTTTACCATCTACGAAAACCATGCCTTCAAGGCGGCCACCGTAGAATTTAGGTACAGCCCCTACCATAGCCATGCAAAGAGTACTTTTACCACAACCAGCAGGACCTGTTACCACTAAGAAATCACCATCATGTACATCAAGATTGATGTTTTCAAGGGATGGCGTAGTCGCTTTTGGATGGTAATAATTTACGTGCTCAATGGAAATCTTAGCTTGGCGCTCAGGCAAGATTGTCATATGACTATGATCAGACGTCAATTGATCTGTGCTTGGCAACATGCCACGTTTAGAGAATAAACGTTGCGCTGGAATGTACAAAATTGGTGTAATGGCACCATTCAAAGCACCTACGATAAGAACCATTGGCCACATACCGTACATGTACACATTATCTGGCAAACCCAATACTTTCCACAAGAGGGTAACGAAGATGCCACCAGATACAACTGTGGCTAAGAAGCCAGATAGGATTGGCGTCAAATCAAAGCCACCGATTTTGCGGAACTTTACGGACAACATAGCACGTGTCACGAGAGCGGCTGTCAAAGCACCGCCTGGTTCAGACAACAAGTTGCCGTACGGGAATGCTGACTTAGACGTCAATACGTTGATAAGGGCTGCCACAAGGCCAATCCCCAAGGTTTGACTCAAACTAGGGCGAGTCAATAAAATAGCTACGCAGTACGTAGCAATCGTCCAGTTCGGCGTTACCCCAGCCACACTAGGGCTCACCAAATGCAATATCGTGCCCAATGCGAGCATCAATGTGCTGACAGTAACCCATCTAAACTGGCCACCCTGCACATGCGTGTACACAAGATCTTGAATCCGTTCCATAATAGCCTCTTTTCTAAAAATGAATATATAATCTATATTTTATCACTCTTCGAGGACTTTTGCACGCATGAGGATTAAGAGTAATATCTCGACTGTTATAAACTCACTTCAGATCTTTTAATCTTTCAGTGAGAAACGTTTCTACACATTCCTCAAAGCTTAGATCCATGCGTTCCGCAAGGATTGCTAACCACCATACACATTCGCCGATTTTAGATGGTAACAATTCTTTGTCTGCACTAGGCCAACGACCTTGATTATCCATAGTCAATCGCCCCACTAAGCCCGCATCAGTCAAGAATGCCAATGCATCTTCTTCTACCGACCAAACAGAACCATGTATCTCTTTTTCTAGTTCAAAATATTTATTTCTTATTTCTTTTGAAAGTAAGTTTACTTCTTTTAAATCCATGATGTCCTCCTAGAAAGATTTCTTAAATACATAAGTCTTATTCTCCATTTATACAAAAGAAATAGGCTACGTAAGTAGCCTATTAACAATATTTTAATATACTATCAAAATATATTAGAACTAGAAAATCCTATGCCATATATCCAAATCTAGTATATACATACTCAAAAACATCTCCACGACAAACTTCAATCTGTTGTTCATCATAGCTTTCTGGAAGTTCTCGCCAGAGGATATCTCGAATTAGATTTTGTATCTCTGCTGTTGTTTCATCCTTATCTGTCCAGTGATCCATCCTAGAAATTGCTTCTGTTATTTTGGTATACATCTCTGTAGCAGTCGCTTTAACTTTCTTAATATCTGCTTTATTAGGATTGCCTCTTGTTAACAAATCAAAGATAGCCAATTCATCATCAGTGGTAAACCCTTCACGGATATAGCGGGTTTCTTCTTCCGTTAACTCTTTTACTAACTGTATTAATGCTTCAAATGTTTTTTCTATATTACTACGGTCTTTGCCAGAGTTATACTCTTCAATAATTTGTCTATAGCGCTCATAGTAATCCCTACGATTAGGATTAGCTGCTACCAGTCTATCCAAACTACGTTCAATAAAATCACCTAAATCATTGAATAGTAAGTTCTTATGTTTGACCCTTGTAAACTCTTTACGCAGGATATTAAAATTGATAGCACTTATATCAATACGGGTTATATACTCTGAACCAATTGCATCTTCTGTTTGCCCTAGAGATTCTTTCATCCCTATATGTTCACTAATAATCGCATTTATAGTAACCATCAAATCAGTAGTATCTACCTCTCGTTTTTTAGGCTTTAACATCCGATGTATTGCTGCAATTGTCTCATATACTCTTCGTGAATCCACAGAAATATCATCACGTTCAATATATTTCATCAATTTATGCAACTCTGAAGCACAAGCAGTAAAGGTTTGTTTATCTGCTACAGTACCGCAGACAGCATTAGCGGCCTCATTTAAATTAGATAATCTATTAAAAGCATTAATTTGAGCATCAGAAAAATCTACTATATATATATCCTTTTGTTTAAAAAAGGCTATTAATATATCAATTAGCTCTAGTATACGAGCAATGAGCTCCTCTTTATCAATGGTTGGATCTACACCATCATGATTACCAACATTTGCCGTATATTCAGCCAATGCCTTTTTAAGTGCTTCTACAATACCAATATAATCGATAATCAAACCATTACTCTTACCTTCATTAACACGATTAGCACGAGCAATTGTTTGCATTAAAGTATGGGCTTTTAGTGGTTTATCTAGATACAAACAGGACAAGCACTTAACATCAAATCCTGTAAGCCACATAGCACATACAAACACAATACGTAATGGATTATCTGAATCTTTAAACTCTTTATCGAGGTCTCGTTTTACCATTTTCCGTCGATGTGTTTCAATATCTAGGCCCCAAGCTTTAAATGTTTGGATTTCATTCTGTTCTTGGCTAATAACAACAGCCATGTCTGTTTCTTCCATCCATTTTAGTTTGCGTACTAGTTCTTGTGCTTCTTGTTGTGTCGCTGCTTTAATTTGTTTTTTTAGATGCTTAATCTCTTCTTCCCAATATTCCTGCACATAATCGTACATACGAACACAGGTAACTTTATTTAAGCACACAAACATGGCTTTACCACTAGTCCACACATCGGAATAATGTCGTACAAAGTCCTTGGCAATAGAACGTAGTCTCGGCTCAGCAGTAAGAATGTGAATTGATTTTTCAAATTCCTTCTCTAACTTTTCTTGTTGAGCACTATCCAAATCTGCTGCTTCGATAGCATCAAGAATCTCATCAGTTATCTCTGGATTTTGTAAATCATCTAGTTTAGCACCACGATTTTCATAATACAATGGCACCGTAGCGCCATCTTCCACAGCTCGTTTAAAATCATAGACTGATATATAGCCACCAAAGGTACGTTCTGTAATATTATCGTATGAAAGTAATGGTGTACCAGTAAACCCAATACGGGCTGCTGTTGGCAATAGCTTCATCATATTATCTGCATATAGCCCATACTGACTACGATGAGCCTCATCAGACATAATAATGATGTCATGATCAGGATAAATCGGCTCTACATCAGATTTATTAAACTTGTGAATTAATGTAAATATAAAACTAGGATTCCCCTTTAATTTGACAATTAAATCCTCTCCACTAGTGGCAATACATTGTTTTGCCTTACTATCCTTACCAAGAATGCCACAATTTTCAAAGGTATCACTAATTTGTGTATTCAGCTCTTCTCGATCTGTAAGAACTACAAAGGTTGGTGAACCTGCCATCTTGCGACGTATCTTCTGTGCAAAAAAAGCCATAGAATAGCTTTTACCAGAACCTTGTGTATGCCAAAAGACACCAAGTTTACCATCTTTTAATTCTCTATCAGCATACGCCTCAACCGCCTTATTTACACCTAAGTATTGGTGATTCCGAGCTAATATTTTAGCAGTACGACCGTCAGAATGATCAAAGAGGATAAAATTCTCTAGCAAATCAAGGAAATTTTCCTTTTGACAGATACCGAGAAGCATAGTTTCAAAAGCCACACTCCCTTTTTCATCCTCATCTAGCCGCTTCCATTCATGAAAGAATTCATATTTACTACCAACAGTACCAACCTTTGCTTCTAAGCCATTAGAAAGCATCACAAAGGCATTGTAATAAAACAATTGTGGAATGGTATCTAGATAGTCTTTATAGTTATCCTCATACGCATTTCGTACATCTATATCCGGCCGTTTCGACTCAATAAACAGCAAAGGAATACCATTCACAAAGCCAACAATATCTGCTCGCCGATTATACAAATCACCATGAACAATGAACTCCTTTACTGCTAAGAATTCATTATTATGTGCATTATTGAAATCTATAATAGCTGCCTTTTTAATCTCTGTTCTCCCATCAGGTCGCTTAGCTGTTACAGGAATACCATCACGAAGATAATTGTATTTCTCTTCGTTGATTTGTATTAAAGATGCTGTTGATATTCTACGAGTTAATTTAGTAATTGCCTCTATAATTTGTTGCTCATTAATCCAAGGATTAAGTCGTTTAAGGATCTTGCGTATTTCTCTGGTCAATAAGACTTCTTTGTAACTAGTCCTACCAAATGTGCCATCTATTCCTAGCTGCTCTAAATTATATGCATAGGCAACCTTCCACCCCAATTTATTCTGTAGCACATCACAAGCACTATCCTGAACTAGTTTCTCTTCAGAATAATCATGGCTCATAGTAACACCTCCTTTACACCTCTATTTCCCCACTCATAAGCTTAGGGAGTAAACGATCTCTGGCTTCGGTTAAATAGTTACTTATCTTTTCCAATAGCTCTATTTTTTTTCGGTATAATTCAAATATATTTTCATATCGTTCCAAAACATCTTTACTTGGTACCACCATAATCATATTCATGATAGCCTCAGGCTTCAAATGTAAGACATTAACGCCATTAGCAAATGGAGATATCTGCTCACTATATCTACCGAATCTCATTACACTATACAAATAACTACCTGTTACAGTTTTTGGAATTAATTTTATTAAATCCATAGAGAAAGTCATATTTTCTCCCAAATCAGGAACAATAGCTACGTGACCTACTAAACGCCTTTCTTGAGTCATATCTGTAACGCCCATAACAATATCACCTGCATCTAATCTTTGATCAGCTTTATAAGTTCCAATATACCTTTTTTCTGCATTACGCTTATAGCCACCAAAAGCATTTATATTTTTTAGATTCACTAATAACACACCCTCAGACTCTGAAAGCTCACTAGATTTATATGACTTTCCTCTAACATAGGAAAACACTTCATTAAATGGTCTAATATTCCAACCCTCAGGAACACCATCTACAATTTCCACATTTTCATGCCCAGGAAATCGTAAGTCTATGAACCATTCTTTATATAAGCGCTGCGCAGCCTCTTCAAGGAGCTTGATTTGCTTTTGATTATTTTCAATGAGGTCATCATAGCTAGCCAGTACATTTACTATAGATTGTTGCTTATCTAAATCGGTTATTTCTATTGGAAGTTTAGTTAGTATTGATGTATTTAAATTTAGCATTGTAGAGCCTACAGCATGATTAATTAACCATCCTATACTCTCTTTTCTTTGTAACTGATAAAAAGCGAATTTAGGAATAATTTTATTAGGATTCAAAGTAACCTTTAAACAACCAGTTCCACATAACCAATCTTCTTCTTTGTTCGTTATAAGTGCACATTTACCTACATCACCTCTACGAGAATATATAATATCACCACTTTTAACTTTATGTTGATTTAATCGTTCGACATGTTCTTTAGAGATTCGAGCAATAGACAATGTACTTATTCTTCCTTCAATCATATCTTTAGGCATTATTACAGGAACTCCTTCATCCCTATAATCAGATTGATGCAATTGAGATCCAAATGGACCTGTTTGTATCTTCTCTGAAACTTCACCTAACGTATCTTTATACCAACTCATAACCCGATTTCCTTCATATTCTTAGAGATAGTTTCCATGAGTACATTAGATTCTTGTTGTAATGCTAAGAGTTCTTCATGTATTTCAGCCATGCGTTCTTCAAAGTTAACACCATCATCTTCTACAGGGGCTACCCCTACATAAGCACCTGGTGTGAGAGACCAGCCTTTATCTTCGATACTTACACCCTCATTGTCACCTTTAGCTTCATTTGTGATATACGCAACCTTACATAGACCCGGTATATCTACATATTCACCATCGCCAAATTTTTCATATAACCATTGAGCTTCTTGGGCAATAGCTAATGTTTCTTTAACAGCTTCTACCTTTTCATCGTATTCTTGCTGAACTTTTTTACCTTTACCGCGACCCGCATCAGCAACAGCTTGTTTACCTTCTGCCTCAATAGCTTTCACTTGTTCAGAAAGAGTCTCTATATATTCAGCAAAGGTTTTATCTTCACCTAATGTACGACGATATTCATTAAGCAGTTCCGTATATTTTTCAACTTCTCCACGATAGAGCCAAACGATAGCATTTAAGTTTTTTAATTGCCATTCAGTCCATTCATTTAATGTACGATCTACAACAGTATAGTAGTTACGTGCATCAATAAAGAGTACTTTATCTTTTATGGACTCTAGTTTTGCTTTGTCAAAAAACCATAACGAACATGGTAAGGATTTTGTATAGAAAAAATTATTACCAACACTCACCATTACATCCACAGCACCAGTTTTTATAAGGCTTTCACGAATATCCTTATCCTTACCTTGACTATCCGTAGCAGAGGAGGCCATAACGAAACCAGCACGGCCTGTATCGTTTAGATAGCTATAAAAATAAGAAATCCAAAGATAATTAGCATTACCAATTTCCTTATTTTTATTAATACCAGGCATGCCAAATGGCAAACGTCCCGCAGCCTGTGTAGATTCAGATTTAACCTTATCTACGTTAAATGGAGGATTAGCCATAATATAGTCACAGCGACCATCTAATTGATGAGCATCATTGTAAAAGCTATTGCCTTCATCACCGGATTTAATAACACCAGTTAAACCATGAACGGCCATATTCATTAAACAAAGTTGAGCGTTATACTCAACCTTTTCTTGACCATAAAATGTCATAGCACTATTTGCATTCATGCCATGAGCATTTACAAAATCACCAGATTGAATGAACATACCACCAGATCCGCAGGCAGGGTCGAATAGCGTACCATGAGTTGGTTCAAGAACATTAACAATCATCTTAACTAGAGATTTAGGCGTAAAGAATACACCATCATCGGAAGCAATGTTCTTAGCAAATTTGTTTAAGAAATACTCATAGATTCGCCCAATGATATCTCCACCTACTTCATCAAGGGCAGAGTTATTAAAGATACGAAGGATTTCTGCTAATAGCTCGTCTGAAAAGTCTGTATAATTCTTAGGCAATATCCCTGTGAGTTGTGCACTTTGATCTTCGATTAAAGCCATGGCATTATTAACTACTTCACCAAGGCTAGTCATAACTTGACCATCTTTACTAGTTAAAGTTGCACCTTTGATATCCTCTGGTAAATTAAGAAGATAGTCATATTGTGCTTCTACTGGTAAGTAAAGGGCACTTTTAGCCTTAAAGTCACTAGCTTCTACAGGCATAACACGGCCATTACGCATAGGTCTATCTTTTAAAATTTCAGCCTCAACAAGTTTAAAACGACTATACGCATAGCGTAAGAAGATAAGACCTAAAACAGGCATACAATATTGATTTGACGTTAGTTTAGACCCTGCACGTAATGCATCTGCAGCTTCCCATAATTCATTTTCTAGTTTTCGTATATTAATCATCATTTCCAGCCCTAACACTATTAACAATACTGCCAAAGCTATATGTGTCTTAATATCAATATATGGCTTTTAGACATGTATTTTTACGTATTTTATATCAATATTATACCATTACAAACAAATAACTTTTTAGATAAAAAAAAGCGCCCCTTGGGCGCCTATATAAAAATAAAGCAACACCGAATTAACGATGCTGCCGCTTGAAACCAATAATGGTTTTTCTATGTACTTAAATATTACCTTATGTGGAACCATGTGTAAATAGCTCTTATAAGCACTCCCTTAAAAAGCAATTTTATATTTCCCATCATAACACATCTTAGATATATTCGACCCCATTGTAAAATAAAAACGACCTAACACCCCAAACGGGACGTTAGGCCATTTCTCATTTTCTTATTTCCTAGGAGATGAGCCTAACGCATTCCAGAACGTTAATTGGCTCTTCTTGTTTTGTATTATACCACATATATTTTTATTTTACAGCTGAGAAAAGTAACTTTTACTATCATAATTAAATTGTTATTCTCACTTTCTCGTCATATAGTTGTGATATAATGCATATAAATACTTATGCCTAGGACATAGGAGGTCTATATGTACAAATATATTACAATTTTAGGGGCCGCTGGCCAAATTGCACAAAAGTTGACTGCTACATTATTAACATATACAGATATGCACCTTACATTATATGGTCGCCAATTGAGTACTCGTTTACATCCAGAAATTTTAGAACATGAACGCGTTACTGTCATCGAGGGTTCTTTCCAAAATCCTGCTAAATTAGAGGAAGCGGTAACAAATGCAGAGATCGTATTTGTAGGCGCTATGGAGTCTGGCAGCGATATGGCGGCTATTGTGAAAGCATTGAGCCGTAAAAACGTACGCCGTGTTATCGGTCTTTCTATGGCTGGTCTTTCTGGCGAATTCCCTGCAGCACTTGAAAAATGGACCTTCGACAGCTTGCCTATTAGCTATGTACAAGGCGAACGTCAAGCACGCAATGTGTTGCGCGAATCCAACTTAAACTACACAATCTTGCGCCTCACATGGCTCTACAATGATCCAGAAAATACAAATTATGAGCTCATTCCTGAAGGTGTTCAATTTAACGATGCCCAAGTTACACGAGAAGCTGTAGTAAAAGCTATCTTCGACATCTTACATGTAGATGATGAAACACCATTCCACCGTGCAAGCATCGGTATTGGCGAACCAGGCACACACTACGACAAACCAAGCTTTCACTAATATATAAATGAATATTTAGTAAAAAAGAGAAAATACTATATACCAATACAAGACTATCTTCAATGCGCTTGAAGATGGTCTTTTTATATATCATTTATGATTAAAGTATCTAGTTAACCCTATTTGAATTAAATATCTCATATATATTTATATACTGTAATTATATCGTTTAAATGATATAATTACAGTATATAAATAATGAACTAACACTTTTAAAATTATAAGGAGATAACTATGGGAATATTACGTGAAACAATTCGACCATCCTCTGATTTACGAAATAAGTATCCTGAAATTTCTAAATCCTTACAACTTAAAGATGAGGCTGCCATTATTACTGTAAATGGTCGTGGTGATACCGTAAGTCTCGGCTATAATACATATAATATGTTAAAGTCAAAAATAGAATTACTATCCTCTCTTGTAGAAGGGCAAAACGATATCATTCAAGGTCGCACCACTACACTTGATGAAACCTTCAGCAGTATTGATAAAATGCTAGATCAAATGGGGTAACTCTATGAAAACCCAAACCTACACAATCATTCCTACGGAAAAGTTCAATAAAGAGCTACATCAGCAAATACTTTATATAGCTATGCAGTTTTCAAAAGAAACAGCTATACAAGTCAAAGAAAATATTCAAAATTCGATTTCAAATCTTATGAACCATCCATATATGGGGCTAAACCTAAAATTAGAGCACTTAATGACAGCGACTTTCGAATGTTAATTTTAGAAAAACTTATCATTTTCTACACAGTTGTAGAGGAAACAAAAACAATTTATTTAATCTCTATACTTGATCAACGACAAGATTATGTAAATATACTAAATGGATTATAACGTTTCACCTTATTCAATACTTTTTCAATAACAAAATAACCATTCAAATAGGTATATCCAAAATCTAATCAGTACATTTTTACTCATGTAATATAGATTTTGGATATACCTTTTCTTATTCCCATATTTTATAGTTATTTATATAGATAAACTTTCGTATTTAGGCTATACTAATAAATGATTAAGTTATACTAATAGATATGTGAAAGTAAACGCCTATGCGGTTATCGATACCATTTATATATACATTTCTCCGCATAAAATATCGGGAAATTCATGTATAAAAATTAACGATATCCATTTTTAGTCCCACTTAGGGCTGAGGCTGATTAAGGAGTTATTATGAATCGCATTGTTGTTATTGGTAGTTGCAACATGGATATTGTAGTGCTCGCGGATAAACGTCCGGCGGCAGGCGAAACAATCATGGGCAACGAATTGCACATCGCCCACGGCGGTAAAGGTGCAAACCAAGCGGTAGCTGCTGCTCGTCTCGGTGCAGAGGTTACTATGGTAGGCTGCATCGGCGAAGATGCATACGGCCAAATGATTTTAGATAATCTAAAAGAAAATTTCATCAATACAGATTACATTGTTACTGTGCCGAATACTACAACAGGTACAGCCCACATCACATTGGCGGAAGGCGATAATAGCATCATTGTCATTGCAGGTGCTAATGCTAAGGTTGACAAAAGCGTAGTAGATAACGCTTGGTCTGCTATCGAGCAAGCAGATCTCGTAATGGTGCAAAACGAAATTCCTATTCCCACAATCGAATACATCGTTCGTCGTTGTCACGAGG
>ERZ772920.1538-NODE-1538-length-11579-cov-2.707740_pt1 | contig 11579 bp, 8 predicted proteins | sample MGYA00511469_ERZ772920 | MGnify/ENA primary metagenome ERZ772920 (study PRJEB29015, sample SAMEA2738069) | human oral metagenome | biome: human oral; feature: human-associated habitat; material: saliva | place: China | collected 2216 ... | reverse complement strand
TGGAGTTGCACGAAGCAGACGATTCATTAACCAAGTATCAACCATCGACATCTCATCAATAATTAAGAAGTCACAACTTAATGAACGAGTATCATCAGAATCGTCACTTTCTAATTCAACATTTTCTTCTGCAGAAATACCTAACATTCGATGAATCGTAGACGCAGAAATTCCTGTTAACTCATTCATACGTTTTGCAGCTCTTCCAGTTGGAGCAGCTAATTGAATCGCATCAGAATCTACATCAATCTCTTCTAAATAGCGATACATTTCTACAACACCATTAATAATCGTTGTTTTCCCTGTTCCTGGTCCACCAGTTAAAATAAACAAGGATTCTTGCATAATTTTTATGAGTGCTTGTTTTTGAGAATCATCATAAATAATGCCAAATTTCTTTTGAACATGCTGAATGGCTTCTTCAATATCTTCTTCTGAATAATGAGATTTCTTAGAAAGTTCTAAACGATGATGAATTGCATTCACAATACCAATTTCAGCATAATATAACGAAGCTAATGATAGATGATTTTCTTCAGAAATAATGATTCCTTCTCGGATTAATTCATTTAACGCATTGACGATTTGATCGGGTTCAATTAAAAATGAACGAGTTTGCTCCAATAATTTTTGAGCTGCAAGAACCACTTCTTTATCGATTAAATACGTATGCCCTTCTTGATAAGATAAATCCCTTACCACTACATAAACGGCACCTTTAATCCGGTATAAACTATCTGCTGCAATCTCTAATTGTTGGGCAATAGCATCAATTCGTCTAAAACCAAGTCCTTCAATGGACTGTAATAACACATATGGATCTTCTTTAATAATTTCCATTGTTTTCTCTTTATAGAGCACCATAATTTTTTGAGCAAAAATTGGAGTAAAGCCCATATTTGTTAATTCAAATAAAATACGTTCAGTCCCTTGATTTTCGATAATAATGCTACGAATACTCTCGCATTTCTTAGTCGATAATCCGGGTACATTTTTTAAACAATCCTCGTCTTGAATAATTTGCTCAATCGCATTTTCACCTAAGCAATCTACTATTTTTTCAGCAGTTTTTTCTCCAATTCCTGGAAATCGTCCACTAGAAAAATAAGCAATAAGTCCTTTTTTCCCAGTAGGTTGATGTTGCTGATAACTTAAAACGGAAAACTGTTGTCCATATTTTGGATGCGAAACGACTTTCCCATTAAAACGATAGGGAGAATTATCATGAATGGTACCAATAATTCCCGTCACAACTATCTCATCTGAGTCTAGTTGCATACTACTTTCTTGTACTCGAATTAATAATACTTTGTAAAAATTTTGCGGATTTTCAAAAAATGTCGCTAAAACTTCTCCTACAATGTATTCTTCACTCATGACTTCCCTCTTTTCTATCTATTTTAAACGTATTGACGTTCGTTTCCTTCCATATAAGCTTTATCAATAATACCTCCACCTAAGCAGATGTCTCCATCATAAAATACAACTGCTTGTCCAGGTGTAATCGCACGTACTGGCTCTTCAAAGTATACCATAGCTTTTGTCTTGTCGTCTTCTTGGAATACAACACGTACTTTTGTATCTTGTTGACGATATCTGAATTTGGCAGTACATTCAAATTCATTTGGTTTTTCTTCATCTGTATTAAATTGCAAATCTGTTGCAAATAATGAGTCAGAATAAAGGTTTGGATGATGGAATCCTTGTCCAACATAAAGTGTATTGGTGCTTAAATCTTTTCCTACAACAAACCATGGATCATTGGTTTTTCCACCGCCACCGATTCCTAATCCTTGACGTTGACCAATCGTATAATACATTAAACCAGCATGGTCTCCTTTAACCTCGCCATCTAATGTTACCATTTTACCAGGTTTAGCTGGTAAATAATGAGACAAGAATTCATTGAAGTTTCTCTCTCCGATAAAACATACACCTGTAGAATCTTTTTTCTTAGCCGTTGCTAAGTCAAATTCTTCTGCAATTTTACGCACTTCTTTTTTCTCTAAATGCCCAATTGGGAACATTGCTTTTGATAATTGTTGTTGATTTAATTGACTTAAGAAATACGTTTGATCTTTATTATTATCCACTCCACGTAATAAACGAACTACTCCATTCTCGTCTTTTTCCACACGAGCATAATGTCCCATTGCTACATAGTCTGCTCCTAATTGAAGGGCGTATTCTAAGAAAGCTTGGAATTTTACTTCTTTATTACACATTACATCCGGATTAGGTGTTCGTCCTAATCGATATTCTTTTAAGAAATATTCAAATACACGATCCCAATATTCCTTTTCAAAATTAACAGAATAATATGGAATCCCAATTTGTTCAGCTACTGCTGCTACATCTTTATAATCTTCTGTTGCTGTACATACACCATTTTCATCTGTATCATCCCAGTTTTTCATGAAGATACCAATCACATCGTATCCAGCTTGTTTTAATAAAAGAGCAGTCACTGAAGAATCAACTCCACCACTCATTCCGACTATTACACGGATATTTTCCTTATTCATTCATTCACCATCATTTCTAAATTTTTTCTGTTTTAACGATTTGAAGGTCGCTGTATCATTTTTATATCACTTTCTAAAAATTTTTTCAAAAAATTTTTCTCAAAATCTTCTTAAATACGATAACGATAGGAATTATAGCCTTATACACATTTGACAAATAAATTTATTTTCACTACAATTATTATTGGTAAAAGGGGGGCATAAGTGTATGATAATATCTTTACGAGCAGCACGGGTTAATCGTAATTTGACACTCTTAGAAGCCGCCAAATACCTAAAAATTAATAAAGATACTTTAACGAAGTATGAAAAAGATTCTACGAATCTTCCATACTCTTTAAGTAAACGCATGCAGGAACTCTATGAGATCCCAGGCGAAAATCTTTATTTTGGCGATACTTTAAGCTTCGTGGCGCAGTTTAAGCCACTCCCTCACGAAGAAGATCAACAATAGTGATCGGAATACCTTCCCGTGCTATCTATAGAAACGAGACAGAGTAAACTCTGTCTCGTTTTTTTATACTTCTTCTAATACGCCACGTTCTACTAATCCTTCTAGAATAAATTCTAGTTTTTCAATCGCATATGCGTTTTTTTCATTTCCATATAATTGAACAGTTTGAAGTCCATCTTTTGTTGTTGTTGAAATTTTTAATTGTTTCATTGCTTTATCGACTGAAACTTTTAATTTTAATCCACGGTGTCCGACTACTAAGTCATCTAAACTGCGAATTAATTGAAAATTACCTGCTTTTGTTTCGACAAATCCATTATCTCTTAATGTATATCCTTTTACTGTTGGAGATACACGATACACATGATTTGAATTTTTTAATGTTGCTGTTTGAGTAAATGCCATATGAACACTTCCTTTCATCACTTTCTTCTAGTTTAGCATACTATGAACGTTTAATCGAGGATATTGAGGAAATAAATGCATCAATATCTTCTTTAGTTGTCTCTCCTCCAAATGATAAACGAACAGATTCTACTACTCTATTTTTATTCTGAGGATACATGAGTGATAATACTGGACTAGGCTCTAAACTTCCTGCAGAACAAGCAGAACCCGCTGAAACAGCTACTTGATTTAAATCACACATAATTAATGTTTGACTAGCAGGAATGCCTTTTAACCATACATTACAAATATGAGGACTCTTTTTTGATGCATCCCCATTGATTTCAAAAGGAATTTGTCGAGCCGTTAATTGTTCTTGTAAATACTCTGACAATTCAATATATCTATTCTTCTTCTCATTTCTAGTTTGAATCGCTAGTGCAAGAGCTTTTTGGAAACCAACAATATATGGAACATTTTCAGTTCCTGCTCTCCACCCTTGTTCTTGTCCTCCACCTTTAATAAGTGCATGAATCGGAGCTTCTTTTTTCTTATATAAAAATCCAATTCCTTTTGGCGCATGAATTTTATGCCCTGAAGCAGATAGGTAATCAATATGAGAAGTCGCTACATCCATTTCTTCTTGGGCAAATGCCTGAACGGCATCTGTATGGAAATAAGCAGGATGTTCCACTAATAACTCACCGATTTCATGAATCGGTTGATACGCTCCAGTTTCATTATTAACGGTCATAATCGTTACTAAACGTGTCTTCTCCGTTAAAGCCTCTTCCACTTGTTTAACAGAAATACAACCTGTTTCATCAGGAACTAACGCAATAATCGTGAATCCTAATTGCTCAGCATAAGCTGCAGCTTTTTTGACCGATGGATGCTCGATTCCTGAAATAATGATTTCTCCTTTTTCTTCTGCAAAATGCTGGCAAATGGATTCAAACACTAAATTATTCGCTTCTGAACCTGAACCTGTAAAAATAATGGAATCATTCGTAGCAGCATGTAATTCTTGTAATATATCTTTTTTAGCAGCTTGAATCTTTTGTTTTTGAGTACGACCAATTTGATATACACTAGAAGGATTTCCAAAATATGCCATTTCTTCAAAAATTGCTTGTTTCACTTCCTCTACAACTGGTGTAGTGGCAGCATAATCTAAATAATGCAACGATATCGTCCTTTCTTTTGGATAAAATTTTACATCTATCATTTTCTACTCTTACTAGTATAGTATATTTTTCAAAATAAGGTAAATATTTTTGACTCACGTAAGTATTTAAACTATGCTACAATAGAAAGAACAGAAAGTGAGGAGAATTATGAAAAATCAACCATTAGCCTACCGAATGAGACCCACTTGCTTAGAAGAAATTGTCGGACAACAACATTTAGTAGCACCTGGAAAAATTATTGCTCGAATGATTGCCGCTAAACAACTCTCTTCCATGATTTTATATGGCCCTCCTGGAATTGGAAAAACAAGTATTGCCAGTGCCATCGCAGGAACAACGAAGTATGCCTTTCGTACATTAAATGCTGCCACAGATACAAAAAAAGAATTACAAATCGTTATTGAAGAAGCAAAGATGAGCGGAACGGTTATTTTATTACTCGATGAAATTCACCGCTTAGACAAACCAAAACAAGATTTCCTCCTTCCACACTTAGAAAATGGACGTGTAATTTTAATAGGAGCCACTACTGAAAATCCTTATATAGCGATTAACCCAGCGATTCGCAGTAGAACACAAATTTTTGAACTCATCCCTCTTACACCAGAAGAAATTCATCAAGCACTTAACCGTGCATTAACAGATGAAACAAAGGGCTTAGGACAATATGATGTAGAAGTCGAAGACGGAGCAATGCACACCTTTACCCATTTTTCAAATGGAGATGTCAGAAGTTCACTAAACGCCTTAGAATTAGCTGTGAAATCTACTCCAGAAAATGAAGACAGAAAAATTATCATCACAGAAGAAATCGCAGGAAACTGCCTACAAAGAAAAGTATTCGCACACGATAAAAACGGAGATCAACATTATGATGTCATCTCCGCATTCCAAAAATCAATTCGAGGAAGTGACGTAGATGCAGCACTTCACTATATGGCAAGGCTCATTGAAGCAGGCGAACTCATTACATTAATTAGACGATTATTAGTCATCGCTTATGAAGATATTGGATTAGCAAACCCAGCAGGAGCCAGTCGAGCCGTATTAGCTGTACAAGCTGCCGAAAAACTCGGCTTACCCGAAGCAAGAATCCCACTTGCCAATGCAGTGATTGAATTAGCCCTATCCCCTAAATCAAACACAGCAATCCTCTCCATTGATGCAGCACTCTCAGATATTAGGCAAGGGAAATCAGGAAACATCCCTTCCCACTTACAAGATGCACACTATCAAGGAGCCCAAAAACTAGGACGAGGAACAAATTACCAATACCCACACAACTATCCAAATCACTGGGTAAAACAACAATACTTACCAGACACACTGAAACATACACAATACTTCCACCCAGACCCAACTTCGAAATTCGAAGAAGCGTTGAAAGAACAGTATAAGAAGTTTCGTTAAATGAAAATATCCCCAATAGGAATAGCACGCCTATTCCTATTAGGGATTGTTTAAATTTCTAGTTAAAATTTAGTCTTTCACACAATGGTAAAAGATCTTCAATTTTTTCTACAATTCGTTTTTGTTCAGCTAGAGGGGGAAGAGGGATGAGTAAGTTATTAATACTTGTGGTATTTAATGTTTTTCCTTTTATTGCATTTTTGCTATCTCCCCATTGACTAATGATTGGTAAAATATAAAATAATAGATTTCTTAATGAGTAATTATTGTCTATAAAAGGATAAATTGAAACAATTGCCTCATTATGAACTGCATCTATTTTTAAAATAGAAGTTCTTCCAACCGTTAATTTGAAACTCATCAAAAGTGTTTCTTTGTAAACAATATCATTAAATTTCTTGTTCACAGCATTTGTTGATACTTTTTCCTTTGTTGATTCAATATATCCATAATCACTCATATCAGAAATAGAGACCCAATGAAAGTCATTTCCCCACCATTCCACTTCTGCTCTAGGTGGAGTTTTTCCAATTGTAAATTTAACAATTTCTCCCAATCTTACCCACTTCCAGTTTTCTGGTAAATCAAAAGGTATTTCTTCTTCACTAATCACAAGAAGAGCTTTTTGTTTCTTTAACTCTCCTTTTCCGACAAGCTTTTGCTTTTCTTTTTGGACAAGATTAAACAGCTCTTCTCCAGTTCCTTCATTTTTTCTTTGTTCAACTAACTTTCCTTGTATAGCCTGTTCAAGTATTGATTTTTTCATACCAAGAGGAAATTTTTTATTAAGTTCTTCTAAGCTAGTCCATGCCTTTTCATATCTTTCAACTAATGGCAAAAGCTCTTCGATTTTTTCTACAATACGTTTTTGCTCTGCAAGTGGCGGGAGGGGAATTATAAAGTTTCTCATGGCTTTTAAAGAAACATTTTTTATTGTTGTACCTGTTGCTGAATGTAATGCATATTTTAAAAAATAATCCGATTTAAACAAGAAAAATAAGTATTTTTTCAATTCAGCCAAGACTACATTAAAATAACAAGCACTTTTCCCAAGCATTATTTTTTCATTATTATAAAATGCAATATTACCAATTGTTCCATTTATTGAGATTAAAATAGTGTGAAAATTTAAATCTTTTTTATATCTTTCCCATTCTTGCTTGTCAACTCTCTTAGTATTATCCTTCAATTCTATTATTCCATCATTTAGATTATTGCCATTTATAAAGTAATAATCACCAGAAGAGGAATATTTAGGGGTACCATGAATGCCATCCCCTAAAATTGATACTAAGTCTATTAGTTTAACAAACATCCAACTATCGGGTATATCAAATGGAATTTCATCTTCTGTAATTTCAGTAAGAGCTTTTTGTTTCTTTAATTTCCCTTCTTCAATGAGTTTTTTCTTTTCATTTTGGATAACATTATATAGCTCTTCACCAGTTCCCTCTTCTTTTCTCTGTTCAACAAGTTTTCCTTGGACAGCAAGTTGTAAGATAGAATTTTTTAACTGTTGCGGTGTCATTCTATTTTACCTCCCAATAGTTTTTCTATCTCTTCTAGGAGTCGGTCAATTTCTGCATTTAAGCTTGCTCTTTCTTCTTGATATTCTTGAATCAAGTCATGTGGAGCCAATATAATTTCTTCTTTATGCGGATAACCACATAAATCTAAATTGTAACTATATTTTTCTTCTAATTCTTCTTTTGTATATTTCTTAGCTTTATCAAAACCGTCTTCTATAATTTCTTCTCGTTCATTCCACCAAGAGATAACAGGATCAAAGTGTTCTAACTTCATAGGTTTTGTTTTTGAAAAATGTTTATAACCTTCTGGGATATCTAATCTATATACCCATGTTTCTTTTGTTTTTCCTGTATTATCAAAGAAAATAATGTTGGTAGTAATTGAAGTGTACGGACTAAATACACTAGACGGCATACGAATAATGGTATGCAGATTAAATTCATTTAATAATTTCTTTTTGATATTAATTTTGGCATTATCAAGTCCAAATAAAAAGCCATCAGGTAAAATAACTGCTGCACGTCCATTTTCTTTTAAACGATACATTATAACACTCATAAACAGGTCTGCTGTTTCAGAGCTTGCTAGATCATCTGGAAAATGACTTTTTACTTCTGCCTTTTCTGAACCTCCATAAGGAGGATTCATAAGAATAACATCAAATTTATCATCATCCGTATAATCTAATACATCTCTTAGTAACGTATTGTCATGAAAGATTTGAGGTACATCTATGTCATGCAAAAGCATATTAGTAATAGCTAACATATACGGAAATTGCTTTTTCTCGATTCCATAAATTGAAGAAGCATAAGCTTCTTCATCAGCAACTGTCTGAACTTTTTGGTGAAGCTCCTTTAACCAGCTAGTAATAAATCCACCTGTTCACAAGCTAAGTCAGCCATTGTTTCACCAATTTTTGGTTCTATCATTTTCGCCATAAAATCAGTTACTGCTCTAGGAGTATAAAACTCACCACTCGACCCCGCACTTTGTAATTCTTTTAAGATGGACTCATAGATATCACCAAACGCATGACTTTCGTTATAATCGGAAAAGTCTATATCGTCAATAACATTGAGTACTTGACGTAGTAATACTCCATCTTTCATATAGTTGTTAGCATCTTGAAATGTCGTTTGAACAATTGCTTTTTTAATAGGTGTCTCACGATTAACTGGAAGACCTTTTAAAGTAGGAAAGAGCATATTATTAACAAAATTTAATAAATCATCTCCTGTTAAAGCCACTCCAGACTTATCATCGTGAGCCCAGTTCATCCATCTACATTCATTTGGAATAATTGAAGTATAATTATCTTCATTCATTTCCCAATCATTTTCTTTTGCATCATAAACTTTTAGAAATATCATCCATGTAATTTGCTCAATTCTTTGAGCATCTCCATTAATACCTGAATCATTACGCATGATATTTCTTAAATTTTTTACAAATCCTGATAAGTTGCTCATTTTTATATCCTTCCATAGTTATATATTCTTCCACAGTAAATAAATATCCTTCTTTTCCACCAAAATAACTAGCAATTTTAGATGGTTTTCCTAGTTTCATAAAAGGTTCTAATCTTAATACTTCGGTACTCGTAATTTCTGAAATACCATGATTCATATATTGATTTAGTAATGCCTCTAAAACTTCTTTAGCAACTCCATTATATTTACTAAAGAAATCTTGTTTTCTAACATTTTCTGCCCTTTCTTTTCGTGTTAATGGTTTTTGATCAAAAGCAATGTGACAAATAAAATCAAAATCATCAACCTCTTCCATGGATTGTTCTACTTTTAATTTTTCTATATCGATACCCTGTTCTAAAAGAAGATTTTTAATTTTGTCCTTTTTCGTATCATTTCTCCATTCACGAATAAAAGCATCTAATGTGGCATACTCACCCTTAATATTTTCCTTAGTATAATCCACAATACCTTCATGTCTTAATAAATTACCTTTTGTGTCATAAACAGATACTGTTTTATGGATAATCTCAACTCTGCATCCATTTTTATCGATAATAGGTTTAATATTTGAACCAGTGGATGTTTTATCTTCCCCATCTTCATTGCCTCTTGGTTTAGAAGGTGTTGTCGTTTTATCTGGATTAAATTTATTATCTATTTCAATAGGACCATCCCAATCTGGATCAGCAAAGAGCCTTGAAACATTTCTAAAATCCATTACAACAAAATGAGTTTTCCCTTCTTTTTCACGAAGTCTTGTACCACGACCAATAATTTGCTTAAATTCAGTCATTGAACCAATCATTTCATCAAGAACAATTAGTTTTGTCATCTTACAATCCGCTCCAGTGGATAGTAATTTTGATGTAGTTGCGATAACTGGGTATTTTGAAGATACAGAAATAAAATAATCGAGTTTACTTTTTCCGTAATCATCACTACCGGTAATACGGACACAATAGTCTGGATTTTCTTTAACTATATCTGAATTAAGATTTACTAAAGCTATTCTCATTCTTTCTGCTGCTTCTTCAGTCGGACAAAATACAATTGTTTTCGCCATACGGTCAGTTGCTTTTAAATATTTTGTAATCTCATTGGCTACCTGATAAGTTCTATCTTCAATTATAATATTATAGTCATAATCTGTATTGTTATAAATTCTATCCTCAATCAAATTACCAAATTTATCTTTTTGCCCCTTAATAGGACGCCAACCATCACCAATATCAGTAGTAATATTAATAACTTTAAAAGGAGCTAAAAAACCATCCTCTATTCCTTCTTTAAGAGAATAAGTAAAAATAGGATCACCAAAATAATTGATATTTGAAACATACTTTGTTTCTTTTGGTGTTGCTGTCATACCAATTTGAGTTGCAGAAGAAAAATATTCCAAAATTTTTCTCCATCTAGATTCTTCTTTTGCAGACCCTCTGTGACACTCATCTACAATAATTAAATCAAAGAAATCTGGTCTAAAAAGTTCAGAAAAATGTTCCTTTTCATCATCCCCCACAAGTTGTTGATAAAGAGAAAAGTACACTTGATGTGAAGTGATGGTAGTTGAATCATCCTTTGCAACATTAATCTTATGAATTACTTTTTCAAGTGGTGCAAAGTCCTGTTGAATTGACTGGTCAACTAAGATATTTCTATCAGCTAAATAGAGAATTTTTCTTTTTAAACCACTTTGTAATAGTCTATAAACAATTTGAAACGCTGTATATGTTTTTCCCGTACCTGTTGCCATAACAAGTAGAAGTCTATCTTTTCCTTTAGCAATTTCTTCAACTGTTCTATTTACTGCAACTCTTTGATAATATCTCGGTGGATAAGAATTCATACTTGAATAATATGGTTGTTCAATGATTTTTTCTTCAGTAAAACTTATTCCATCACCGTTATTAGATTCTCTTTTATATCTTTCTATCAATTCATTTTCTGATGGAAATTCATCCATTGAAAATTCTCGTTCTTTCCCTGTTAAAAGGTCATGTTCATAAAACATATCTCCATTAGAACTATACGCAAAAGGAACATCAAGCATTTTTGCATACGTTATAGCTTGTTGTAAACCGTAAGAAGCACTATGTTTATTGTCTTTTGCTTCTACAACAGCTATAGGTTTGTTTGAATTTAAATATAGTATGTAATCAGCTTTTTTGGGCTTTTCTCTAGAAATCAAATTCCCTCGAAGGTTAATTTTGCCATCTGTGATTTTGGTTTCCATAGTGATTTTATTTTTATCCCATTTAGAGACAATAGCTGGACTAATAAATTGAAATTTAATATCTTCTTCTGTCATTTCTTTTTTTCCATAAATATAATTCATTTTCTATTGCTCCTTTCCATAATTTCCTATGATTTCATCAACTTTTAATTTTAATAGCAAACAAATTTCAGTTAATACTGCTACAAGAACAGCTTGATTTTTTCAAACCATTGTTATTGTATTTTTAGTAACATTTGAATTTTTATTAAATCTGTAAAAAAGGTCTACCTATAAATGTTTGCTATACTTTCTAAACTGAATAAAAAATCTTATGAACTATTGTCATTATTCTAACATAGATACTATATTTTCTAAATAATTAATTGATAAACG